>JAEEGK010005275.1_pt1 | contig 31268 bp, 17 predicted proteins | sample 8958771 | NCBI WGS metagenome assembly JAEEGK01 (sample SAMN16246547, study PRJNA631951) | gut metagenome | biome: gut microbiome; feature: rumen; material: SC-attached | host: Bos | place: Iran: Karaj | collected 2018-10
TCCCCAATCCCCAATCCCCAATCCCCAATCCCCAATCCCCAAATTTTAAAAACAAAACTATTTTTTAAATTATACAAATTAAACTTTTATAAATTCAATTAAATACTAAAAAACAATATTTTTTTTTATTATATTTATTTATTTAAATTTTTTGTTTAAAAACAATAAAATATTTAATTTTATCTTTTTAAATTCATTAATGATTTTCATTTTTTATTTTTTCAAGGTGAAATTAATATATAAAAATAAAATTTATAAAATAAAACTTATAAAATATATAATGAGTTTAGAAAGTGAAGAAACAAATACAAGTTCATTTAATGATGACAATAATATAAAAATAATAAAAAATAAAGAAGATTTAATAAACAATGATTTACATATAAATCATGAATTAAATTGTTTAATTTCAATATATTTATTAAATATAATTTCAAACAATAAATTAAGGAGTGATTATAAAGATCTTTTAAAAAAACAAAAAAAAAATATTTTCAATGTTAAAAATGTTCCTAAATTAAGTATTGGAGATTTTCTATATAGAATAACTTTTTATACTAAAGTTTCTTATGAAACTTTAATTTCTTCTTTAATATTAATGGAAAAATACTGTAATAAAAATCAAATAATTATAACAATTTATAATATTCATAGATTACTTTTTTCAAGTATTTTAATTAATATTAAATTTATGGAAGATAAAGTGTTTTCAAATCATTTTTATTCTATAATTTGTGGTGTTAATTTAAAAGATTTAAATAAAATGGAATATGAATTTATTTGTGGAATACAATTTGAAATTTATATTGAAAAAGAATATTTTTATGAATTTCAAAAAAGTATTAAACAGTAAGTTTAATTTATTTTCAAAGTATTTTAATTATTTTGATATATGTAATATAAATATTATTAGGTATTATTTTTTAATAATTATATTCGCTTTTATATAAAAGTATTATGTATTTGAGGTTTAATTATAAATTATTTAGAAATTCGATTAAAAGGTTATTTGAAATAGTTTTAGTATAAAATTATTTTTTAAATAAATATTGAAACAATAAATTTTTTAAAAATCTTCCTTGAAAAAAACATTAAAAATAAAAAAAAATATATTATAAAATATAAAATACAATATGTATCATAATAGGAAAGATATCAAAAATCATTACAGTTACAATTCAAATAAAAGACAATATCCAAAAGATGAATTATTGGAAGCGAGAATAATAACAAAAAATTTAGTATATATAATAGGATTAAGTCCTTCTCTTGCAAATAAAGAAAAATTAATTAAATATGAATATTTAGGTCAATATGGAACAATCATAAAAATTGTAATAAATAGAAATAAAGCTTTTTATCAAAATAATATTAATGAACCAACTTATTCTGCTTATGTAACTTATTCAAAACCTGAAGAAGCTTCAATTGCAATCTTATGTTTAGATAATATTATTATTGATAATCATAATATTAAAGCTAGTTTTGGAACTACAAAATATTGTTCTTATTTTTTAAAAGGAAATATTTGTAATAATAAAGATTGTGTTTTTTTACATCAATTAGCCGATGAAAATAATATTATTAAAAGAAGTGATTTAAATTCTAATAAAATTCTTGCTCAACAACATTCTATTGCTATTCAAATTTGTGATATTTATAACATTGATGTTAAAAAAAAATTAATTGAAAATAGTAGAAAGAATACTATTTTTCCACCTTTAGATTCTATTTATAAATTAAATTATATTATTGAAAATGATCCTAATAAAACAATGAATATGAATAAAAAAAAAAATGATAATGTTTTAATCAATAATGAAAATATTTTTCACTCAAATAAAGAAACAATAAAATCTGATGAAAATAATAATAAAGTAAAAGGAAAAAAAGAAAGTTATAATAATTCAATTAATAATGAAATAACAAGAGATTCTTCAAAAGAAGAAATTGATCCAATATTAAATAAAAATAAATTATTTTTTGGAAGAAATACTTCAAGATTTAGTTTTAGTGATTCTAATGTTGATGAAAAAGAATCAATAATAATTCCAAAACAAATCAGAAATTTATTAGATACTAAAATTAATCTTTATAGATTAACTAAATATATGAATCAAAAAATTATTGATCATATTTTAGAAGATGAATATATTAATTATAATGATAGTAATATTAATGAATGGGCTAATTTCATTAGAGAAAATAATGATAAAGAAAATAATATAGATGAATTTGAAAGTGATGTTAATTACATAAACCAATTTATTATGGATAAAGTTTGGTCTAAAGAAGATAATTCTAAATAATCAATATTTAAAAAAAAATATATATAAAAAATATATAATTTGAAAAATAAAAAAACTAAAAGAAAATGTTAATATCATTAAATTTATTAAATTTTTTTTCTATAAAAAAATAAAATGATATATAAAAATAGACATATAATAAAAAGATCAACATTTAATAAAAATCCTGAATTTGTATCAAAATATTTTTTAAAATTTTCAGGTGAATGTTTAGAATCAATAAATAATTTTGTAGAAATATTAAAAGAAGAACCTCAAAATAGAAAAAACACAGAAATTCAAAAAGTACTTCCTTATTTAGAATCATTATCATATTTTCATGAATTTTTAAGTTTAAGAGAAAATAAAGAATCATATATACAATTATTAAATGAATTTGCATGGATATTATGTTATAAAAAATATTTAAAAAATACAATAATAAAAAGAGCAAAAGAAAATTCAGAAATATATTATTTAATATTATATGGTACAGTAGTAGTTTTAGATTTAGTTTTAAATAAAGAATGTTTAACTGAAGAACAATATATTTTACATTTAGTAAAAATGAAATTAATTCATGAAGAAGAAATAGTAAAACAATGTATTGAATATAATAAAGATTTATTATATATTAATACTACTGATATTGAAAAATATTGTAATAGTGGATATAAATTTAAATATAATAATTTAAAAATAGAAGCTTTAAGAGATTTATATAAACATAATTTTAATATTCAAAATTTAGAAAATGAAGTTCCAAATTTAGAAGAATATATTAAAATAACAAAAGTTCAAAATGATGTGAAAAAAAAAAATGAAAATAATGTTGGTAAAAAATATTTTTATATACCACACTATGAAAAAATTGGTATTATGAAAAGTGGAAGATATTTTGGTGATTTTTGTATAAAAAATTTAAATAAAGAAAGATTTACTTATTTAGCTATTGAAGATACTGATATTGGATTTATTGATAAATTACAATTTGACAGACCTAAATTATTTTTACCAATAGAAATTAAAAAAGAAAAATATATTGAAAGATATATTAATTCCTTTTTTATTTTTAAAGATGTTAATTCAAATAGTTTTTCTGAAGAATATGGAAAATATTTAGTGTATAGAAAATATACAAAAAATGAAAAATTATATTTCCAAAATTCTATTTATGATGGAGTTTATTTATTAATTAATGGTCAAATAATAATTTATACTGATAGATTAATGAATGAAATTAGTGGTTTAATTGTTTCTTTACAATATTGTTTAGATTCTTTTTCTGAATTTTTATCAAGTTTAAAAAATGAAGGTAATGAAAATGATAAAAATGATTTTATTAAAAATCCAATATATCATACTAAAGAATATACAGAAATGAGTAAAGGAATAAAAAGAATTTTTTTAAATAAAATTGAAGGAAGAGAAGTTATTGGATTAAATGAATGTTATAATTTTAATAATCAATTAATGAATTTTAATATTGAAATTATTAGCAGTGAAGCTACTTTTATTTTTATTCCTAAAAATATATTTTATAGAATAATAACAAGTGATTTAAATGTTATGGAATCTTTAAAAAATATGGTTGAATTAAAAAGTAGATTATATATGGGAAAATTAAAGAATTATAAAGATAGTTTAATTACTGAAATTAATAATATGATACTAACAAATAAAAATAAAAGAAAATCTTATTCTGAAATAAATGGGTCCAATAGAAATAAAAAGATAATTATCAAAAAAAATATTAAAAATTTATTAAACAATAGTAATGAGAATTTAAATCAGACTACAAAATTTAATATAACTCATAGTACAAATTTTAATATTACTTCTTCAAATTTTAATAAAACTCATAGTACAAATTTTAATATTACTTCTTCGAATTTTAATGATAAAAAATTTTCTCCTAATAACAGTGACAATAATTTAAATTCATTTAATTCAAATAAATTTAATAAAACTGATAGAAATTATTATTTAAAAACAGATAATCCAATATTTTCTTCAAAATATAATGAAAAATGTTTGTTTAATAAATTTAATTCTTTTAGAACTCAAAGAAAATATTTATCAAGAATAAATCAAAATAAAAATATTTTAAAGAAAAAAATTAAAATCTCTTCAAAAGCTTTTATGTCAGGTTTTCCTTTTTTAATAGGAAGACAAAAAGAAGAAGAAAATAATATAAATTATAATTTCCCAAAAATTATAAAATAATAAAAGTTTCAAAACAAAAAAAATTTTTTTCCTTACAATTCTTTCGATATCATAATAAAATAACTATTTTTTAAAACAATCCAATTTAACTTTAAAAAAAAAAATCCATTAAACATCTTCATAAGAAGTTCTTTTCTGTGGATTTATTTATCATCAAAAATATATAAAATTAAGAAAGACTTTATTTTTATTTAAAACATTATCATTTAATTAATTGTTAATTAATGAAACATTTTTTTGATTTGTTCCTAAAATAATAAAAAAACTATTTATTATTATAATGAAAACAAAAGAAAATTTAAGATTAAAATGTTTACTATTTTTAATCATCCATTTAATAAAAATTCAAAAATTATTTCTAAAACATAAATGTTCAATATTATCAATAGTAGAAAATAAAAAAGTAATAGATTAAATATCACTTATTTCATTGTATTGATAGCATTCTATTATTTTTTCATCTATCTTATATTCCATTTTTACTTTCAATATTATTTTTATATCTAAATTTATTAATTTCTAATATAGTTCTCTCTCATTTAATCAATTTGATTTTGTACTTCCTTCTAAATTTTCAGTTATATTACTCTCTTTTATTAATAATTGCTTCGACAATTCTAATAATAAGTTTTTATCTCATCTAAAGAATCTCCCAACAACACATTTTCTTTCTTTGAATTTGTGTAAATCATTCTTAATTTATGAATAAAGTTCACATCGTCAAAAAAAATAATAATTAAAAAAAAAATTAAAACAAAAAAATAAAAAGAAAAAAATGGCATTTGTATATAGAGCAGAGAGAGATCTAAAACCAGATTCTCATGAAATGAACGACACTTCTCCAGGTTCATATGAATTAGGTTCATCATTTAAAACTCAAGAGGCAAACATTGCACCATTTAACAGTTTAGTAAAGAGAAACAAAAATTCCTTTATTCCAAAAACTGAAACTCCTGGTCCTGGAACATATGAGAAGGAGTATTTGTATATTGAGGAACATAAAAAGATAAAGAATCAAAAAGATATAAATATATATCAAGCAGTAGAAAATAATGTTCTTCCTAAAAAATTAGTAGATTTATATAAACAAAGAGATAAAATAGCATTTAATACTCGAGGAGAAAGATTTAATTATACAAGTGAAAAATTACATCTTGAAACAAATCCGGGTCCTGGAACTTATGATATTAGTACAAGTTTTTCATCGGTGAATAATTCTAATATTAAAAATAAAATTAAATTTAATGAATATTTAACAACTGGTTCTATTTATAGAAAAAGTACTATTCCTTCAAAAGAAAATTTCGGATATGAAGATACTAAAGAAGGATTTGAAAAAATGATTGAAGATCCTGAAAAAGATATTAAATTTACTGGAGAAAAAAATGATACTATTGGTCCTGGACAATATGAAATATTTTCTAATTGGAATACAAATGTAATTAAATGGAAAAATACAGATAAAAATAATAAGAAGAAATCTCAATCTTTATCAAAGGAAAAAAATAATAATACATTTGAAACAAATAATAAGAAAGATTATAAGAAAAATATTGATAAGACAGTATTATTAAAATATTATTTAAATAAGAGATATAATACAACAAGAGCAATAAAGGAAAAAAAAGATAATTCACCAACAGATTTTATTTTCGATGCAACTCCAGGACCTGGATATTACACACAGGAAATAGATACAAATTGGAAAGTCAAAAAAAATTCTAAAGGTTATTTACAAAGTTTCGATTCTACATGTCCTCGTTTTCAAGAAATAAAATCTAGTAAAAATAATTTAGGTCCTGGTTATTATTATAATTTCTCAGTTCCAAAAGAAAAAAAAATTCCTATTTATAAAGTTGGAAAATTATTAGGTAATAATGATAAAGAATCTGAAAAAAAATCTGCTTTTAATGTTGCTATGACTAAACAAGATACAAGTAATAAAGTAGGTCCTGGTTCTTATGATATTTCTGGAAATCTATTGAAAAAAAAAATAAGTAATGTTAATAGCTTTGGAATTAAGGAAAGAAGATTTAATTATAAAATTGAAAATGATAATAATCCTGGTCCTGGTTATTATTTAGGTACTAATGATAATAATAATAATAATATTGATAATAATAATGAAAAAAATATTCCTCATTTAATTAATAAAAGTTTAGCTGATAATAATGAAAAAAAATTTGTTGTTGAACATTTTGAAACTCCTCCTATTGGTGCTTATAATCCTGGTTTAGTTTTAAGTTTAAATTATAAAGTACAAAGTAATATTAATACTTTTCAAGATACTAAAAAAGTTGGATTTGGAACTCAAAAAAAAAGATTCGATTATAAAGAAAGTAATGATTTTCTTGGTCCTGGATTATATTATAAAAGTGTATCTAAAGATGTCAAACAAAATAAAGCTCCATTTAATGAAAATAATCAGAGATTTAATTATAAAAATGATAAAATGCCTATTCCTGGTCCTGGAAGTTATGAATTAAGTAATTTCAATGAATGGGATAAAAAGTCATTTAATATTTTGTTTGTCTAATATCTTTTTTTAGTAATAAAAATTTTTTTGTTTTTAATTGTTTTGTTTTTTTTTATTGTTTTTTTTTTTTTTTTTAATAATTTTTGAGTTAATTGTATGCTTTAGTTTAAATGATATTATATTGAATAAATAATATAAAAGAAAATTACTATTTTAATAGATATATAATCATAATATATTTTTTTAAGTGATAATCAATAACATTTAAAAAAATAAAATTCTCATCAAATTTAATAATTTTAATTATAATTAAATTGTTATTTTCAAAAAAATAAAACAATTATTTGATTTATGAAGAATTTTAATGTTCATTTTTTCTTCTTTTCCATATATTATATTATTATCAAAGGCAAATCTTTATCCAATATTTTAAATTATAATTTTCTAACTAAATTAAAAGATATAAAAGAATATGAAAATATTACAAAAGAATTTAAAGAATTTTTCAAAGAAAAAATAGATAATAATACAGAATGTTTGGATTTATTATCAAAAAATAATGTTACAAAAATTTTAAAATATAGCGATATTAACATAGTATTTGACAAAATAAATGAATTAGAATGTAAAAATTCAAATGATAAATATTATTTATTTTCATATGAATTTTCAGAATCACCATTTAAAGAAAACAATAAGAATGATATATATGATTTTTACAATAAATCTTTTTTTTCAACTGGAATATGTCTTCCAAAAATATGCCAATATATAATAAACAATAATTTTTTGAGTGATTCAGAATATATAAATAATACAAAATTATATAATTATTTATCAAAAGAATTTAAAATATTAAATATTATACAATGTAACAATATTAAAATAGTAACATATAAGATATCTCAAATAATATGTTGGATAATATTTATTTATATAATAATAAAAATAACAATTGGAATGGTAGGAAAATATTCTTTAGAAAATAATAAAAATTCTGAATCAATAGAAAATCTGGTTAATAAAGAAGAAAAAAAAGAAGAAAAAAAAGAAGAACAAAAAAATAGTAGAACTTCATTATTTACTAAAGAACATGATATAAATTTTAAAATGCTTGAAGATAATAGTCAATATAAAAATAATGCTGAATTTATTTTAGGGATATTTAGTTTTATTGAAAATATTAAAATTTATTCAAAAGAAAAATCATTTATTTTTAATTCTAATAACTTAGAATTTTATAATATTATTAGAGGAATCATTATCTTTTTATCTGTTTATAATTATCAATTTTATACTATTTTAAAATTTCCTTCTTCAAATTATTATGATAAATCTTTTTTTAATTTTCATTTTTACTCAATTAAATTATCTTCTTATTCTATTTTTATTAATTGTGCTTTAGATGGTTTTATTGTTTTATTTAAATTTATGAATTTTTATAAAAATGAATTAAATAAAAAAAGTACAAATATTACTTTTAGATTTTTTTTAAAATGTATTCCTAATGTTATTCTATTTTTTATTAATTTTTTTATTTTTCATTCTCTTCTTCCAAACATAATGGTTATATTAATGGATTTGGCTATAAAAGATAAATTATATCTAAATTATTTTCAAGAAATAAGATGTAAAAAAGAAAAAAAATATTTATTTATTCCAATATATTATGAATATTTTTATAATGATATTTTTTCAAATTGTTATAAATTTATTTACATATATAAAAATGAATTTGTTTCATTTATTTTCTTCCTTATATTATTTGTAATATTATTTAAAATACATTCATATCAATTTGATTTAATAATATTTGGAATAATAATAGTAAATTTAATAATATTTCCTTTATTTTCTTCAAGTCCTGAAACATATAATTTTTATTCAATTTATGGAAATACAAATTATTTAATTAAAACACATTTATTTTTTAGTATATATATGTTTGGAGGTTTTTTTGGTTTAATGTATTTTTATTATTTAGATATTATTTCTACAAATAGATTTCCTCTTCAATATAAACCTTTTCAATTTCTTGATTTTTTTGTTTCTAAAATTGATATGCTTTCTTCAAATATTAAAATTTTTTTTTGTGTAATTGCTTCTTTTATTCTTTTTTTATTTTCTATCAATCTAAATTTTATGAAAGTTATATTAGGAATAAAAGAAATCTCTTTTAAAATGAATTTTTTTTCTAAATTTATTTATCATTATGAAATTATTTTTGTTTTGTTATTTTTTTTCTTAATTTTCATTAATCTTTTATTATTTGAAAAAATAAGAATCAATATTCCTTTTTTTAATTTTGTTGAAAGAATAAATACAACAATGTTTTCAAATATAGATTCATTTATTCATCTATTTTTTATATTTATTGATTTTCAAATTAATTTTAATTATTCTGATTTATTGTTTGCCTCTATTGGATCATTTATTTTAAATATGTTTTTATCAGGAATGATTAATATGTTATTTGAATTACCTTTGAAATTATTAATTAATAAATTAATCAGAAGTTAAAAGAAGAATTAATAGAATTTTTTATAAAAATTAGATAATTTTACTTATATATTTCAATTTTTATTTTTTAATCAATTAAATTTTTCTTGAAAAAAAAATAAAATAAAAATAAAATTAAATCATTAATTTAAAATATTTAATATATTTATTACTTATAAATCTTCCTTTTCATCTTCTTTCTTTTCTTCATCTTTCTTTACATCATCTTTCTTTTCTTCATCTTTCTTTTCTTCATCTTTCTTTTCCTCATCTTTCTTTTCTTCATCTTTTTTTTCTTCATCTTTCTTTTCTTCATCTTTTTTTTCTTCGTCTTTCTTTACATCATCTTTTTTTTCTTCATCTTTTTTTTCTTCGTCTTTCTTTTCATCATCATCAGTAAGAACGACTTCATAAGGAGTAGGTTTTTCATCTCTTTTTAAATTTAAATTATATTTTAAAACTCTATCCATTCTAAGAGCAAAATCATGAGGATCAGGAAGAGTATAACCACTTTCAAGCATGGCACTTTCCCAAAGAAGTAAAGCAGTTTCCTCAGCTTCAGGACTTGGAGTTTCTCCACTAGCAACAATTTCTCTTAATTCTTTAATTGCAGGATGATTAGGATTAATTTCCATAGTTTTTTTTCCATATAAATATTGAGCAGTAGCTTTATCTTGTGTAGCAAATGCTTGTGCTTTTTGTATTCTTTCCATTGATGCTGAATAACCATGTTCTGTTGATACTATTATACATGGAGAATCTATTAATCTTTTAGATATATCTATATTTTCTATCTTTTTATCTAATAATTTCTTCCACCAATCTATCAATGGCTTAAAATCTTCTTTTATTTTTTTCTCTTTCTTCTTCTGTAAGTCATCATCTTCATCCCATAATTTGAATTCTCCTTTAGCTACATTTTTTAATTTTTTCTTTTCATATTCTCCTAAATTTTGAAGACAAAATTCATCTATTGGATCATCTAATAAAAGGACTTCTCCTCCTTTATCTAAAATTCTTTGAATTAAAGGTGATTTACTTAAGGCTTCTTTATCTTCTCCTGCTATGAAATATATTTGTTCTTGTTTTGGCTTCATTCTTTTTATATATTCATCAAAACTTGTATATGAATTTAAATCTTTTGTTGAATAAAATCTTAATAATTTTGCTAATTTATTTCTATTTTGTATATCTTCTATTACTCCTAATTTTATATTTTTACCATAATTTTCAAAGAATTTATTATATTTATTTTCCTTTTTCTTTTCATCTTTTTTTTCATCATCTTTCTTTTCATCTTCTTTCTTTTCCTCATCTTTTTTTTCTTCTGTTTTATTTTCATCACTTTTAGTTTTATTTTCTTCTTCATCATCATCATCATCATAATCATCATCATCGTCATCATCATCTTCATCTTTTTGAACAGCTAATTTAATCATAACATTAATAGAAGCTTTGACTAATTTATTACTCATAACTTTAATCATTTTATATTGTTGTAATTGTTCTCTGGATACATTTAAAGGTAAATCATCAGAATCAACAACTCCTTTAATGAAATTCATATATCTTGGCATTAAATCTTCAAATTGTTCACTTACTAAAACTCTTCTAACATATAATTTAAGAGAAGAGCTTTTTCCATAATAATTATCATATAAATTATAAGGTCTTTGTGCTGGTATATATAAAATATATCTAAAATTGACTTCTCCTTCTAATTTACCATGATCATATGCTAAAGGATCTTCTGAATCTTTTGTTAATGCTTTATAAAATTTATGATATTCTTCTTTAGTTATTTCTTTCTTATCCCTTAACCATAAAGGTTTATTTTCATTTATTAATTCATAATCCCATCTCCATTTTGTAACAGATTTAGTTTTTTTTTTCTTTTCTTCTTTTTTTTCTTCTTTTTCATCTTTAACTTCTAAATCATCAGTTTTATTTGCTTCACTTTCATTTTTTTCTTTTTCTTCAGTTTCTAATTTAGTATCATTAGTTAAAGTTTCATTTTCAGGTTCATCGATTTCTTCTTCTTCGGTATAAGTTTTATTAATTTTCATATAAATAGGATAATCAATGAATTCAGAATATTTTTTAATATTTTTTTTAACAGTATCTACTTCAGAAAATTCGACAGAATCTTCTTTTAAAAATAGAGTAATTTTAGTTCCTCTTCCTAAAGTATCTCCTCTTGGATCTTTAGTAACAGTGAAAGAAGACCCAGCAGTAGAAACCCAAATATGTTGTGAGTCATCAGCATTTTTAGAAGTAACAACAACTTTATTAGAAACTAAATAAGTAGAATAAAAACCAACTCCAAATTGACCAATTAAATTTAAAGAATTACCCTTTGATATGGCTTCTATAAATGCAGTTGTTCCTGATTTTGCAATTGTACCTAAATTTTTAACTAAATCATTTTTAGTCATTCCTACTCCAGTATCAATAATTGAAAAAGTTTTTGATTCTTTATCAGTTTCTATTATTATTTTCAAATCTTTATTTTCTCCTAAATAATCTGGATTTTGAACTGAAAGAAAACGAGCTTTATCACATGCATCAGATGCATTTGATATTAATTCTCTTATGAATACTTCCTTATTTGTATATAGCGAATTTATTATTATATCCATTAAACGAGTTACTTCTACATTAAAATTAAATTTTTCCTCATTTTTCTTTAATAATTCTCTCTCTTCTTCTGTAAATTCATCATTTATCTCTTTTTCTTTTTCTTCTTGTTTTGGTGTCTCTTTTGGTGATTCATCACTTCTTATTGTTGTTAATATTAGGAATATTATATATAGGAATACGATTTTACTCCTTTGCATTTTAAATGATTTAAATATATTTTTTGTTGGATATTTATTTTTTTTATATTAAATTTTTATTTTATTTTTTTTTATTTTAATTTTCAAGATTTAAAAATGTTTTTATTTTCGAACACGTGGTTTATTTCATTTTTTCCAATTTTTTTTTGTTTTTTATAGATTTTTTTTTTGTTTTTTGTTTATTTCAGTGTTTGTTTTTTGGTTTTAAATTTTTTAAGGAGGAAATTTGGGAAAGGTCTATATTTTTTAAGGAAAATTTTTTTGGGTTTTTTATATGGTTCTAGAATTATATATAATTATTTATTATCATTTCTAATTAAATTAAAAATTATTTAAAATTAATTAAACATTTTATTTAATTTAAAAAAATAATAATTCAATGAAAAAGAAAAATGAGTTCATTTGTATTTTAATTATTATTTTGATAATATTTATTATAACTTAATTTGTTTTTTTTATTTATATAACATTAATAGTGTTTTTTTATCCAAAAAAAATATAAATATAATGAAAAAAACCTTTACTTACAAATAAATTACATTACATTTTCGGAGTAATTTCATCAGTAAATTCGTTACAATTAATAATTCCATCATTATTTTTATCAAATCTATCAATTAAAATTTCACTTTCATAAGGTTGAATAAATTTATTATTTTTTTCTAACAAACAAACAAAATCTTCTTTATAAATTCCAGGACAACAATTTCGATTAATAATATTATATAAATTACAAGGATTAAAACAAGGTAAACTAAATAATTTTCGTCTATAATTTTCATTAGATTTCTCACCATTAATAATAGACTGAAAAACATTTGAAATTTTATTTTTTGTTTCTTGAGAAAAACCATTAAAATTTAAAGGAGATTCTCTTTCACTCATTATTTTAGCTTTAGAATAATTTTTTGGAAGAATCATATCACAAAATTCTTCATAATCTAATTTATTATCATAATTTTTATCATATTTTTTTAATATTATATTTGCATCTTCATTAGAAATAAATAAATTTACTTTTTTTAATGATTGAATTAAATCAATTTGAGATATTTGATTTCTTTGAGAATAATCAAAAAAATTAAATAAATTTATTAAATTTGCATCATTACAATAAGATAAATTTAATTTATTTGATTCAATCTTATTTTCTTGGTTAATTATATCTAAAAGTAAATCACTTAAATATATTTCTTCTTGACTTAAATTACAATTATCAATATTATTCAATGAATATATTTTATTTGGACTTCTTGTTCTAAATGAATTTGATATATTATTATTAATAATAGTTGAATTATTATTATATATATTATTATTTTTTAGAGGTGATGTATAAGTTCTTAATTTTGAAATATAAGAATCTTCTCTATCTGGAAAAAAATTATTTGAATTATTTAAATTTTGTTTCATTGTATAACTTTTATTAATATTAATAGGAGATGATAATAAATTTCCTTTTCTAAATGTTTGAATATTAATTGAATCATCAAAAGTTTCTCCTAATGAATTATCCATACTTAATGTTCTTACTTTATTATTAATTCCTTTTTTATAATCAAAATGTAAAGGTGATTGAGTTAATTTTTCTATATTACCACAAGCGTTACAACCAATTCTTCTTGGACTATTTAATCTATTATTACCTCTATCAAATCTATTTATATAATTTTTATTATTTTTTAATCTTGTTGATTTTACCATTTGATATGTTTCTCTAATTTTTGTTTTTTTATCATCAATATTTCTATTATTTTCTGGATAATTACTCATATTTATTTTGTTAGAATTTGTTTGTTTAAGAAAAGTAGGATTTAATTTATTAATTGTAATTTCCTCATCATCAATATTATCATTTTTAATATTATTATTATTATCAATATCACTGAAATTACTGTTATTTATAATAATATTATTATTATTAATAATATTATGATAAGAAGAATCATTAACAGTATAATTATTACTTTTCTCTTTATTTAATATAACATCACTATCTTTATAATCTTCTTTAAAAGGGAAGAAAATATCAATAAATTCTTCATAAGAAATTTTTCCATCACCATCAGAATCTAATCTACTCATTAAATTAAAAGTATTATTATGAACATTAACATCACAATCATTAAGAAATGCTCTTAAATTTTCAGAAGTAATATATTTTTCCCCTTTAGTAATAGCTAAAAATGCTTCATAAGTTGTAAAATCTTTAGAATATTTTAAATGATCTGCAATTTTAGAAAGTATTTTAACTAAATTTAATTCTAATTTTAATAATTTTATAAAAGATGTTTCAATTGAAGATTCAATTCTATAATTTTCATTTATTATTTTTCTATTAGAAACATTATTTGCAACAGATAAATTAAATTTAGTTAAAACTAAACCAAGAAATTCTTCAAAATCAATTGAAAAATCTTTATCTTTATCAAAATTATGAATTAATCTTCTTAAACATTGTTCTTCAAAAGGAAGAAAATGATTATTTAAATATAGTCTAAAGTCGTTAAGAGTTATATAATTTTTTTGGTCTAAATCTATTGAATCAAATAATAGTCTTGGAATAAAATTTGGGTTTTGACATAATTCAGTTCTTATTTCTTCTATTTGATTATCTAAATCTTTCATTGTACTGAAATAATTTACTAATGTTGGAATCCAATTTCGAAATGCCATTTTTTTTTTATTTTTTTAATATTATAATTAATTGGATTTTATTATTTAATTTAAAAGAAATTAATTCATAAAAAGAAGTAATGATATAATAAAATATATAAAACCCATAATGGAAACAAAAGATGCAAATTATATAGAAATATTGAAAAAATCATTATCAAATTTTGAGAAAGTAAATCATTCACAAGAGTTAAAATTAAATTATCAGAAAGAAACAATAGAAGAATTAGAAAATAAGATTCAAGAATATGATAATATTTTCACAGAAAATCTTCAATTAACAAATGAAGTAAAGAGACTAAATGAAATAATTAATGAAAAAAATAGAATAATATCAGAATTTCAACAATTAACTCAATCTTCAACTTTAAAATTTGAATCTTATATAAATAAAAATAAACAAAATCAAGAAGCTTTAGAAAAAAAAACAAAAAAATATGAAGATTTAAAAAATAAATATACTCCTTTAACTTTAAAATGTAATGATCTTGAGCAACAAAATAATAAATTGTTAGAAACTTTAGAAGAAAAAACAAATATGAATATTAAAGAAATATTAAATTTAAATAATCAATTATCTGATATTACAATTAAAAATAATACATTAAAAGAAGAAAATGAGAAATTAAAAAATGAAAATAATAAATTAAATTATCAAATTTCAGATTTAAGAAATAATTTAAGTAATATAGGAAGATTAAATAGAGAAATAGAAAATTCAAAAATTGAAAATTCTAATTTACAATCTGATATATCTGAATTAAATACAAAAAACCAAATTTTAGAACAAAATAATTATGATTTAAAAAGAAAAATAAATGAATTAGAAAATTCTTTCAGAAATAAAAGTATAATTGAAAATGATTTAGAAAAAAAAATTTCTAATTTAACTTCTTTAAATGAAAAATATGAAAATGAATATAATATTTTATCAAATGAATTGGATAAAATTAAAAGAGAATATGATAAAATTTTTTTAGAATTAGAAACAAAAAAAGAAGAAAATGATATTTTAGAAGAAAAATATAAAAAAGAAATAAGTTTACTTCAAATTGAAAATTCTCAATTAAGAAAAAGAGAAGAATCACTTAAAAATTCTATTTTAAAATTTAATAATTCAATTCAAAAAGAATCAAATTCAAATACTTTTCAAAATATAACACCACAATTTGATAATAAAAGTAATTTAAATACAAATGAACAATTAAAAAGTTTAAATAATAATAATTATATGAGTTTTAATCAAAGAAATATAAATGAAAATAATCCTAAATTTGAAAATGATGAATCTTTTAAATATAGTTATTATTTAATTGATAATCTTAAAAATGCTATTAATGGTGTTGACTTTCAAAATGAATATTCTAATTTAGTTTAATTTTTATTTTTATGAGTTTATTTTTTATTCATTTGATATTTATGTTATTTATTTGATAACCATTATTTATTTATTTTTTATTTAATAATCAATTCCAAATTTGTAATTTAAATTATTTTTTTGTTTTATTTTATTAAAAAAAATTATATTTTTATGATTGAGTGATTATGTTTTATTAAAAAAAAATAATTATCATATTTATTATTTTTTTATTTTATGATATATATTTTAAACCTTATTGTTTAATAATAACTAATTTTTTTTAAATTTTCCCTAAATATATCTTTTAAGTTTAAAATTCTATATATATTTTATATAAATTTTTTATGTTATCAAACCCAAATCCAAATAAAGAATAAAATAAAATTTCACTTATGCATTATTATATATAAATCAAATAAAATATATACAAAACATAAGTAAAATATTTAAATGTAATCCATCTCAAATGAGACAATCATATATATTTAAACTATAATTTTAATGTCTACTTCTTCTAGATTTTTTTCTATGATTTTTAACTCTGATATTGTTATCAGATTCATCTTCACTTTCTTCTTTAATTCTTTGGGATTTTTTAGAAGAATATTTTCTTTTAATACTTCTTCTATTATCAATATTTATATTGGAATCAGAATATTTTGATTTTGAATTTTTTCTCTTATTTGAACTTCGAACAGAATTTCTTTTTGATGAATTTTTCCTTGAATTATTATTATAATGATTACTTGAAGTTTCTGTTTTTTGCTCAACAATACAATAATCTGGAATTGGTTTTCTAAATAATCTTTCTCCTGTCATTTCTTCATATATTTTTAATTTTTCTTCTCTTTCTTTTGTTATTTCGGCCCTTTGAATTTTTAAAATCATCATTTGAGATTGAAGTTTTTCTTTAGTATTAGCACAACCCATTTTTTTATTTAAGATATCATTAAATAATAAATTATTATATTATTATTTTCTGTAAAAATAATGAACGATAAAAGAAAATAATTATAAAAATTATAATAAAAAAAATAAATTTAAAAAGAAAAAAAAAGGGCAAAAAAAACAAAAATAATAAAAATTAGAATAAAAAAAATAGTATAAAAAGATAAAAAAGGTAAAAATAAAAAAATTCATAAAAATAAAATAGGTATATGGGAAACGATTTAGAATTAGACAATTTAAACATAGTATTAGATCAAAATGGAAAACATAAAATAATACTTCGTAGAACAAATACAAACAAAGAATTTGTGGGAGATAAATTAGAAGATTTTGAAGAAATAAAGAAATTAGGAGCAGGATATTTTGGAGAAGTATGGAAAGTAAAATCAAAAATAACAAATAAAGAATACGCAATGAAAAAATTAAAGCTAGTAAATCAAACAAAAAATTTAATAAAAAAAGAAATAGAAATATTAAAAGAAGTTCATCATCCAAACATAGTAAAATTTTATACATCATTTGAAAAAGATAATATGATCTATATAGTAATAGAATATATAGATGGTAAAAATTTAGATGAAATAATATCAGAAGCAAAAAAAACACAAAAATATCTCCCTGAAAAATTAGTATGGAAAATAATGTTAGATTTATTAAGTGGATTAACTTATTTACATGAAGAAGTGAAAATAATACATAGAGATATAAAACCAGATAATATATTAATAACAAAAGATAATAAAGTAAAAATAACAGATTTTGGAATATCAGCAATAAATAGAGAAGATGTTAGTGATACAGTTAAGTTTCATAATTCAACTATGGGACCAATATTATTTATGGCTCCTGAAATAGGAAATCAAGAATATGATTTTAAAGCTGATGTATGGATGCTAGGTTTAACTTTTGTTAAATTAATGTCTTGGGAAATTCCTTACGGAATTTTCCCTGTGTTTGGTATTAGAGTTAAAATAAAAAATATTGAATTACCTGATTTTTATAGTGAAGAATTAAGAAATGTTGTTTTAAAAATGCATAATAATAATCCTGAAGAAAGACCTACTTCTAGAGAAGCTTTAGATGAAACTACTGATATTTATAAAAAAAAATATATTAAATTTTCTGCTTTAAGTACTATTTGTAGATTATTAAGTAAATGTAAACTCTTTTATGATTTTATTTTAAGTGAAGGAGGTAAAATTAAAAAAGATAATTTAATATTATATCAATTTTATCTTGTTTTTAAACAAATTCAAAATAATAATGATGAAAATTATGAAAATCAAATAAAAGAATTTAGAATGTTATTAGGGGCAAATAAAAGTAGATTTATGGGTTTTGGTGAAGTTTCTACAACACTTTTAATACATTATATTATTCCTCAAATGCATGAAGAATTATGTAAAAATTCAGAAACAGAATTAACATATTTTAATTCAGAAAGTTGTGATGAAAAAAGTAAAATTGATAGATTAAATAAAAGTAATTTTTTTAAATATGCTATTAAAGAATTTGATGAAAATTATAAATGTGAAATTGCAAAATTTTTTTATGGAATGAACTTAACTAAAGAAACTTGTGATGTTTGTAATAAAACAAGATATTTTATAAAAGCAATTTATTTCATATTATTTCCTTTAAAAAGAGCATCAAATCATTTTGATTCTAAAAATTTATCTGTCTCACAATTATTCGAACATTATGAAAAAAAAAGAAATTTTGTTCCTGGTTATTGCCCAAATTGTAAAAAAAAAGAAAATTATGTTAGAGAAATTGTAATAGAAAAACCGCCTAAAATTTTTTTAATGTCTTTAGATAGAGAAGATAGTGAAGATGACATTAAAGTTAGTGTTCCCAAAGAATTTGATATGTCTAAATATTTGTCAAGTGGAAAAAAAATTTATAATTTAGTTGGTGTTGTTATTAGAGAAAAAAATAATGAAGGATACTTTTATTCCTGTATTCTTAATGATAATGGAAAATGGAAGTTGTATAAAAATCAACAATGGGAAAATGCTAGTTTAGATGATTTAGAAAATAAAGTTGTTAAAATCATAATATATCAAGAACAATAATTTTTAATTATTTTATTTTTTTTATGAAGAAAAATATTTAATTTTTGAAAATAATTTTTATAACTATACTACTTTGAATAATTGCGTTTTAATAATTTTAAAAAAAATAGATTTTTTTTTCTTTTTTAATGTCAAAAAAAATAATATAACCCAAATAAAAAGGATAAACCCTTTTTTTGAAAAAATGATTAATAAATAAAATTATAATATCGAATAATGAATATATTAAACTAATCATTTACGTTTTATTTTCGAAGAAATATCATTCATTAAATATATAAATTAAATTAATGTCCTTGATTTTTAATTAATTTCATTCTATTTTTTACTAAATTTTTTGCCATTAAATATTTTTGATATGAAGGATTAATATTATGACATTGATGATTTAATAAATTTCTATGTTTGAAGCAAAAAATTTTATCACAACTTTTACAAGAATAATCTTTACCTTCAATAATAGGAAAATTATTATTACAATATTCACATAATTGATAAGAATATTTATGATGAATATCAGTGAAAAAATTACAATAATCAAATTTAGATAAAATTTCTATTGATTTTTTAAAGGCTTCTGTTTGAATTATTATAGGTTGTGGACGAGAATTTTTTGAAATAATTTCATTAATTTCTATTATTATTTGTTCTTGTGAAACAGAAGAAGACATTTTAATAAATATAACAATTATTATATAATAATCATATATAGTAAAATAAAATATTTCATATTTTAAAATTAGTCTTTAAAATAATAATTAATTAATATCATTGAAAACAATTTAATTGATTGATATAATTTTCTTTTATTACTTTCTTTTAAAAAAGTTTTTAATGTTTATTATTAATTTATTTTATAATATTATTTTCTAATCATATAATAATGAAAATGTTTTTGCTAAGCTTTTATCCATAAGTGATAAAGATTTTTCATTTTTGGATAATCTATTAAATTTATCTAAAATATTTTCAAACCGATTATTTCTTAAATATATAGTTTTGATTTTTTCAGAAATGTCTCTATCATTAATTTGATTATTTAAAGCTTTAATATTATTTAAAATTAAAGAAGGATCATTATCTTCATCATTTAAAATTTCATCAATTTGTTTTTGAGAAAACTTTTTATATTTAATTAAAAATAATTTTAACATGTAAACAAATTTTTTATAATTATTATTATTAATTAAATCATAAATATAATTGAAAAATTCTTCTTTATTTTTAAAAGACTCAAATTGAGATTTTAATTCAATTTCTTCAAAATTTAAACTTTCAACAGAGAATTTTCTGAAATGGTGTTTTTTATTTAAATTTATTCTATTAAGATTATTTCTACTATGACTTTTACATGAATTAGTTTCAGATTGTAAAGGAGAATAATTGATTTTCATATAATTTCTATTAATATTTTTTGTTGTTAAAGGAGTAAAATCTGTATGATTTAAATGTATACTCAATTTACGTTCTAATTTATTTCTTATTATTCGTTTATTTTTTTTTTTTTGAAATAATGTATTTGGTTTTATATTATTGTTTTCTTCAAATGGATTTTTTGAATAAATTTGATTTATTATTTTTTTATTATTTTCATTTTCTAATTCATGTATATTTTCAAATAAAATGTTTATTTCTTTTATTAATTCTTTATTTGATTCTTTGTTTGATTCTTTATTTGAAATTATATCATTTCTAAAAATTTTGTTTTTGGATAATTTTTCAAATTTTATTAATCTATCTTTTTTATCTTTATCATTAATACTTTCAATTTCTTTTTTTCTTAATGTATATTTTATTGTTTTATTTCTTTTATTTTTTTTTTCTTGAGAATTATTTGAAGTTGTTCCTGTTAAATGACTCATTGAATTTCTTTCTGATAAATGTCTATTATTTATTCTATTAATAAAATTATTTTGTGTTATATTTCTCATTGAAGAAGAAATATCATAATCTAAATTATTTATTTCTTTATTATCCATATTTATTTTAAAAGTAATATTATTCATTCTTTTATTTCTACTTATTACACCTAAATACTTTCTTATATTATTTAGGTATATTAAATTTTTTTTAGATTTTGGATTTTTATTTATAGCTTCTATAACATCTTGTAGTTTTGATTTATGTATTAAAATAGGTTCAGCTTTAAAAATATTATTTTTATCCATATTTAATTTTGGAATTCTAATTCCTTTATTTTTATATTGAATAATTATATCTTCAAACTTTTGAAATTCTTCATAATTATCATCATAATTTTTAATATATTTTTTTTTAAATTCTTTCATACTTTTAAAACCTTTTAAAAATTCTTCATTTTCTTCTTTTAATTCTTTATTAGGATTTAAATTAATACTTAAACATCTTAATTTTTGTTTTATTTCTCTTAATTTGGAAATATCTTTTAAAGATTTACTTGCAATTTTATTTTTGTTTATAATATCATATTCATTTGAAATTTTATTATCATTTTTTATTCTTGAAGAAAATCTCTTATTAGCTTCTAATCTTGCTGTTAAATATTTATTTAATACAATATGTTTTTCTTTATTATTCTTTTCACTTTTCATTATTATTTTAATTATATTTTAATTTTATGCTAAAATTCAGTTTTAGGATGCATCCATTTTCTTATTTCTCTAGTTGAATTTTTTTGTTTATTATATTCAATATTATAAAATAAAAAAGGAATTTTATCTGTTCTTTATGTTTTTTGTATTTTTTTCAAATAAAATATGTTATATTTGAACTTATATATAATAATAATATAAAAACAAAAAAAAAACTAATTTGTTTAAGTTTTCAAAAATTAATTAAAATATTTTTAGTGTTTATAAATATTTTTTATTTCTTAATAAAAATTTAATTTTTTTGTCAAAAATGGAAAAAATAAAAAAAAAAAATAAAATTAAATTCTGTATTTTATAATTTCCTGAAAGCATAAAAAAAACAATTGAAAAATAGGGATGAAAAATCTAATAAATAAAAAAAAGCAAGAAAAAAATATAAAAATTTAAATTTCTCTAATTAACTGAGGAATAGGAGTATCAAGCATTTTTTTAGCAGGTAAAATTGTACTTAAAATACCTCCAAAAATACTAAATAAAACAACAAAAACTAAATTACTAATTTTTAAATTAAATTGAACATTTTGATAAGTAAACATTTCCCATTGTAAACCCATAGTATAAGAAATTAAACTTCCAATAAAAGTACCAATTAAACTACTAGTTAAAATTAATATAATAGCTTCACTAACAAAAACAAAAATAACATGTTTTTTTTTCATTCCTAAACTCCTCATAATAGCAATTTCTTTTTTTTGAGCAAATAAATTGATTGTCATTGAAGCAGTTAAATTAAAAAAGCAAAAGAATAAAACAATAGAACTAACAGAATAAAATATATTAAAAGCAATATTTGATATTGTATCTAATCTATCTCTTCTATTTTCAAATAACCATATATCTGCATTTATATTTTTAGCATTTGAAAATATTTTTATTATTTCTTCTGATGATTCTTTAATAGGTTTTTTATCATTTAATTTTAAATTAATAAAATCAATTGGAACATTATCATAATTATAATCTATCATATCTTTTAAACTTGGAGAAAAATAATTCGTACATTTAGTTAAATAATCTAAAAAAAGAGGAATTGAAATTATATTTGTTCTTTGCCAATAACTTGAAGGAATACTATTAACATAAATTCCAGCTGCTCCATTTAATAAAAAAGCAGGTTTTGTAATAAATTTAATTTCTTCATTTTGATTTATTAAATTTATATAAAAATCTGTATTAATATGTAAATCAAAATGAAAAGTAAATAAAGCACTTAAACCAACTTTTCCAATATAATCTTTTAAATATAATTGTTCACTTGGATTATATTTATTATATGTTTCATTTTGTTCTGCAATTTTTAAATCTGATTTTTCTGTTGTTGAAAAATATTCTGGAGAAATACCATTTAAATATGTTGTATAATATAAACTTTTTCCTATATTTTCTACTTGTATTGTACTTTTAAAACAAACTTCAGAAAATTCTGCAGTTCTAAAAGTAAAAGATTCTATTAATTCTTTATCATATAATTCTTTTAAAGGTTCAATTAAATCTTTTGGTTTAAAATAATTTTGAGATAATGTTATTTCACTTCCTTTTAAATTTAAATAACTTTTTTTTGTCGATTGAACTATTATATCTAAACCTACACTTACCATAATAAATATTCCTATTGATAAAGAATACATTATACTTGTTTTTCTATTTTTTGTTCTATGTGCTGTTAAATTTTTCATTATTAATATTTTAGTGTATGACGTTGAAAAAAATAATAATATATTTGTTAAAAATTTCTGTATTAGATTTTCTATATTTGCAGATAATATTACGAATCCTAAAATTATTCCAATTAAAATAAATAAAAATATCATTCCTAACATTCCGAAATTTAAAGATATAATAGATAAAGGTAAAAAATAATAAATAGAAGCTCCATAAAAAAAAGTAATAAGACCGAAAATAATTAAATTATTTAATTCAGATTTTTCAAGTGAAATAATTTCAATTTTCATTCCAGAAGTTTTATTAATCATAGTGTTTAAACTAGTAGCAATATTTTTTTTTAAAATTCCTCTAATAGGAAAAATAGCAGCAATAATGGGACCTAAAAAATTAATAATAAAAGAAATTACAAAACCATTTTGAGTAAAACCTAAATCTAAATTAGAATGAAGATAATTTTTAATAGATAAATTTATTATTTTTAAAATTTGAAAATGTGAAATAAAAGCTAAAATAAAACCAGGAACTGAGAAAGAAATACATTGCATAATAACAATTAATATAACATTATTTTTTGTATTACCAATTAATCTTAAAATTCCAAATTCAAAAGCATTAGTTTCAGTTGTGATTAATAAAAGAGAATAAATTAAAATTAAACTTAAACCAAAAAGAGCGAAAATAATAATATTTAATATCATATTTAAAAGAACATTTCCATATTTAAAATGTTCTAATCCTTTAATAACAGGCATTGTAACTTTCATATGATAAATAGTATCAATTTGTTTTGTTATTTCATTTGCATAAGTAACACCATTTCTAACTAATTGATTATAATCACTTTCTAAATAATAATTTATTCTATTTTTTGGGAAATTTACTATTAATTGATTTCCATAATGATTTGGATTTGTTTCACCCAAAATTTTTTTATAATTTGGAAATAAAGATAATAACTTTTTATTATTTACAAAAGTGGATAAATAAGAAAAAAAATATTCATTCTCCATAAATATAATGTCTTTTTCATCACCTGATGTTTTACCATAAGTATCTTGAATAATATATTTAACAGTACAATTTAATATAATAGTTTTAGGAATTGTATCAATTTGATCACAAAATTTTTTATATTCTGAATTAGTTTCATAATAATTTACTAAAATATGATCATTTAAAAATTTAACTAAATTAATTTTAAATTCAATTTTATTATTAGAAATTAAATTTTTAAAAGAATTATGAACAATACATTCACCTTTATTTAATTTATCATAAGGATAACTTCTTCCAAGTTCAATTTCTTTTTCTTTAGTAGTATTAATTAAAATTAAACTAATATTATAATTTTTATTAGTAGTTAATCCATCAAAAATAGTTCTTATAGTAGAAGTATCATAATTATTATTATTTTTATTAGTTCTTTCATAAAATTTACTATAATTAATAAAAGCATAATCATAATAAAAATTTTTAGGAGGAGAATTATCTTCAATTCTTTTATTTGAAATTGGAGTAAATACAATATCCATTTCTCCTCTTTCTTTTTCAGATAACATTAAAAATATTAATGATCCTTGTGTTACTATTGATTTTGATACTAAGGATACTAATGATACTAAGAAACATGCAAAGAGACATAGAAAATAATAACATTTACGACGTGAGTCTTCTTTTAAAGAATGAGATATTGCAAATTTCATTTTTTTTGAAATAATAATTATTTTTTTTAAGACTTTTTTAATCGGGATTTATTATATTCTTATTTTTATTTTCTTTTTTTTAGTTTTATTAAATTTTTTTAAAAAATAAAGAATTATATTTACTATATTTTTAAAATTTAAATTATAATAAATTATTAAATTTTCCAATTTTATTAATGTCATTAAATTTATTCCAAATCTCATTACTAACTTCTTCTTCATTTTTACTTCCATCAATATCAACAACATTAATTTCTTTTCTTAAAGAATTAATAGTATTTAAAGTAAAATCATTAAAAGTTTTTAATCTTTTAACAACATAATTATTTCCCATAGAAGCAATTTTTTCATTTTCTCTTTCAAATAAAATATTATCATTGTCTATTTTGAGATGAATTAATGAATGAATTAAATATTTATTTCCAATAATTTTTTTCCATTCAATAATATTATTTTCATTTTTTGGAAAAGCTTCAATAATTATAAATTCGGAATTGATGTGTTTAATTTTTTTATATATTTTTTCTACTAAATCTTTACTAGAAACTAATTTATCTTCTGAAATTTGGTCTAATTTCATATTTGATTTAATCAACATTTCAAATCTTATTAAAGCTTCAACTTCAATTATTGAACAATTTAATATTTTATTTTTTAAATTTATTGATTGAATCTTTTGACCACTTCCTGGCTTCCCTATTAAAAATATTATTTTTTTGTTGTTTGAAGATGAACAACCCATTTTTTTAATATTTATTTTAATATTTTTCCTTATAAATAACAAATAAAATTTATATATTTATTTTAAACCTAAAATAAAATTGTTATATTCTTATTTAAATAAATTTATTTTTTTTAAAATATGATAAAAAATCATATAAAATAATTAAAATAAAATTCAACATTTTTGAAGAAAAAAATAAATGAACCATTTAATTATAAAACAATCAGATAAAACTTTTCTTTTTTTTATTTTTTGAATGCAAATAATAAGTTATTTGTTTTTAATTAAATATAAATAAAATCTTTAGAAATGTTAATTTACAAAATTTATTTTTTTTAGTTTAAGTTAAAATAGTTTATTTTAACATTTAGTTTATTATTTATAATAAATGAATTAATTATATTTTCAAACATACAAAATAATTCATATTTAATTATCATAGACAAAAACATCAATATTAGAAAATTTTACTTTTTTAATATCTTTTTTAGAAGTTTTACCTTTGTTTATATTTAAAAAATCATTATTGATTTCTTTTCCAAAAATTTCTTTAAAACTTTTTTGATTATAAAAATTCGAATTATCAAGATAATCTCTATTTATTTTTGTATTTATCTTTGTAAAAAAGGATATTTTTTCAGATAATGTTAAAGTCTTATTTTTTATTTTTTCAATTTCGACAATAATTTCTTCTTTTGAAAATATATATTTAATCAATAAAGAAGCAAAAATAAAAATTATAAAATAAATATAAAATTTCATTGAAATAGGTTCTTCAATGTTAGAAATAAAATCTTTTTGAGTTTTATTCATTTTATATTTATTGATTAATAAAAATTATTTATATATTAAAATTTTAATAATCTCTTAGAATTATTTAGACGTTGTATTAAATGATTAATCATTAAATTTATATTTTAAAATAAAAAAATTAAAATATCTTTTAATTAACATTAAATTAATTCACGAAACAAACAAAAAATTATTATAACTAAAAATAAAAAATAATTTTTAATCTTTATCTAAAATCAAAAAAAACCAAAAACAAAGCAAAAAACCTTAAATTTTCAAAACAAAAAGAAAAAGAAAAAATGGAGAAAATAAAAAGAAGTAAAAATATTAAAAAATCGGAAAAAAAATCTGTTTCAAAAAATATTAAATAAAAAATTCGAAAATAAAATATATTAAAAAAACAATATTAAAATGTCGAATGGGGAGAAACTTTATTCTAATAAATTAAAAAATACTAAGCTATTAAATTATATAAAAAAACAATCCCCATTTGAGCAAAAATCATTAAAAAAAAATAAATTCGAAAGAAGTTCATCATATATATTTGATTATCATTTAGAAAATGAAAGTATATTAAGAAGAAGTTTAATTAAAAAAAAATTACCAATAAATAACCAATCAAAAACTGATAGTTTAAATTTATCTTTAAAGAGTTCTTCAAGTAGAAAAAATAGTCAAAATTCAAAAAAAATTTATGATAGAGAATCAATTAAAATGATTAATGATGAATTGAGAAAATCAGGAATTTTAATAGGAAATAATAGAAAAAAACCAAAAAGAAAAAGTAAATTAGAATATTCAAGAGGATTAAATAGGAAAAAATTATCAGATAAAAATTTAGAATTTTTAAGAAAAAGTTATACTAAAACAGAATATGAATCTTTTAATGATAAAAGAGCAAAAATTCAAAAAATGAAATCTTTAGAACCTTATAAATTTGATAAAATAATTCATAAATTGAAATTTCCTGATATAGAAGATAATAATTTAAGTACATATATAACTATTAATGGAAAAAAAATAAAAAAAGCATATTCAATGAGAAACAGAGATTTTATAAATTTAGTAAATTCAATAAATAGTTTAATTTATAATGAAACAAATAATGAAGAAATAAAGAATAATAATTATAATTTAAGATATAGTGATTATTATTATTATAATAATAATGAGAATTTAAACATAGAAAAATATTATTATGATAATATTCCAATATTAAGAAAATCAAATGAAGAAGGATTATATTATTTCGTAAAAAATTTACCTCTAAGTGATATAATAAAAACAAATTCAGATAATTCAACAAAACAAGATTTTTCTTCTACTGCAAATAGAATAAAAAATTTAAATAAAAATTTATATTATGATAGTTCTTCAAGTGAAGATGAATTTAATAGAAGAAAATTAATAAAAAGAGAAATTATTGCAATTGAAAATCCAATTACAAAAGAAAAAGAATTAATTAATATTGATAATGGAAAAAAAATAAATGATATTAGATTAAATGTTAATGAAAATGGAGAAGAAATTTTAATTAATAATGAAACTAATCTACCAATTGATATGTATAATTATGAAATAGATAAAAAAACAGGAAAAAAAATATTTTCAATTTTTGAAGATAAAAAAAGAATAAGTAAATTTAATGATTTTAATGATCATGAATCATTTAGTTTTGATACAATAAATACAAGTAAAAAAAGAACTGTTAGTAAAAAAAAAAATTTAGAATATGAATGTTTTGATTTAGAATTAAAAAAAGATGAAAAAACAGGAAAAGAAATATTAATTAATAAAGAAACAGGAGAAAAAATAAAAGGAATAATTAAAAGAGTTTCAAAAGGAAATAATACAATATTTATAGATAAAAAAACAGGAGAACAAGTAAAAAATATTATTAATAATATTGATCCTGAAACAGGAGAAGAAAAATTTATAAAAATAAAACCTAAAATTAAAGATAAAATTGAAGTTATTTCTGTTAATGATCCAAGAAAGAAAAAAAATATATTAATTAATAAAAAAACAGGAGAAGAAATTAAAAATATTGTTCAAAAAGATAATAAAATTATTGATGAAGAAACTGGAGAAGAAATTAAAGGAATTAAAATAAGAAAAGATAATGAAACTGGAAAAGATATTTTTACTATTAAAAGAAATAGTTTAATTCCAAAAAAAATTGAAATTATTGAAATTAAAAATCCAATTACTGGAAAAGAAGATTTAATTAATAAAGAAACTAAGGAAATTTTACCAAATTTATATAAATATATTAATCCTGAAACAGGGGAAACCACAATAATAAATAAAGAAACTGGGAAGAAATTAGAGAATATAAAAAGTAAAAAAGATCCAAATGATGAAAACAAAGAAATAATTGTTTTATCAAGAAATTATGAAAAAGAAAAAGAACATTTTTCAAATAATAAAACAAATACTGATTCAATTGAAAATGAAAATATAAATAATAATAATAATATAATAGTAAGTAAAATAGATGAAACAGGAAAAGAAATTTTAGTGAATAAATTAACTGGGAAAGAATTAAATGAAATCGAAAAAACAATAAATCCAAAAACAAGAAAATCAATATTAATAGATAAAGAAACAGGAGAAGAAATAGAAGATATAATATTAAAGAAAGATCCTTTAACAAATAAAGAAATATTTATTATAAAAAATGAAGATGATATAATCGAAGAAGAAAGTAAAAAAGTAAATGAGAATATTCCAATATTAAATAAAGAAATTATTCCAATAAAAGATCCAAGAACAGGAAAAGAAATATTAATAAATAAAGAAACTAAAGAAGAAATAAATAATATTAAAATAAAAGAAAATCCAATAACAAAAGAAATTAAAGTTATAAATAAATTTACTGGAAAAGAAATAAAAAATATAAAAAGAATAATTGATCCAAAAACAGAAAAAGAAATTTTTATAGAAAAAGAAATTATTCCTATAAATGAAATAACAACGAAAAAAGATTTAATTACAGGAAAAGAAATTTTAGTAAATGAAAAAACAGGAAAAAAAATAGATAATATTGAAAAAAAGGAAGATTTAAATACAGGAGAAATAAAATTATATAATAAAGAAACTGGAGAAGAAATAAAAGAAATAAATAAAAAAATTTCTTTAGAAACAGGAAAAGAAATAATAACAATAAAAAAAGAAAATATAAAACCAAAAAAACTAGAAATTATATCTTCAAAAGATCCTTTTACAGGAGAAGAAAAATTAATTAATAAAAATACAGGAAATGAATTATTAAATTTAGAAAAGAAATATGATGCAAAAAAAAAAAAAAGTATTTTAATTAATAAAGAAACTGGAAAAGAAATAAGTAATTTAATAAATAAAATTGATCCTAAAACAGGAGAAGAAGTTATAATAAGAAATTTAACTTCAAATTCTTTAAATTCTAGTTCAAGCGAAGTTAATTCAACAACTGAAATTTTAAGTGTTAAAGATTTAGAAAGTGGAAATAATATATTAATTGATAAAGAAACTGGAGAAAAAATAAATAATTTAGAAAAAAAAATTAATGAAAGAAACGGAGAATATAAAATTATTAATAAAGATACTGGAAAAGAAGTAAGAAGAAAAAGTAGAATAGATTTAAATACTGGAAAAGAAATTTTAGTAATTAAGAATAAAGATAATAATAATAATATTAATAAAAAAAATAATAAAGAAAAAAAAGATAATAATAATAAGATTATAGAACAAGAAATAATTTGTATTAAAGATCCAAAAACAAAAAAAGAAGTTTTAATAGATAAAAGAACATCAAAAATATTTGATAATTTAGAAATAAAAAATATAAAAAATGATATAAAAATATTTAATAAAGAAACAGGAGAAGAAATAAAAAATATAAAAAGAAAAATTAATCCAGAAACACAAGAAGAAATATTTATTAGACCAATAGAAAAAAAAGAAAATGAAACTCATATAATTGCAATTAATGATAATATTTTAGGAAAAGAAATTTTAGTGAATAAATTAACAGGAGAAAAATTAAATAATTTAGAAATATATACAAATCCAAAAACAAGAAAAAGTATTATTATTAATAAAGAAACAGGAAAAGAAATAAAAGGAATAAAAAGAAAAATAGACAATGAAACAAATGAAGAAATATTTATTAAAGAAGAAAATCCATTTAAAAAATTAGAAATAATAAGTGAAAAAGATAAATTCACAGGAAATGAAATATTAATAAATAAAGAAACAGGAGAAAAATTAACTAATTTAGAAATTAAAAACAATCCAATTTCAGGTGAAAAAATGTTAATTAATAAAGAAACAGGAGAAATAGAAAATGAAATAAAAGAAAAAATAAATAATGAAACAGGAGAAAAAA
>JAEEGK010005279.1_pt1 | contig 31263 bp, 17 predicted proteins | sample 8958771 | NCBI WGS metagenome assembly JAEEGK01 (sample SAMN16246547, study PRJNA631951) | gut metagenome | biome: gut microbiome; feature: rumen; material: SC-attached | host: Bos | place: Iran: Karaj | collected 2018-10
AATAATTTTTTTATAAATTAAAAAAATATCATTTTTAATGAGTAAAGTACAATAAACACAACAATATTTATGTTTAAAATATTGAAAAACAATATTTATTTTATTTTCATTACATAAATTGCATATTGTATCACTTATTTCTTTTTCTTCTTTAACTTTTGATTGTTTTTCTTTTTCTTTATCTTTTTTCATATTAAAATAATAATCTCTTTCATCAATATATGCTGAATTTTCATATTTAATAAATTTTTTCATTGATTTTTTTTTCTGTAATTGTTCTTGTTGATTTATATGTTTTAACATAGTAATTTTTGTTCTATTTAATTGATTAATAATATAATGTCTATCAAAAGTAGGAATTTTTTTCCCAAAAGTAGTTTGAAATATTTCTTCAGTATATTGTAAATCTAAAATATCTTTCATTAATTTTTCTTTCATATTTATTAAAAATTTAGGAATAATATATTTTTGAAACATTTTCTTTTTTTTAAATTCTATAAAATCAGGAGTATTTTTATTAGAAATATTTTTAGCATCAAAAGGAATAATTTTGTTTAATTCAATGAAGTCAATGAAATGTTTGTTGATTTGATTATAAACAAATTTACATAAAAGTTTATTTTTTTCTTTAATTTGATGTTTAGTAAATCCTCCAATATAATCATTAAAATTAATATAAATAAAATTCCATCTCATTTTTAAATTTTCTTTTCTGAAATTTTCAATTAAATTTTCAAATTCTTCACTGTTAAATTCTTTACCAATAGAACACACAATTAAAGAAAAAGGTAAATCAGAATTATCTTTTAGAAAATTAAATAAAAGAGTTTTGTCATGAATTTCTCCAGATACAATAAAAAATCCAACATGATATTTTTGAGTATTATTATCGAATTTTTCACTTTTAACATATTGTATAAAATGTTGTAAGGATTCAATTAAACAAACTGGACCACCTAAATTAAAATTACTCATACATTTATTATAACCTTCAATAATATTTTTTGAGTCTTCAACTTCTGGATATAAAATATCTAAATTACAAGATATATTATTACAATTTATATCATAATTTGGAGGTATATTACATCCAAAACCAAATAATGAACATCTATTATCAGAATCTAATTCAAATTGATCTTTTATTAATGAATCTGTTAATTCCTTAAATTGTTCATATTCATCTTCTAAATTTAAATTAGTAAATATTGATTTTTTTTCAATTATTGTTTTTTCTTTTTCTTCATTTAAATTTTGAAGATATTCTCTTATTCTTTTTTTTTCTTCTAAATTTTTCCCTTTTTCTTCTTCATTTTTTAGATTGACATTTATTTTTAATGTTTCTATACCTAAAAATTTGTCTTTGTCTTTTCTTTTTAAATCGAATAATGGTCTATATATTAAACTTTCTTCATTTTTTTCTTCTTTGTTTTTTTCATTTTCAAAAAATTTTTTTGTGAAAGGATTATTAAATTTATCAGAAACATATAAATTCAATTTAGATCTTGATAAATCTAAAAAAAAAGAACATTCATATTCCATTCCAGAAACAAGAAAAGAGAATAAAGTAAATTTATCTATTTCTTTAATATCATCAATTAATAAATAATGATATTCATCTTTAATTTTTTTTAACTGAAATTCTTTTTTAATTTTTAATTCTTCAAAAGTCATATCCACTTCAGTTAAATTTTTAGGTCTTTTTCTTTTATCTAATTCATAAATTTGAAATTTTAAAGTATCAACATCACCAATTTTACTTAAAATTCCTTCATAATTAATTCTATCATTTTCAAATTCAACAATATCCCAATAAAAACTTTTTTCTTTAGAAGGATTATGTTCTTTTTCATTAGTAACAAAAATAGGAATAAAATCTCCATGAATATCTTTTTTAGAAACTCTACAATAAATTTTATTTCTTGTTACTTTTGGTCCTCTTAATCCTATTTTCATTTGAATATATTTTGTTGAAGTTTTTTTTTGTTGTCCTCTTATTATTAATTTACTTTTTTTATCTGCATCTATTTCTTTTATATATTCTTGATTTTTTGATGTTAAAATATCTTTTAATGTTACTATTACATTATCAATATTTATTATTTCATCATGTTCTTTAAAATTTATTTCAAATTTTAATTTTTGAGAATTTGAATTTTCTTCAAAATGATAATTCATTATAAATGATTTTATATATGAAGGATTAATTGAATATCTATAAATTTCTGTTTGACCAATTTCAACCCAACTTTCTCCTTCATTTCTATAAACTATTATAAATGAATTAAGTGATATTGTTATTTTTGGTAAATTTTTACATTGGAGAAAAATTTCAGTTTTAATTGATAAAGTATCTAATTGATGACCAAGTAATAAATCATATTCACTAAAATCTTCAATTATTTCTTTTTTCTTTTTTGAATTTATTGTTTTACTAAAATATGTTTTTAATCCTATTGATTTTGGCTTTAATGTACTTTGTTCTTTATTATTTTCTTTATTTTCTATTTTTTGTTCTTCATTTTCTTTGTTTTGAGATATTATATTATTATTATCATTTTTAATTTTTCCTGGAAAACAACCCATTATTTTAAATTTATATTATATAGTTAAATTTTAAAAATATTTTTTATAAAAAAAAAGTTAATTAAAATAATTATTTGATAAAAAGAAATCTTCATTATAATTTAATTAAAACAATTTAGTTTTAATTCATTTGAGATAATTCAGTTAATTCAGGTTCTAAATCTTTTTTTACTTCAATTAATAATTTTTTTCTTGTTTCACTATTTTCACCTTTTAATAAATCAAAAATATCATTGAGTAAGTTATCATAATCACAATTGTCCTCTGGAGTTAAATTAATTTCACTTTCTACAACATCATCATTATGAAAATCGTTTTCAATTTCCATATTATCATCACTTTTAAATTGTGATTTGACAGAAAATTGTTGGCTTGTTGATTCATTTTTATTTATTTCAGATGGAAATACTTCTTTTATGATTTCTTCTAATTGTATTTCACCATCACATTCTAACTTTTCTTTTTTTATTAAGTCATTTAAAACATTCATTAAATTAATTGTTCTTTTAGGTAAGACTATTTTTCTAAAATTTTCTTTTAATTGTTCTAACATTGATTCATTTATTTGTTCCATATTAAAAAAAATAAATAAATATTTTTATTACAAAAAACCTAAACTATAATAAATAAATAATTATGATAATTATAAAAGTAAATTTAATATAATAAAATTAAATTTATTTCTTATCTTTGTTATTTAATAAATATTCTATAATAGAATAAATAATTTTTTACATTTAATATTAATTAAATTTCTATGCTAATAAAATATAAAATAAATATAAATTAAATGTCAATAATATAAAATTTATTTTTCTTCACATTGAATCAATTTTATAATTCCAGAATTAAAAAGATATTCATTTGAATTACATTTTTTTAATTCTTTTTGAACTTCAATGGTATTAATATTAATATTATTATTAATTATATTATTTTTAATTTTTATAATAGCAGGAGAAGATTTCCTAATGTTGTTGATATTATTTTTAACTTTTTTTTTTCTTTTAGATTTAAAATTTAATACATTTTTATGAAGAGTATAAAATAGACTATGTAAATAATTAAAATAAGTTTTTTGATTTATTTTTCCAATTATTAAATTAAACATTTCTTCTTTTTTTTCATCATTATAATGATGATTATCATGACAATGATGATTATCATGATAATGATTATGATTATTTCGATTATTATTATTTTTTATAAAATCATATTCATTATTTCTTTCACTTTTATCACTATCACTTGAATCTTTATCAAAATGTAATCCATGCTTTGCTAAAACAACTTTTTTTCTATTTTGAAATTTATGAAAATGATGATTACATTTATTAAAAAATGGTTCTATATCTAAATCACTTATATTATTATTAATAAATGAAACTCTTGTTTTTTTTGCATTTTTAATTTGTTTTGTTTTTAAATTTATTGTAATACTTTCAAAAGATTTTTTTATATAATCTTTTGTTGTTTGCGAATTTATTCTTATATTTTGATTTAGATAATTTTCTGCTTCTTTAGCATTTATTTTTAAAAGGTTTGTTCTTATTAAATTTATTTGCTTATATTCATCACTTTTTCTATTTATTGGAAATATTTCATGGTTTTTTTTTTCAAAAAAATGAAGTTCAGAAATTTCCATTTTATTAATAATTTTTTTTATTGAGATATTTTTAATAAATGTTTTTTAAATCTTTGATGATAATTTTTTAATTTTCTTTTGTAACACATATTATATATGATATAATTGAATTTAAATTTATAATATTTTTTTAAGATAAATCCTTTTAATAATAATTTATAATTTGATTTATGAATATTTATAAATATAAATATTAACTGAATTTATTTATTTTAATTTTATAATTAAACTAATTAAAATATTACTAATTATTTATCTACAAAAAAAATAAAATTTTTTCATCTTTTAGTAAGGAAAAAAAATGAAGAAAGAATCAAGAAATTCAACTCCAAATAAAAATTCATCAAGAAAAAATTCTCAAAATCAAACTCAACAATCAATAGAAATAATAAGAATAAATTGTATTGATAATATTCCATCATCAATTGAACATATTTTTACATTATCATCCCTTAATATATTAGGATTATGTAGAAGTGATAATTCAATTGAAATATGGACAATTAATTCTTGGATTCAATTAATAAAAATTCCAGGTTCTGAAAAAATAAATACAAGAAGAATTTATCTTCTTCAAGAGAATAAAAACACTAATAATAATAATTTAAATAATAATATACTTAATAAAATAAGATTATTTTCTTCTGGTTTAAATGGTTATTTTATAGAATGGAATTTTGAAACATTATTACCTAAATTTATATATAAAAATCAAAGTGGAATTTGGGATATTTCAATTAAGAAAAAAATATGTTTATTTGGTTCTGATGATGGTGTAGTAAGAGGAATAAAAATAAAGAAGAATTCAGAATCATATTTAATTAAACAATTTGAAAAATTAGATTCAAGAATTTTATGTATTACATTTGAAAATTCAAATAATAATATATTTTATACTGGACATTCAAATGGAAATATATGTAAATGGAATTATGATAATGGTTCAATATTATTAACATTAACAAATCCAAAAATAAATAAAAAAGATAATTCTATTTGGAGTATAAATTCAATTGATTCTCAATTTTTATTATGTGGTGATTCAATTGGAAAATTATTAATATATGATATAAAATTAGGTATTTTAATAAAAGAATTTAATGAGCATAAAGCACCAATTTTATCAATAATATCAAATAAATCAATTCAAAATCCAATTGCATATTTTACTGGTTCAGATTCATTACTTTGTTCAATTAAATTTGATAGAAAAAATAATATTTGGATATTAACTTCTTCATTTAGAGGACAAAGTCATGATATTAATTCATTATCAATGATTAATAATGATACTTTAATTAGTGGAGGAGTCACAACTGATATTTGTATTTATCATTTAAGTAAAGGAGGGAATTTATATATGAAATATAATGAAAAAAATAATACTAATATTAAAAGACATATTAGTCCTTTTGAACATAAATGTTTTTATTATATTAGTGATATTAATGAATTTAATATGTTTTATGTTTTACATTTAAAAGAAAATTATTGTGATTTGTGGAATATTAATTTAAGTAATGGTATTAATACTTTTGTGGCTAAGTTGTTTAAAAGTAAAAAAAGTGATTTTAATTTAATTTGTGGAAATATTAGTAAAAATGGAGAAATTATTGGGATTTCTTATGAAGATGAAACTGTTTTGTTTAATTATTCATATGAGAAAAATGAAATTAAGAGATTAGGGAAAATTAAAATACAATCTAATTTTATTTTCTTTAATAAAGATAATACAAAAGTTATTCTTCTCAGTCAAAAAAAATCTAAAATATATATTATTACAATATCAAATAGAGAAATTGAAAAAGAAATAACATTAAATGAAAAAGAAATTTTTTTAACATCAGATTATAATTATTCGAATAATAATTTATGTTTTTCAACAATAAGTAAAAAATTATATATTACTAATTTAAATAATAAAAATAATCAAATTGATTCATTACCACATCCAGATACATATATTACTAAAATTAAATTTATTGAAAGTAATAATAAAATAATTACAGTTGATGAAAATAATTTAATTTATATTATTGATAATCAAACTAAAAAATTTACTAAATGGACGAATCAAAGAATTGAAAAAAATGATTATCCTGAAAATTATTTAAAATGGTATAATAAAATATTTGGAATATGTCCTTATGATAAAGATAAATTTTTTTTATTTACTGATTATAATTATATAAATATTGATTTAACAAAAGAAATTCCTAAAGAAAGTATAATAGAAAAAAATAAAATTGATAAATATATTAAAAGTGATTGGGATAAAATAATTAAAGAATATCATGAAATAATTTATAGTAAAGAATATAAAGGAATTGAAGAGAAAAAAAAAATTGAAGATAAAAATATTAATGAAAATAAACTAAAAGTAAATTTTCAAAATGATAATTTTAAAATAACATCAAGATTTAATTCAATTATGTTAATGCAAATGTTAAATGATAAAATAATAGTAATTGAAAATGATTGGAATAAAATTATAAAATCATTTACTGAAAGTGTAATTGTTCCAAAATATGCACATTAATAAATAACAATTTAATAAAAAAAATATAAAAAATAAATAAAATTTTTATTTAAATATTTCCTTTTAATCAAATTTAAAAATATATAATAAATTGAAAATAAAATGATATTAAAAAAAATTAAAATCCTATTTTTATTTTTTATAATAATTAAATGTGAAGAAATAGAAGATAATTCAGATCCAATAAATACGACATCATATGAATGTCAAGATTTTGATGAAACAATAGAATTAGAAATAGGAAAAGAAATAATTTTATGTATTCATATTCCAGAATTAGAGCAAAAAATACCATTTAAAATTAAAGTAGATGAATATAGTTTATTAACAATAAATCAAGGATATTCACTTGCTTTTAATTATCAAGAAAAAAAACCAATTCATTTTATTGCACAAATTGGAAATATTACTTCAACTTATCCATCAGTAAAAAAAATATTTTATTTTATTTTATTTTAGTTATATTTGAAAAAAAAAGATGAAATTGTAGTTCCTATTTTTAATATTGTGATAAAGATTAATAAAGGATATATTACTGAAATTTTTTGGGATCATCAATGTTATGGATGTAGTAATAATGAATGTTTTAGTAGTACTATTAATTATACTAATTCTAATCAAACTATTCAATATAAAAATTGTAAAGGAACTTATGTAGATAATTCTGAAGATACTAGTAATGATCCTAAATTTTATATTACTTGGTTTGGGACTGATAAACATAAAAGACAAATGAAAAGTTCTAATTTAGCTATATCAAAATTTAAACAATATTCTGTTAAAGATTTGTATGAATCTGTTAAAGATACTTTTAAAACAAGTAGTTCTATTCGAATTCTTAAAGAGAGGATTAAAAGATTTATTTTTGGTTAAATTTTTTGTTTTGATTTAGGAAATTTTTATATAATTTATATATTTGATATTTAAATTTTTGATTTTTATTTTTTTTAATTTTTATGATAAAAAAAAATTAAAATTAATATAAATTATTAATTAATTATTCTGTAATATATTTTAAAAATTCCATAAATTATATATTTATAATATAAGATTTTTTTTTTTTTTTTCCAAATGAAATAAAAATTTATGAATATGCAATAATTAAAGCAAATAACAGGATAAATATTGAATTTTAAAGAAATTATTTTATATCATATAAATAAATCAATATATAAACATATAAAAAATATAAAATCAATCACTAAAACTTTATTTATATAATATCAAAAAATCAATTAAAATGAAGAAATAAATCTAAATGAAAAAATAAAATAAAAGCAAAAAAAAAATTAAAAAATGAAAAATAAAATATAAAACTGGCTTAACATAATTAATTAAAAAATCAGCAAAATTAGGTTTTAATATTTATAAAAAAATAATTTATTTAAGACTTACATCAATAAAAAAAAATAAATAGAAAATGCACAATTCTCAAAAAGAATATGAATTATATTCAAGCCTCCTTTTAAAATCAACTTTTGATGAAATAAACAATTCATCTATTTCAACAACAAATGAAGAAAATTCAACAAAAAACGAATTTTCTTTTTTCAATTTTGATAATTCATTTTACAATGAAAATAATCAAATTGAAGAAATCCAAAAATTAAATTCAAAAAATATTAAAAACGACAATAAAAATTTAAAAAATCATTTTAATGAAATACAAAAAGATTTTAACTTAGAAGAAAAATATATAAAAAATTTATCAAATAAAGACCAATTAACCGTAAGTCAAATAGAAGATATAATTCCAAAATTAAAAGGAAAATTTTTCCAATTAATGAATGGGAAAAATTCAAATTATTTAATGAGTGAATTAATACAAAATGCATCAAAAAAGCAAAAATTAATAATTTTAAGTGAAATTTATAATCAAATAGATATTTTAGCAATTAATGAATACGGTTCTCATCCATTACAAACTTTAATTGAAAAAGCTTCTTCAAAAGATGAAATAATTATGATTATAAATGCAATTTCTTCAAGAAATAAATTAATAAAAATTGCAAAAAATTCAAATGGAACTTATGTTATTCAAAAAATAATTTCTTATTTTAATGAAAATTATAGAAATAAAATTAATAAAATTATTCTTAAACATTTTACCGAATTATGTTATAATATGTATGGAGTTTGCATTATTAAAAAATTTATTAATACTTGTGAAAATGAACAAATTTTATTTTCTTTATTCTCTTTATTTATACAAAATTTTGTAAATATATCTGAAAATCAATTTGGGAATTATGCTATTCAAATATTTATTGAGAAAATAGCAAATAATGAAAAATTATTTTCTGTATTTGAACAGACTATTACATTTAATTTTATAAGATTAAGTATAAATAGATTTGGTAGTAGAGTAATTGAGTGTTTTATTGAGAAATTAAATAGAAGAAAAAAAATGCAATTATTCAATTGTATATTAGAAATGGGCTATCTTAATCAAATAATAACTAATAAATATGGTAAATATGTTATTTGTAAATTATTTAATGGGTATGAAGATTTATATAATATAAATATAAGGAATATGATTTCAAATATGAATATAGATATAAATAATGTTAATAATATTTATATTTTTTGAAGTTGTATATTTTGGATTTTTTTAGTAAGGATTTTTTTTCCTTTTTAAATTAGGATATATTCTATATTATATATTAATTTGTTTCATATAATATTATAATATAGTGCAAAAAAACATTTAATTTATGATTATTATTATAACAAATATTGAAAAATGAATTATATAATTTATTGGATTTAAATTAAATTTGATAAATAAAAATGTTATTGAATATTAATTTTAAAATAATAGAAAAAAAATCTTTTAATTACATATGTTATAAATTTAATAATCTTTATAAAAAAATTAAATAATCTTTTAAAAAAAATTTAAAAATGGGTCATAACAGTTTAGCAGGAATAAGTACATTATTTTCAACACTTATCGCCCACATAGTAAGTTAAAAAAATAAAAAAAAATTATTCTCTTAACTTAAAAAAAATAGGTTGGAGGTTCAATGTATTCATGGCCAAACATAAACGGAGTTTTAACATCTTATTTAAAAAACCATGATTCACCAGATATGAAATTAGTAGATGGATTATTTTTAATGCCATTAATAAGTATGTCAACATCAATAATGGGAACAATTGGACCAATATTAGAACAAAAATTTAAAATTAAATTCGTAACTGTTTTAGGAATGTGTAGTCAAATGTTAGGTTTATACATAATTTCACATACTACAAAAATTACATATATTTATATTGGAATTTGTCTTTTTGGAACTTGTTCTGGATTAAGTTTAATGCCTTTATTAAAGAATTTATGGGCTTATTATCCAAGTAAAAAAGGTTTATTAACTGGAATTTGTTTCTTTGGTTTTGGATTAAGTCCTTTAATTTATAATTCTTTAGCTACTAATATTATTAATCCTAAATTTGAAAAAGCTGATCCTGTAACTGGTCTTTTTAGAAAAGAAATTGCTGAAAATGTAAAAGATTATTTACATACATTAAATTTATTTGTTGATATTTGTGCTATTTTAGTTATTATTACAGTTTATGAATATAAAGAAAATGAAAATGAGAAAAAAAATGTTCCAGTTAATGAAAGTGAAAATAAAGAAGTTGAAGAAGATGAATATGTAAAAAATCCAGTTCAACAAGTTTATTCTTCAATTCAAGTTTATCAATTAATAATAATGAATATTTGTACTTTTGTTTTTTGTTATACTGTTGCTAATACAAATAGAACTTTTGGTCAATTAAATCAAATTGATGAGAGTTTATTAGGAAAATTAGCAAATATTTATGCAATTGTAAGTGGTTGTTCAAGATTAATTTGGGGTATTTTATTTGATAAATTTGGTTTTAAAAAATTATATATTTTTTTACTTTTAGTTGAAATTATTGACTCAGCTACTATTTATTTTTCTGTATCAAATCCTTATTTATATTGTTTTCAAGTTTGTTTAGGTGCTTTTATTTTAGCTGGAAATGTTTCTTTAATTATTCCTATTTATCCTAAAGTTTTTGGATTAAAATATTCTACTGTTATTTATGGTATTGCTACTTTCTTTTTAAGTTTTGGAAGTATGATTAGTCCGACTTTAACTAAATTAATTGTTAAAGGAAAAGAAGATTATAAATATTTGTTTTGGGCTAGTACTTGTTTTTCTACTATTAGTTTAATTAGTTGTTTGACTTTTAAAGAAGAAAAGTTTAGGTATAAGAAAGATAAAAGTGATAAAATGCAAGAATTAATTGAAGAGTAATTTTTTTAATATCTTTTTTATTATTTTTATTATTTTTATTTTTTATTTTTTTAGTTATTTTTAGATTTTAGCTTTTTATTATTTAAAGAATAAATTTATTTTTATGGAATTTTAGGTTATTGAAAAAAATTTAATATTTAATATGTTTTATTTTTTTTATATTTATATTTTTATTTAAATAATTTAAATTTAATGGGAGAACAAAATTGTAAATGTAGTTGTAGTCACAACACCCAAAATGAAGTAGATATAATAAGTAATAATTATTACGAAGATTATGATATAGAATCAAAAGATAATAATAAAAATAAAATAATAATTGATTTAAATGAAAGAATATCAGCATTAAAAGTTCAAAGTTCAAATTTTTCTGTAATAAAAGAAAGTGAAGCCGAAAGTGTAAGAACAAATTCAATTAAAGTTAATAATAAAGAAAATGGAGCAATTAAAACAGAAGAAGTAAAATTAAAATCAGCAATGAATAAAAATATAAATAACAATAATAATAATAATAATATCAATCAAACAAATAATTCAAATAATAATACAAATATTAACACCAATAATAATAATAACATTAATAATAATATTGAAAAAATTTTTCTTCCACCTGGAGTTTCAAATGTGATATCAGAGAAAAAATTTATGTCATTAAAAGATGATGATTTAGTCTTTTCAGGATATTTAAAAAAAATGTTAAATAATACAGATAAAAAATCAATATCATTCTCAGATAGATTTTGTGTAATAACAAAAAAGATTTTTGCATATTATCATTCAAAAGAATCATTTATTGGTTTAGATAGACCTTTATTTTCAATTGAGAATAATTTAATTATAAGAATTGAAGAAGCAAATTTATTAGATGGTTCATTTTATTTTTGTATAGTATTTAGATTAGATCAAGGTAATTTTAAAATTGCAAAAAATACTAATTGTTTTACTACTGTTAATAAAGATAATCAAAGAGAAAGTATGTTAGGATTTAAAGCTCCTGATAAAAAAACTATGTTTAATTGGGTTTCTATTTTAAATTTTTTAATTAATTTTTAAAAGATATTTTGTTATTATATAATTTATTATAAGTTTATATAATTTTTTTTAAATATATTCTTTTTTAAAGATTTTCAAACTTTTGTTTTTTACAATATTTTTTTTGGAAAAATAAATAAAAAATTTTTATTAAAATAAAGAAAAATGTAAATAAAAAATATGGGTGGAAAACCAATAAAAAATAATAAAAATGAAGGTATTGAAAATAGATATGAAAACAAAGTAAAAAAACAATCAAATATAAATTTATCATCAATAAATTTTAACAACAACTTATTTATAAGTGAAGTTAAAAAAGATCCATACGAAGATTACATAAGGATAAAATTAATAGGTGAAGGTTCTTTTGCAAAAGTATTAAAAGTAAAGCATAAAATTACAGGAGCAATAAGAGCAATGAAAATAATAAATAAAAATTCAGAATATAACAAAGAAGAAGAAATAGAAATAATAAACGAAATAAATATTTTAAGAACAATGGATCATCCAAATATATTAAAAATATTTGAATTTTACATAAGTAAACATTCATATTTTATAATAACAGAATTATGTTCTGGAGGTGAATTATTTAATGAAATAATTGATAGAGGACCTTTTGATGAAAAACAAAGTTCTTATATTATGTATCAAATATTTTCAGCTGTAAATTATTGTCATAATATGAGTATTATTCATAGAGATTTAAAACCAGAAAATATTTTAATTGTTAAAAGAGAAAAAAATTTATTAAGAATTAAAATATGTGATTTTGGTACTTCTAAAATACATGATAGAGGAACTATTCAAAAAAAAATTGTTGGTTCTTCTTATTATATTGCACCTGAAATTTTAGATAAAAAATATAATGAAAAATGTGATTTATGGTCTTGTGGTGTTATTTTATATATTTTATTATGTGCAAGACCACCTTTTGAAGGAGAAACAGATGAAGAAATTTTACACAAAGTTAAAAATGGTAAATTTGATTTAAAACAAAATCCATTTAATTTAATATCAAAAGAAGCAAAAGATTTAATTAAAAATTTATTAATTATGGATTTTAATAAAAGAATTTCTGCTGAAGAAGCTTTAAATGATAATTGGTTTAAGATAAATAAAAGTAAAGAATTATTTAATGAAATAAAAGATCAACAAATGATAGAAAAATTTATAATTAATTTAAAAGAATATAAAAGTGAGTCAATTATTCAAGAAACAGCATTAGCATATTTAGTTCATAATTTTCCTCAAATTGATGATGTAATAAATGCAAGTAAATTATTTAATCAAATTGATAAATCTGGAGATGGTAAAATTTCAAAAGATGAATTATTTAATGGATTAAATAAAAAAATTAAAAGTAATACTTTAAAAGATGATATTGATATTATTTTTAATAATATTGATAGTGATAATAATGGTTATATTGAATGTGAAGAATTTGTTAGAGCTGCTATTGATAAAGAAATGTTTTTAAATGAAAATATTTTAAAATTTGCTTTTAGATATTTTGATAAAGATAATAGTGGAGAAATTTCTTATGATGAAATTGAAGAAGTTTTTAAATCAAGTGTTCAAGATGGAAATGTTAAAGAAAGCTTAAGTAAAATTATTTCTGAAGTTGATACTAATGGTGATGGAATTATTTCATTTGAAGAATTTGTAAATATTATGAATAAATTGTTAAAAAATAAAAATGTTAGTGAATGATCTAATAATTTTATATTTAATTGTTTTTATTTTTATATAGTTTTTTTATTTTTATTTTATTTTTAATTTTTAATGTTTTTGGTAAAATGTTAAAATTTTTTAATGATTAATTATTAATTTTTAATATAAATAGAAAATTAAATAAATTTAAATCAAAACTAAAAAATAAAGAAAGAAAAAATTAAAATGATTACTGAAAACATATTATCAAATTATGGAATAGAAGATCCAGAAAATGATAAAAATATAGAAATGAATTTTGAAATGAAAGATAGTAAATTAAAGAATGAAAATAAAATTTCACAAATTGAAAATTTAAGTCAAAAAGTAGATTCTATAAGTGAAAAAATACAAAATTTAAATATAGATTCAAATTCCTTTTCCCAATCAAATGATAATATTTCAATCTTTACAAAAGAAAACTTAAATGAAAAATATAATCAATTAGAAAGTAAAAAACACTTATTAAAATATGGTGAAAATATTTATACATATAATAGATTACTTTCAGTAAAAAATTCCATTCCAGAGAATTTTTTATTTAAACATAAATTAACTCCTTATGCAAGAATGAAAATGGTAGATTGGATGATAGAAGTATTAAAATTTTATAATTGTTCAAATGAGACATTTTTTCTTTCAGTTTCAATAATGGATCAATTTTTATATAAAACAAATTCAATAATTAAAAATCAAAATATTCATTTAATAGGAATATCTTGTATGTATATTGCAAATAAATTTGAAGAAATTTATCCTATTCCATTAAAACATTTTGTTTATAAAATAGGTCATGAAAAATTTAATGATAATTTAATTAAAAGTCAAACAATGAGAATTTTAAAAGTTATTTCTTTTGAAAATTTAGTTATAACTTCAGTATATGAATTTATTAAACTTTACTTTTTTGATTTATATGTTAATAATACAATTAATTTAATTGGTAATGATTCACTTATTATATATCATAAAATTGAAGAAACTGCAATTTATTTTGCTAAAATAAGTTTACATTTTATTAATCTTTATTGTTTAAATGATAAAGAAAAAGCAATTTGTTGTATTTCTTGTGCTATTCAATTATTTTTTGAAAAAAATCAGTTAGATTTTAATAATGAGAGAAAGAAGTTTTATCAAGATTGGGAAACTTTTATTTTAAATAATAATCATATTTTTCATTTTAATCAAAGGAAAAATGAATTGTATAAAAGTTTTTTTGATTATCATAATCTTTCTTCTATTAATCGTAATTTAGAAAAACTTGAACCACTTTCTTACATTCAATATTAGAAATTAATTTGAAAATACGAATATTTATTATTTTTATATGTTTGATAATGGTATAAGTGTTTATTATTGTATTATTTACTTTATTATTTATTTTTATATATAATTTAATATTAACGTAGTTTACTACAACAATTACAATTAAATATTTTACTTAAAAAGTTTATTTTTTTTATTAAAATATATTTTAATTTTTTATACAAATGTCTTTAAATAAAACAAAACTTGCTTCTCTAACTAAAAATATTGATGAAATTCAAAATTTATTAAAAATAGAAAAAGAAAATTACAATGATGTTATATTAAGACATAATAATGAAATAGCTCAATTAAATTTAGAATATGAATCATCAAATTTATCTTTAGAACAATATTTAAATGATTTAAATAAAATAGAAAAAGAAATTTTTGAAATACAATCTTCAAATTTAGAAATGATAAAAAATGATTTAAATAAATATATTCAAATAAGTAATAATTTAAAAGAAGAATCAGAGAAAAAAAAAGAAGAAATTGAAGAATATATTTTAATTGAGAATTCTCAATATAATATTGCTAACATGTTTTTCGAAGATTTAAATGCTACTAATTTTATTGTTGAAAAATTTCAAAATAAAATAAAAGAAATTGATAATGAAATTAATAAAATTAAAAATTCATATACTAATGATTTTAAATTTTTAGGTGAAGATTATGAAAATAATGAAAAGAAAGCACGTATTAATTTATGCATGAAAGAAATGAAAAAAAAAACAGAAGAAAATAATTATAATAATGAAGGATTAAAAAAACAATTAGAAGAAGATAATAAAATGTTAATAAATAAAGAAAATGAATTTAATCAATTAAATGATACAATAAATTTTCAATTAAAAAAAGATTCTACTGTACAAACAATAAGTGATTCAATTAAAATTAAATTAAGAGATAGCTTAAATTTTTCTTTAATAAAAGGAATATTAGAAAAATTTTTTTCAATAAAAGATTTTGATTTAGAAAATAAGTTAGAAAAAAAAGAATTAAATGATTTAGTTTTACATTTAGATTTTGTAAGAAATGAATTTAATAATTATTATGATATTAAAAATGATGAAATGCAAACTAAAGGAAGACAAATCCAAGAAATAAATTCAATAAGACCTTTAAAACAATTAAATAAAAAAGATGATATTCAAAAAAATTTTGTTGAAATTTCTAAAGACGTTATGATGTTAAAAAATATTATTGATTATCTTTCAAAAATGATTAAAAAATATTATAATTTATTAATAAAAGATAATTATAATCATGTTATATTTAATAATTTGGATAATAATTTCTTTAATGAAATATTACAAATTATTTTTTATTGTCTTAAAAATGATTCTTATGAGAATAAAAATGAAGTTAAATCTAAATTTTTTTTATTTATTACAAAATTAAAATCAAAATTTATTGAGATAAAAAGTTTAATTCAACAACAAAAAATATTAGGAAATGAATTAAAGAAATTAAAAGATATTGTAAATAGAAAAAATGAAAAAATTGAAAATAATATTAAAGAAAATAATCAATTTGATGAAGAATTAATTCAATGTAATAACAATTTAAAATCTATTAATGATAATATTAATTTTAGAAATCCAGTAATTAGAAAAAATTTAGAAAATTTAAAAGTTAAACAATTTGAAAATTATTTAAAACAAAATGAAAAATTATATAAAGATCTTTTAAAAAAGGGAAATAAAGTAAAAAATAATGAATTAACAACTACTAAAAATTACTTTATTAACCAAGTTTTAATTGATCATTCATTAAAAAAAAATAATGTAGTTGATTTATTTGAAAAAAAAATTAGATTAAATGATATTTTATCACTATATTTAGAAGATTTACATTATTTAAAAATATCATGTGAACATGAAAAAGAAAAATATAAACCAATAAATAATAAATTAAATCAATTATATAAAGAAGAAAAATTATTAGAAAAAAACTCTAATGATATTTCAAAAGTAATTGATAAAAGTATTTCAGGTTTAGAAGAAAAAATATTAGAACAAAAAAAACAACTTCAAAAAGAAAAAAATATACCTTTTTATAAAAATCAAATAAAATCAATTAATGAAAAATTAAATTCAATAAGTCAAAAAATAGAAAAAGAAAATACTCAATTTGAATTAAAGAAAAATGAATTTGAAGGTAAAATTAAAAATTTAACTGAAGAATTAAATAAATTAAAAGTGAAAAAAAATACTATAATTATACCAGAAAAAAATAATAACCAATTTGAAAATACTAATGAAGAAAATAATTATATTATCTCAACATATTCAACAATAAATCCAATATTAAATAATTTAAATAAAGTTTCAACACAGAAAAAAATCCATAATATGGAAACTAAAGGAATAATTTTATATAAAAAAGTAAATAATAATTCAAGAAGTTTTGATTATAAAAATTCTAAACTTTTTCCTCCTGAAAAATGTGGTTATTTAAAAAGACTTTTTTTATATTATTCAAAAGATAATACTTTAATTATTAAAGATATGAGATTAAATTCAATAGAATATAAAATAAAAATTGAAAATATTAAAAATATTATGTTAAATCCAAATGAAAAAAATATAATTAAAATAGAAAAAGAAAAAAATTCAGATTATTCTATTCTTGATAAAGGCCCCTATATTCAATTATTTTTAATTCTATTTGAAGGAAATATTGATATTGTTGCCCCTAATTATTTATCTTATGAGTTATTTTCTAATTTTATTAATGTTATTAAAAAATATCCTATTATTAAAGAAAAAGAAAATGATATTGAAGATGATTTTTCATTAACAAATACAATTGTAATTTAAATAAAATTAATATTTTTTATTTAAATAAAAATTTAATTATTTGTATATAAAAAAAAATTTAAAAAAAGAATTAAATAATGGGACAAAAAAATTTGTGTGGTTGTAATGAAAATAATAATAATCAAATATTAAATTTAGAAACTAATTTATCAAAAATTCCACAATATGATACAAATACTTTAATAAATATGAAATATCAATTAACTTATAAAGAACAAAGGACTAAAGCAGGGACTTTATGGGAAGAAATAACAGATAATGAAAAAATATTTATTTTAATTAGAGTAAAAAGAATTATAAAAGCTTATAGAAATTATATAAGAAAAAAAAAAACGAAAAAAATGAATTAAATTAAAGTAGATTTAAGTATTTTATTTTATAAAATTAGTATTAATATGTATTATAAATTCATATATATAATAAATTTAATATTTAAATTTAGTTTGTATTTATTGAATGATTAATAAATTTACATTTAATTTTTTTTGATGAATTAGATAAATTATTTTTTCTTAATTTTTCAATTAATAAAATATTTGGTTTATATCTTATAAGTTTAATAGAATCATTCCTTGATGAGTTAATTCTTAATTTTTCTTCAGATTTATTTTCACTTAAAAGAGATTTTTTAGAATCATTAAAAGTATTAATAAAAGTATTTTGATAAACATTTCTAAAACTAACATTAGGTTTAATAGTCAATTTTTTATTATTTCTTTTATAAATAATTTTACTATTTTTAGAAACAGGAGTAATTCGATTTTTCTTATTATTTTCATTAGATTGACTATGAAAAGAAATATTAATTAAATTTTGAAATTTTTTAGTTTTTTTTATAACAATATTACCAATATTATTTTTTTTTTCTCTTTCTTCAAAGTCACTAAAATCATTAATTGTTTTTTCTTCATAATCTAAAGTAATATCTTTATTTTTAAATAATTCAAAAGCTTTATCATAATTAATTTTCCCATTTATATTATCAACAATTAAAGGAATAACTTTTCTGACATCATTATATTTAGTTAATTTTTCTAAAATATAAGAAATTTCTAATAATTCTTTATCATTTTCATTAAATTCAAAAGTTGAAATTGGCAAACCGTTACTTCTTTGAAGAGAGAAATTATTTGGATTATTATCTACAATAATAACATTATGAATATTATTATTAACGATTGTTAAATCTTTAAAAAATAAACCCATTTCTTTATATTTACAATCATTTCTATAAAAACATTTTGATATTATTTTTTTCTCATCTATTATTTTTAATATTGCATCTGCATAAGATTTTTTACTAGAAGTAAAAATTATTATTTCTTTAAATATTTTATTTATTCTGTTAAAAAATTCATTTAAATAAGGTCTTTTTATTAAATAAGCAGAATATTTTTCTATTTGTTCTGAAGAATTTATTTTTTCATTTTCTTTTGTATAAAAAAATCTATATTGAGGTAAATTTATATTATTTAATCTTTCATGAGAAACATGAATTAATGTTTCATCCAAATCTAATACTAATATTTTATTTTTTATATTTTTTTTTGGTTTTGGAATTGGAGAAAAAGAATTTTTTATAGTAAATGAACTTAATATTATATTAGGCTTTATTATTCTTGTTAAATTTGATTTTTTTGTTTCTAAACTTTGTTGGGCTGTTGAAAATTTTATTCTATCAGTATTACATTCTTTATTTTTTCTTTGTTTTGAATTTGATGTAAGTAATATTTTATTTCTTTGAGAAGTTATTTTTTTATTACTATAATTTTTAAAATTATCTTTCATATATTAAAAACCAATTTATCTTTCTTAATTTTATATTATTTAAATTCAAATACATTAATTAATTTAATAATTTCATTTATAAAAATCAAATAAAAATAATAAATAAAAAAATAAAACAAAAAATAAGTAAAAATAATTAAAAATAATAATAAATAAAACCATAACTTAACATTTAAAAAAAATAAATAAAAAATTAACCTAAAAAAAACAAAAAAAAATAAAAAACGTAAAATAAAATGTCAGAAAAGGAAATAAAAGAACAAATGTCACATCGTTATCAACAAGATTTAGAAAATCAAAGATTAAGATATGAAAATGAACGTCAACAAAGAATTCGTCGAGAAATGGATGCAAATTATAGAGTTCAACAAGACATAAGAGAAGAAGAACAAGAAAAATTAAGAAGAAAAAGAGAAATAATGGCAAAACAATATAATGAATATTTAAAAGGACAAGAATATAAACATGAAAAAATGCTAAAAGAAGTACAAGAAAAATTAGAACCTACTTTAGTTTCTCTTCCTTTAAATTCTGAGTCAAGATTAAGACAATTTAAAGAAAAAATTGAAAAAATTAGTGAACAAAATGATATTAATGCTAAATTATATGATGAATTTAAAGCAAAAAATCGATCTAGTTCACATTATAATTATTTAACTAAAAGATATTCTATTGATAATAAAATTGTTTCTGGGTATCCTGATGAAAAAAATTTAAGTAAACCACAAAAAATTGGACATAATACTAATTTAACTGATTTAGATTTGAATATAAATAATTTGAATAATAGTCAAGATAATATAAATTTATATAATAATAATAACCAAGATTTACAATATCAACAACAAGCAAATTTAAATTATTTAAATTCAGAATCAAATAATAATAATTATCAAAATATAAATAATAACTATGATAATTATCGTTATGTAGAATCAATTGATAAATCAAAAGCAAATAATAATAATATAAATACAAATACAAATTCAAATATAAACACAAATATAAATACAAATATAAATTCAAATTATCAACAACCAAAATTTACAAATAATAGTATTTATATGGGAGTTCCAGATAAAAAAGGTCAAAACTTATTATTTGAAGGAGGAAGAAGAGAAGGAACAGATGTAACAAATAATGCATATTTCGATCATTATTACAATATAACATATCCATCATATAAAGAAATAAATAAACAATATGAAGACTATAATAAAAGTTTAGTAGCTCAAAATCAAGCATTTAAAAATGAAATGGTATTAAGAAGAAAAGAACAAGAAGAAATAAGAAGAATAGAAAGAGAGAGATTATCAAAAATGCAACAATTACAAAAAATGTATGATGATGATATGAAAAGACAATATAGACAATATTTAGACCAACAAGTTGTCCAACAATTACCAAGAAAATTAATGGATGAAGGTTATACAAAAGATGCTTTAACAGAAAATACTAATATGTTTCAAAATGAATATTTATATGTTAATGCTCCTGATTATAATTTAATTAATAAAAGTAAATTTGTTGAAGTTAATCCTTATAATCCTAAAAAATATGATTTAGGAGAAACTATTTTACAAAATAATACAATTTTAAATCCTGCTTTTAATTATAGATATAATAAATATATTGTTCCTTTAAATAAAGAAATGAGAGAAGGAGAAAATGTTTTGAGAAGTAGTGCTATGAATTTAATGAATAAGTGAAAAAAGATTTTTTAAATTTTTTTTTTCTTTTTTTTTTGTTTTTTTTATAATATTGATTTGTTTATTTTTGATATTTTATTATGAAATTTAAAATTTTTTTTAAATTTGTTTTAGATTTTTTTATATTTAAATTTGTTTTTTAATTTTTTTTATTTTCTTTTTAAATAATGGATAATATAAAATTTGAAGATGAAATTAATATTTTATTACATAATTTAACTCTTTCTTATTCAGGAAGTTCAACTGAAGAAATTAGAAATGCTGAAAAAGTATTATCAAATTATGAAGAATTCATTGTCAAAAATTTAAGTAAATTAATGGAAATATTTTATGAAAACAAAGTGAATTTTAATACAAAAAAAGCTTTATCAATTAAAATAAAGAATACTTTAATTTCTAAAAATTTAAAATATTTTTTCGATAGGGAAGGTTTATTAAAAGTAATTTCGATATTAATAAATTCAATATTAAAACCTCCACAAAATTCACTTCAATTAGAAGATAAAATTTTAGAACAAATATTAATAATAATAATTGATTTTTTATCAAATACAATAATAATAAATGAACCTGAAATCTGTATTAAATTAAATGAATCTTTTATTCAAGAAATTAATGAAAAAAATTGTTATAATTTATTTTCTTTATTAATTGCAGTTATTTCTTCAAAAGCAACTAATATTAATACAATTAAAAATATATCTTCACTTCAACTGAATTTAATTCAACAATATATTAAAATTACTGATATAAAAATATTAAGTAAAATTATGGATTTATTATGTATTACAATGAAGAAATTAAAATTGTATGATTTTTTAGTTGGTGAAACTATGGAAAATTATGTTAAGTTGTTAATTAATGATTTACAAAATATTATTGAAGAAAATTGTTCTGTTGATAATAATATTTTATCTTTAATACATGAAGAAAAAGAAAGAAATGAAGGGGAAGCTTATATTAAAAGAATTGCTGATATTAATAAATTAAAATCTAAAATTTTATTAGTCTTTTCTTTTTTTATTCAATTTGATAGAGAACCTAAAATAATAACAAATCAATTATGTATTAATTGTTTAATTTCATTATTAAAATATATTTTAGATTCATTTACAAAAATAATAGAAAATAATTTGTCTGAAATAGAAAATAATTTAACAAAAGGAAATTATGAAATTTTATTATATTATTCATTATTTTTAATATCAAGATGTGTAACAAGAGAACCATTTAAAAATGATTTTAAAAAAATATTTTTTGATTTTGCCATTAAAATAATATTTCCATTATTAACAACAAATAAAAATGATTTAGAAATTTTAGAAGAAAGACCAGAAGAATATTATGCAATTTTAATTGATTCAATGATTGATTTTAAATTAAAAAATATAAAAACAGTTTGTGGATATTTATTAACAACAATTTGTGAAGAATCAGAAGATTTATCTCTTGAAATATTAAATTTTACTTTTCAATTACTTTCTTATAATATTAAAGAAATTGATAATACATTTATTTCAAATTATAATCTTATTAATAATTCATATGGTGAATTTTTATTAAAAAAATTTTCAAAAAATATTTTAATTGATTCTTCTTTATTAGTAATATGTATTTTAGCAAAGCAAAGTTTAAAAAATCAAGAAATAAATATTAATTTAAGAAATTTCTTTATTTTAAATCAAAATTATTTACAAGACATGAATTCATCTTTTCTTCAATTTAAATTATGTTTAATGTATGGATTATTTATTGATGATTTATTTTGTAATCAAAAAGAAGAAGATAATATATTTGTTATTAATGCTTTAAAATATTTGCTAGAATTAATTTTTCAGTATAATAAAAGCGAAGAAGTTCATGGAATTAGTTATCAAGCACTTCATACTTTTGAAATTTTAATTTCAAATGATTTATATTCAAATTTAGCAAGTTTAGTTGTTAGAAATAAAATAAATGAACTTATTAATCAAATTAATAATATTAATATAGATATTTATTTTGATGTCTTATGTTCTATTATTTGTAATTTAAATGTTGAGGATTATATTATTACAATATTAACAAAAGTTCTTGAAAGATTTAAAATAGATGTAGATAAAAATAATTTTAAATCAAATTCATTTATTATTAAAGAATGTAATTTAATACAAAAAATATTTGAAAAATATTATGATGGAAAGAATATTCAAATGGAAAATATAACTTATAATACTTTATTAATATTAATTCAAAATATTGAAAAAATTGAATATTCAGATAATATATTATTAATACTTAAAGCATATACAATGAATAATTCAGGAATAATAAATAAAATTTTATTTGATTCATTTCCTTATTATTCAAAATATATTATTAATAAAGGTGGATTTGATAAAATAATGTTTAACATATTAAATTATATTTTATTAAATGATAAGGAAAATTTATTAAATTCAAATAATGAATTGTCAAAATATCTAACAGAAATATTTAATTTAACTTTAAATATGCTTGATGAATATACTGGAGAACCTTCCCCTTTATATACTTTAATCTTAATTTGTATTTGGTTATTAAATGGAAATTTAATAGAAAAAAATGTTTTAGTTAATATTTTAGAAAATATCATCGAAAAATTTTCTGATATGATTTTAATATATAAAGATGATATTAAAGGAATTCTTAAGACTTATGATTATTATTTAAATTGGTTTTATTTAACAGTTTTTTATTCTTCTTCTATTAGATATCCAACAATTACTTTTGAATGTTTTCATAAGAAAAATATTTTTGATAATATAATAAATACTTCTATTTTATTATATAACTATTCTTTTTATTCTACTATTTTAGGGAAATTTTGTATTTTAGGTTTATGTAGTTTATTATATGAAAACGAAATATTAAAAGAAATTATCTCAAATTTTGATAATATTTTTTTAATGCTTTTTAATTTCCTTAATAGAGAATTAGATGAGGAAATTATAGAATTAAAAAAATTAAATGAAAAAAATAATGAAACTGGTAATGATAGATTTATAAAAAATGAAGATGAAGAAGAAGAAGAAAGTGATGATGAAAATAATATAAAAAGAAATAGTAATAAAGAAAATGAAAATAATGATGATATAAAAACGAATAATTATATAAAAGAAGGTAAATATCCAATTGAAGATATAGATGAATTTAATACATTCAATAAATTATGCGAGAAATTAAATTCAATAAATGAAACAAATAATATTATTTCTAAAATAATAGAAAAATTCTCAAATGAAGAAAAAGAAAATTTTAATAGAATTATCCATTCAAAAAGAATTAATATTAAAAGTGGTAATGTTCCTTTTAGTATTCCAAGAAGAATATATAAAATCAAAAGAAATAATAAAAATTAATTTATTTATTTATAAATTAAAAAAATTTTGAAAAAATAATTATCAAAAATAATTTATAATCAATAAACAATTAGATAAATTCTGTTTTTTCTATACCAGAAATATCCCATATACTATTTTTAATAAATTTACTTTGATTTGTTGAAATATAATTATCTCCTCCTTTATTATAACTAATTAATGAATAATTTATTGAATTTTTATCTGACTCAAAAATATTTGATAGATTGTTTTTTAATTTAGATATATTTATTTTATGATTTGAATTATAATTTAATTCAGTTATATTATTTAATAATTTTTTCATTTTTTTATTTTTATTTTCAATAATTTTATTATTTGTAATATATTTTTCTATTAAATTATCATATTTTAAATTTGAATTATCATTATTATTAAAATTTTTATTTTTATATTCTTTATTTTCTCTTGAAGTAACAATTATACCTAAATTTAAATCATTAATATTATTAAGTAACTCATTTTTAGCTAATATTAAATTTTCATTTTCTAATAAAAATGGTAATATTTCAAATTCATTATAATTTTTTTTCCATTTTTGAGAATATTTACATTCTCCTTTAATATATTCATCTACTTCATCAAATTTTTTTTGAAATTTTTTTATACAAATAACTTTTTTCTCAAGAGCATTTAATAACTCATCAATTTTTTCAGAATAATGATTTAAATTTTCATTTTTAATTCTTTTTACTTCTTCTAAAATTTGATTTTGAACTAAAATTTTTCCTTTACTTTCTTGTAAATGTTTTTTTAAATCTTTTCTCTTTTTATAAAGTTCAATTATTTTTTTAAATTTTTCTTTTATTTTATTTCTTTCATTGATATCCTTGAAATCAGTTATTGAAATTATGTTATTAATTATATCTAAATTTATAGATATTGTATTTTCTAAATCAAAAATATGATTATTAATATCAATTTTTGTTTTTTTTGCTATATCATGATATGCTCTAAAAGTATAACTTAATCCTTGACTTATTGGTAATCTTGCAGTTTGAAAATGAGTACTTTGTTCTGATTTCTTTAAATTATTTCTGTTTAAATTAATTCTAAAAATGTTTTAATAAAATATCTTTACTTTGGGACTTGGATTTTTGAAAAATTTTTTATTGGAATACCTTTCATAATATTTATATTATAAATTAAATCTGCATAATTAATAATAAGAATTTATTGAATCAATTTTATTATTTTCAAAAAATAAAAATATAAATTTATAAAATTATAAAAAGAAATAATATATTATTAGAATTAAAAATAACTCATTTTATTAAAGAAAAACAAATAATTAATATGATGATTAATATTCAATTTTATTTTTAAATTTATTAATTTTTAACTATTATTTAAATTAAATAATATTTAACACAAAATATTTTTTTCTACTATTTTATTTAATTTTTTATGAAATATTATTATTTGAGTTTATAATACTTTTTTTATATTATAAGTTAAATTAAAATATTAATTTGTTTGAAAATTATTTAAATATCAATATAAAAATATTTATAGAAATAAATAGAATTTGTTATATCAATTCTAATAAATATATTAAATAATATAATATTAAAAATCTAATTTTTAAAACTAATAATTGTTGAAGAAACACATAAAAGTAATAATACAATTCCAAAAAATAGAAAAAAAATTGAAATAAGATTATATTTACTACATAAAGATTCTTTATTATTAATACATAAATAAAACAAAGCAGGAAAAATAAAAGATAAACAATTTCCCATAATTCCTCCAATAATACCAAAAATAATTTTTAAACTATTAAAAATAGTTGCAATATAAAAAACAGAAATAAATAAAATAAGAACTAAAATATATTCAACAGGTTTTGGTAAAACAATAGAACCATTATTACCAAAAAAATTATTAGATTCTTGTTTTTCCAAAATTTCAATTTCCAATTTTCTTTTATTAACCCAATCAAAACTTCCAAAGCAAAAGTAAAAAAAATCTCTAATTTTAGTTAAATATACTTCTATTAAAAGAATCCAATAATTTTTTAAACCAGCAAAAGTAATTGGAAAAGTCATAATAACATTAACACAATTTGCCAAAGATAAAAGAGTGTTTAAAAATTTATCTCCAACTGCATCTATAATAGAATCATTTAAAGTATTATAATAAAGTAAAAAACCAAAAATTCCACATATTAAATAAATAGTAGCACAAATAAAAATAGTAATTGTTGAAGTTACAACAAATTCATGTATTGTAAGTTGTCCCAGACAACCATAAATTGAAAAAGTAAAAGCATGAAATGAAAAACTTAAAATAATACAAGCAATTGAAGTTAATTTTGAATACCAATTATTATCCATTCCCCATAAGATATCATTTAATGTTAATTTTTGAAATTTTAATATTACATCTTCTTGTCTTATTGAATAAAAGAAATCTATTATTGTTAATAAAAAAAAAAATATTATTCCGTAAAAAGCATAATATGCTGCATTTTTTATTCCAGAAACATCTTTTTTAAAACAATAAAAATATAATATTATTCCTAAAATAATGGATAAATATATATTATTATTTGTTAGTGTTTTGTCACCTAATGTTATATTTACAATATGAGGTATAACTTTTGAAAATAATATCACAAAAGTTAAACAATTTCCATATGCAGAACAAAAATTAAAATTTAATATTATAAATTTACCTAATTTACCAAATATTTTTTCTGAAAAAATTAAATAATTTTTTATACTTGTTTTTTCATGTGTTTTCATTAATACTTTTAAAGATAAAGAAGATAAAAAGGCAATTATCATTATTGAAAAAGTACCATAAACTATTCCTAAAGTTTTCATACAATATGCAATTTGGACTAAACTTGATTTAATTATACAATTTATTATTTGTAATATAATCATTGCAAAACTATTAAATTGAACTTCAGTAAAAGTTTTTTTTGTTCCTGAAAATTCATTTAAAAATGACTCTTCTAAATCTTTATAATTAATTATTGTTTTATTAAATTTCATTGTTGTTTTTTTTAATTTTGATAATGTTTTTCCAATATTCTCATTTAGATTTAATTTTGGAACTTTATAAAAAGTAGATTCAAGCATCATTATATCATCAACATCCATATTTTTAGAAGTAAATTTCTTATCACTTTGAAAATTGCCCATTACATCTTCAAAATTTATTAAATTATTTTTTTCAAACATTGATTCATCATCTTCATCTTCATTTTCTATTTCTTTTATTACATTTAAATTTTGCATTTCTCTACCTTCTTTCATTATTAAAATATTATTTGATTATTTATGGAAAAATAATATAAATTAATAATTATTTATTAATATTTATTTTAAAAAAATCTTAAATTTAAATTTTAAATATAAAAAAATTAATAATGGATGAAGAGTATGAAAAAGAACAAATTGTAAATAATCTTTGTTTAGATAATACATCTTTAAAATTAGAAATTCGTAAATTAAAAAAAGAATTAGCAATTAAAGAAGTAGAAATTAATGATTTAAAAGAAAAAAATTTTGATTTATCAGAAGAAGAATTAAATAAGAATTTTTACCAATTTAATCCTATATCATTTTCAGCAATTAATTCAGAATGCTCTGACCAGAAAATTTTGTATCAATTAAAAAATGCATTTGACACTATTAACTCGCTTCAAAAAGAAAAAGATAAGGAAGCAGATTTATCAGAAAGAAAAATAAAGGAATTAAATAATGAAATTAAAAAAATAAAACAAGATAATTTATTACTTAAAAATGAAATTTCTAATTTAAATGATAAAATTATATCTTTGTCAAAAAAAACAGGTGATGAAATTGAAATTGAAAGAGTAAGAGATTTTTTGTCAAAAAGTAAAGAGGAAAATAAAGATTTAAATAAAAAACTTTTAGATTCAAATCAAGTAATCAAAAAATTAGATATTGAAATCGAAACTTTGAAAAACTCAGAAGTTTTATATAAAAATAATATTGAAAATCTAAAAAATGAAATAGAAGATATAAAGAAAGTAAGTGAAACAAAAAAAGAAAATTTGAAAATTAAGATAGAAAATCTAACAAAACAAAATTCTGAATTATCAAAAAATATTAAAAATAAAAATAATTCAATTATATTAATGCAAAAAGAGATTTTACAAAATAATAATATAATTGATAATTTAAAAGATGAGATAGAAAATAATAAAATTATAATATCAAAATTAGAGAAAAATCAAAGTAATTATTATTCAAAATTATTGGATCAAATTAAAAGTTTAAAAGAATCAAATGAAATAAGTTTATCAGAGAGAGATTATATTAAAAAAAATTTAGAAAATAAAACAAATGAATTAGAAAATTATAGAGTAAAAGCAATTAAACAATTAGAAATTATCAAAGATGGTTTTATTAAAGAAAAAGAAAATTATCAAATTTTTTTAGAACAATTAAGAACTGAAAATGAAAAAATTAAATTTGAAAATTCTTCTTTAAAAAAAGAAATTGATTATATAAAAAATACAAAAAATGAATTTGAAAAAAATATAAAATCAATTAAAGAAAATAATAAAGATTTAATAGAAGATAAAGCAATTAATGATTCTATCATAAATAATTTAAAAGAACAATTAGAAGAAAATAAAATAATAATGGAAAATTTAAATAATAAAATAAAAGAATTTGAATTAATTAATAATAAAATTAATCTTGAACTTTCAGAAAAAAATGAAGAAATAAAAATATTAAAGGAAGATAAAATAAAAAATAAAAATAAATTTGATAATACAATAATTGAAAATGAAGAATTAAAAACTGAAATATTAAAGATAGAAGAGAATATAAATGAAAATAAAAAAGAAATAAATGAAAAAGAACTTTCAATAAAAGTTTTACAAAATAAAATAACTTCATTAAAAAAAAATTTGGAAGAAATTATCCAAGTAAAAAATCAGGAATTAACAACTAAAACAACAGAAATAAAATCTAATTTACAAAAAATTTCTTTATTAAATAAAACAATAAAAGAACAACAAGATAAAATAAATAGAATAAATTCAGAAAATATTAATTTAAAAGAAATTAATGTACAAATGAAAAATAAATTAATTGACAAAAGTGAAATATTTGATATAAATAATTCATATGTAGATAGTCAAAGAATTATTGAAGATAAAGAAAAAAAAATTTTTGATATGGAAATTGAATCAAAAGAAAATAAACAAAAATTAATGAATTTATTAAATAAAGCAAATTCAGAAATTAAAAAACAAAAAAAAGAATGTGAAAATAAGATTTCTTTTATTGAAAAAATGAATAATATAAATAATAAAAAATCACTTGAAAAAGAACTAATAATAAAAGAAATGAATAAGAACCATCAAGAAGAAATTTCAAAGTTAAAAAAATTATTTGAAGACACTCAATTATTAATTAATGAAAAAGAAAAACAACTTGTGAAAATGGATAAGGAACTTTCTACTAAAGTTATTGAAATTAATAATAAAGAAAATGAATTAAAAAAAATTAAAATTGAAAATCAAAATAATTTGGTTTTGATTGATGAATTGAAAAAAAATAAAAATGAAATTGACAATGTAAATTCTGATTTAAAAAAAAGTAATATATATTTAGAAAATCAATTTAAAAAATTGAAAGAAGATAATGAAAATAATATAATTTTAATTAATGATTTAAAAGGAAAAATATTTAATATGGATAATTTAAATAATAAAATGAATGAAGAATTAAACAATCTTAAAAAAATACATCCTGAACAAAATAACAAAATAGAAGAAAATGATAATTTAATAAATAACCTTCAAAAAGAATTAAACAATTTAAAATTTGTTTTAAAAAAAAAAGATAAAGAATATGAATCAATTAATAATGAACTGAAGTTAATAAAAGAAAAAACTAGAATAGAAATGTCTAATTTAAAAGAAAGTTTAGAAATAAATGAGAAACTTTTAGAAGAAATTAAAAATAAAAATGAAGAATTATTATTAGATAATGAAATATTAAAAAATGAAAATATTCAAAAGGAAAAAATAATAAATAAAGAAAAACAATTAAATTTACAAAATGAATTTAAAATAAAATCATTAGAAGTTGAAAATAAAATTAATGAAAAAAATTTAAATGACATAAAACAACAATTTGAAATTCATGAAATAGAAAAACAAAAAATACATGAAAAAAGTTATAGCGAACATAACATAAAAGTTCAACAATTAAATGGACTAATAGAAGAAAAAACAAAAGAATTAGTTAATACAAATAAATTCAAAGATGATTTAGAAAAATCATTTAACATATTAAAAAATGAAAATAAAAGGAAAAATGATGAAATATTAGAATTGAAAAATAATAATGAAGAAAATATTAAAAATATTCAGAATTTAAAGTTTGAAAATGAAAAAAAAGATTTAAAAATAAAAGAATTAAATAATCAAA
>JAEEGK010005283.1_pt1 | contig 31254 bp, 26 predicted proteins | sample 8958771 | NCBI WGS metagenome assembly JAEEGK01 (sample SAMN16246547, study PRJNA631951) | gut metagenome | biome: gut microbiome; feature: rumen; material: SC-attached | host: Bos | place: Iran: Karaj | collected 2018-10
AATATTCATCGATTGGGTAGTATCCAAGGCTCTCTCCCATCAGTTCTTGTGATTTTGCAATCGCAAACTTAAGTGTGAAAGGAATTGTGGCAACAACCACAAGACCAATGTAAAAGCAAAAATCCAAAATGGCTTTAACGAAATAATTCAATCTGTTATCCATGTTTTCCTCCAAGTACTTGTATATCTTCTTTATAGCACACTCATTTTTGTTTTGCAATATATTTTTATTGATTTGCGATAAATATTTATTGTTCTCCAATTGCCTCATACGCCGTATAGTATGTTTCTATCCTATCAAATCTGTAATATGCATCGCCGCTTATACTCGCGACACTTCCCGGTGTAACGCAGACTTCGCCATCATTGTGCGGAATAAGCCAGATACAGTCAACGAGTTCCTCCTTGTCAAAAAAGAGTACGAAGGCATCTACCTTTACCTTTTTATCACTTAGATTCTCGGCTGCGAGTACTACTGAGTTTCCGTTTTCCTTGGCGTATACGACAACATCGTCTGCCATGTTCTTCTCATATGGCTCTCTCTTGGTAACCGAGAACTCGTACATTGCAGGAATATTTCCGCCAAGCTCGTTCTTATCAAAACGGCCTTCCAAGACAAATTTCCCGTCATTATCAACGACTTCAACGCATCTGTCCGATTCGGCAAGCTGCTCTCCGTCTTCATCTCTTGCTATGAAACGCGCCTCGTATCTGCACTTCTTTCCCGTCTTATTCTGAAGAACAAGTACGGGATTGCAGTTGTGCACATCCTCCCTAAAATACTGCGCTATTATGAGCGTTCCGACAGGAAGACCTCCATAGGATGGCATATCGTCGTCGGATGCGCCAACCTTGTCACTGATAGGCTTCTTGTCATATTTCTCCGTCTCGTCTTCGAGCTTTTCAAAGATATCGGTGTTGTACTGTGCGGTATCGAGAGAGTCATCGCCGGAATTGCTCCGGGCGGTCCCAAGTCCCTGCCCGGTTTTATCGTCCGCGGCTCCGTCCGCCATTCCGACGCTTTTTTCAGAAGAATCTTTTTCCTTGTATCCAAGCTGAGATGTCGGTACGCCGTCGCTTACGTAGTACATCTCATCGCCCGAATCCTCAGTTGCCGCGATGCTTGATAACTCCTCACCGACAACCTCAAGGCCGGAAGCATCGCCGCTCTTCTTCATCCACTCCATATCAAAGCCCATATTTGAATAGTTGTCGTAGATAATTCCGCCCACAACGGAAAGCCCGTCGGTCCTTGGATAAGGAAGTGAAAAACCGTATGAATTAAGATACATGATAACAGGCAGAATAACGCCCACAACTGACATAGCCAGCGCCCTTGCGCGGGTTATGGATCTCTTTTGAATTAAACAATAAATACTGAGGATCAGTGCGATCAAAGACGGCATTATCCCAACAAATGCCAGCGATAAAATAAGACCTATTATAGATAAAACAATCGTAATTACTATAACAAGCATGAATTCCCCCCGGAACGAAAATTTACGAAAATTTTTTAATGTCAATACTTGTATCTAAAAAAATTTGAGCTACAATATATTGTAGTTAGAGAAGTATTTTTTGTTATTTACGGAGGTATGAAAATGAACAGTGTTGCAACCATGGAAGCTCTTGATTCCCATATTATTCGCAGCATTCTTCGCTCAATGATCAACGAACACTGGTCTGTATCGGAGGCTCTTGATGAATACGACATTCCCGAAGAGCTTCGTCCACAGTACGAGTCCCAGATTGAAGATTGTTTTGTAGACTGATCATTTGATTTTCATTACCGCTAATCAATCTTTCAGTAATCTCATACCAACATCATATACTTTGCCATCCACCGCATCGCCGAGCCACTTGGCCATGGATATTCCATCCATAGTGAACGCAGCGAAGTGTAATTCTCTTACGCTCGTGTGAACCGTTCCCCCCATGGTTATGATCGGAAGCTTGAAATCATCGACGTATACGCCAAAGGATGGCGTTATTTTTTTCAGCTCATCAATCATTTGTGTGAGCTGTTTTTTATACACATCCTGCACCTTCTTATCGGTCTTGTACTTCTTATTTACGATCTCATTGTAGTAGGCGCTGAGAAGATAATCCCTCTCCGAACTCGAATACAGATACCTAAATCTGTCCCCGTATTTTTCATACAGATTCCTGTACCAATCAAGCGTGATATTGTCCGACTCTATCGGCTTCCAGATATCTTCCTTAGTCTGCCAGATAGTCTTGGCGGTCTTCCTCCACTTCTTATAAAGGACCATTCCACTGTCGGAAAAAAGAGTTATATTCCTTGTCTTCGGATACCAGTCGTCTGCGATCTCGCCCGCAAGCGCAGGAACGGCAAAAGCCCCGGCGGAATTGCCGGCGATAAGTATCTTCTTGGGATTGGGAAAAAGACGCTTCGAAACCTTCATACTCTCAAGGAAATTGATATATCCGTGAAAGTGAAGCACGTCCTCGCCACCGTCTTCCGTCTTATAAGTATATTCGCTGTTTCCTACGTGAAGGTCTCCCGTTGCGTAAGTCACGACAACAAAGCTCCAATCCTTGAAAGGATTCTTTGAAGAGCTTATATCCGTTATTCCAACGTTTATATTAAAAATCTGAGTGAAAGGTCTAAGATTGTTCCAATAAAAGTTAGGCTCCCAAGCCGCCGCTTTTCCAACGGTAACGGGATGTGCCGCGGTATACTGATTCCACGCCATTCCGCCGCCCGAAAAGAAAATGCAGAGCTTATCGGAATCACCTATTTTGACATAGATATAATACTCAGAGCCGTCTCCTGACATTCCTTTATCCAAGGTGACTCTGTACCATTCATCTTTTTCCGGATTACCCGGTAGTTCTTCTGCAAGCTGATCATGATTTTCCAAAGCCCTGGTAACAGAACTCTCTATAAAATCCCCAAACTTTGTCGCAAAAGCCACTCCGTGTTTAAGATTTTTCCTTACTAAGCGATTATTTTTGTCCATTATCCCCTCAAGCCTATAGCACAGCAAAAAAACACTGCTTATTACATGTTAAACATCTTCTCCGAAGCCTGCTTCAAATCTCTGAATCTAAAGATCACAACACCCACTATCAGTATCAGATAGCACATAATGCTGATCCCAACAGGCCACGGAAGCTTGTTGTAGCCTTTTTTGATGAAATAGATCTGGCCAAGTGTCATCGCAAAATCAAAGATGATGTAGTAAATATACTCATCAAGCCTTAGTTTAAGCGAAACGGCCGTGATAATAGTCACGATGGCAAGTCCGATAAGCGTCATCGGAACCATCCACTCAACGCTCCAGCCATGGAACCCCGTCTTGAAATCAATATAGATATCAACAACGATCGCAACTATAACTTCCCACGTTATTATCTTTAGGATGTTGTTCCTAAGATACACGGTTGTAAGAATCGTGACCCATCCCGCAAGGAAACCGAGCATCAGCGGGCCAAAGAACGAATACTGTCTTCCGGTCATGATGTCGATCGTAGCGAACACAATCTCAACCGTGGCAAAAAGAAATGTGCATATTTTAAGGAAAGTGATATGGCTCATCACTTTTCTTTTAAGTGTCGGAAACGCCGGATTATTATCTCCTTCAACCGTTTTAAGCTGTCCCTGACAAAGCGGGCAGCACTCTTTATTACCTCTGATATTTACCTTACATTTAGGACAAATCTGCATCTGTCTGTGTTACTCCCTGTTAAAATCTTTAGATCACTCCTGATCGTAATCATTGCTTCCAAGCTCAACCTCAAGTCCCATACCTGTAAGGCACCTAAAGAAATTGAGCATGACCTTGTGTGTCTTATAAGGCGAAACCTCGCCGAAAACCATCTTATCCTTATATGAGCAGACCGTTATCTGCTGGGATGCGGCTGTCATGAATGCGCTGAATCTGTCGATGTAATCCTCAACCTCTTCGGGCATCTTGATCTGACCGAGGTTCGACATCGAACTCGTTACGCCCTTCTTGGCATTCTTATCAAAAAAGCCGATTCCCATATCCTTGATAGGAAGCGGAATGATCTTGATACCTACGTTGTGTTCAAGCGCCGCATAGGAATTCATCGTCTTTTCAATGTTCTCTGAGCTTAGCTTTTCTTTGAAACTCTTATCGACAAAAGCGATTATGTCTTCGAGTTCACCGCTGTTTTCTCCCGGAGCAAAATCAATGTTGATGACTCCGAAGAAATTTCGGGCGGTTCCGCTCTTAAAGAACTGGCGAAGGTTAACGGGAACGCTTACAACGACATGTCTTTTACGCTGGAAAAGACTCATTCCCTGCAGCACTGCCTTAATATAAACCGCAACACACATAACTCCAACCGTAGTGTTGTACTTATGCGCAACGTCCAGGAATTTGCTCGCGGATATCGTACCTTCCAAAAGATGCGGAAGGAGGTTGTCATCAATCTCTCCGCTCAGCTGATACGCTCTTACGGAAGACATCTCGCGAAGCTGCTTAAGCCCTTTTTGCTTGCTGTAGAAATCCTTGAAAGCATCTCCGTTTTTTTCCTCCAAAGAGAAATCGTCGGAAGGGTTGATGTCTACATCAAGATTGTGCTTAATCTGAATGTATCTCGTGATAAGATTTTTGAAAAACATGAATGCTCCGGTTCCGTCAGCCAGAACGTGGAACATCTCAAGATTGATCCTTTTCTCAAAATAATTGACTCTGTAGAGAAGATTCTTGTGTCCCGGAATATAAAGCGGAAGGCATGCGGGAGAATTCTCCTTTTCCACCACCGCTCTTAAATTGCTGTCCTCAAGGTAGTACCAAAAAAGTCCTCTGTGAAGCACGCAGTTAAAAAACGGAAACTCTTCAATCGTCTCATCCAGCGCGCTCTGCAGCGTTGCCTTATCAATCTCCTCCTTAAGTTCACATGTGATCCTGAATACTCTTGTATTGGCTCCTCTTGCGGTAGACGGAACTATCTTGGCCGCGTTGTCGAGCCTATACCAATTGGCGCTTCTACTCATAAAACTTCTATACCTTAATCTCTTACTTTATAAATGCTCAAGTCTCTCGGTAACTATCTCCATATCGCCGAGGCCGACTCTGTAAATGACATCTTCCAAAGTAATAAACTTTTTCCCTTTTATAAATTTTAGATGCTTGGGTGTAAACCTCATCTCAATGCCCTTAGGCGTCAGACCTGCGTTCACCCTATCCTGTATTGTACCACAAGTTTCCGAAGAATCATGTGGCATACTCTTACTTAGTATACACAATAATGTGCCTGCTGTCCTCACCAGACCTTCCGCATTGGCATCAAGGCCCGCGTCGATCGACTGAAGAGCGCCTACAGACCACCTTTTGATGTTGCGATATATGCCGTATTCGCAGTCAAGCTCGACAAGCTTTTCCTCCGCGCTGTCATAGAGCCAGACTTCGTTTCCTTTAACGAACATGTCGCTCACCTTGAAAAGACCTCCCTCGAACGGGAAGCTGATGCCGACGTTCGTGCAGTCCGTTATAAGAATGTTGGCGTTGATCTCGGCGGCTTCGTCCTCGCGGTCCGGGATATTCTCGTTTCCGAGGCTTATTGTGCTTGATGCCTCGGTGCTGTCGTCTGCCGACATAGCGCTGTTGTCCACTCCGAAGATCACCTGCCCCGTTGCAATCTTATCTTCTATCCTGCCGTTTTCCTTATGGCTTATCCTGTTCGAATAATCATAAGGAGTCTGCACCGTGAATCTGTCGCTTCCGCACTCTTCGAAAGGTCCCGAAACGGGGAATCTTCCTCTTTTACGTCCGAAATAATCCGTGTCAAAAGAAATATCGCTTCCGTCAGGGTTTTCGAATCTCTGCTCGGGTTCAAACGCAGTTCCCAAAGTGCTTGTATTTACAGGCACGGTAAAGCCCCTTGGCAAAAATTCATAAAGATTGGTGTGGATCGTGTATCTGCCATCCGTCTCATCTATATTGAGCGTGATCTTGTGGTCCTTATCGACATGGCAAAAGCCTTCGTTATCGCACGGACGCGCCCCGTTAAAGTATGCATTACCGCCAAGATAAACAGGCATATGATCGTAGTAAATATCTCTGTCTCCGTAGAGTTCGACCGCATCGCCCTTGAACTTGGAAAAATAGTCTGACGGCGACGGATAGTTATTATACGGAACCGTTCCGCAGATAAAGTTATTGAGATCCATAGTATCGTGGTTCTTGGATACGCAGTACTGCAGAAGATCGTCTCTTACCGGCTGCTGGATGAATATATTGTTATAGAACCTTGCATCGCCGTGAAGGATCGTCATAAAGCCCGCAATCTTGGTAGAATGCGGCACGTGATAAGGCGTGTATCTGTCGGATGCAAATTTTCTTCCGTGATTGCCCGTGCCCTGTCCCACATAGGTAAAAGAGCCTGCTATAAGATTATGTACAAAGGCAATGCCCTGAGTACTTATACGCGCTGCAATATCGGATAACAAAAGATTGTGATCTATAAGCGTCGGACCGTGAGAAACCTCTATAAAGATGTCCTCTCCGAGTGAAAGCTCATCCTGAATAAACGTACCCTTGGGAGGAACGTTGTCGTGCATGAAATTAAGATTAACTCTGGTTCCCTGGGCTTCCCAATCAAGCCAGATTCCTCTTGTGCAGTGATCGATATGATTGCGCCTTATCTGCGTGTCGATAGCCGCATGAAGCTTGATGCCGCCTATCTCGGCGCCTCTTAAATTATGTCTTATATTTATATGATGAATGTGATTGTCTTCAATAGTACAGAACGCACCACCCATGTGACCTACGATGCCTGTCTGTCCGCAGTCGTGGATATCGCAGCGTCTGATGATGTGCGAGCCGACATATCTTTTGTCCCAGCCTTCGTTGACTGCCCGGCATACGGCATCCCTCTGGGTCTGCGTGCCGTCTTTTAACCAAAAGCTCGTCCACTTGTTATTGTTGCCGGCCTGGAAATACTTGCCAAGACTGATTCCGCTGCACTTGGACTCTGAGATCTCACAATCTTCGATGATCCAGCCTTTTGACCAGTTGGGGCCTACCATACCTTCCTGGAATGCAGTCGGGGGTGCCCACTGAGTTGCGGCCTGTCTGAATGAAATGCCGGATACGGTTATGTAATTGACACCTATTTTTGCAGGGAAAAAACATGCCTTTCTGACAGAGAACTCAACGTTTTCTCTGTTGGGATCAAGCCCGCCGAAGTTGGCATAGATAATGGTATTGTCATCCTCCTGCGCAGTGAACCACACAAGGGTTGTCGCAGCAGGGTCCCATGATCTCTTATCTTCTGTGGGGTGCATGCAAGATGGAAGGTCAAAGACTTCCGTCATGGATTTTCCGTTAAGATATACTTCGCCCGTATGCGGAGTCTCGTCGCTGCTTACAAAGAACCAGTCGCCGCGAACAGTGTCCGTATAGGGATTGTAGTCACCGAAATAGCTGTTCGGAATACGAACGCGCCATACGTTTTCAAAAGCTTCCCAGTCGCTGAGTACCTCAGCTCCCGTGATCACGACATCACCCTTGGATGCAGCCTTATATGTGATCGGTTTATCTTTTGATCCGGAACAAGCCGGTTTAACCCATTCTCTGTATATTCCGGGCGCAATGATGATCTCGTCGCCTTCTTTTGCAACTCTTGCCGCCTCGGAAACCGTTTTAAAAGGATGATAGGTGGAACCGTCTCCGCTTCTTAACACGCTGTCTGCTACGTAAATCTGCATATTCGCCTCCCAATAAAACCCTTTTGACCTTTTGGGCTTCTCACCTTATAATTATACCACGTAAAAAACGCATAATGAGGTGATATACATGGCGCGAATGAAATATCTTTACGCAATAGCAATCCTCGCAGGCTTCATCCTTGCAGGACTTTTGATCAACTTCATAACAAAACTATTTTGACATAAAAAGTGACCGGCGGAGTTTCCACAGGTCACTTTTTTATCATCGTCAAATGACGCATCATATTTTTTTGTGCTGGTACAGATCCGAATCGGCCCTTGCGATGAAGGACTGAACGGATATAGGCTGCTCGAAGTCGTACTGGGCGATTCCTACGCTGACCGATACTTCGTAGGGAGTCCCGATGCTCTCTTCGAGTCTTTTGACATTGCTCTTGATCTGATCGGCAAGCCAGCTTGCCTCTGCTCTGTATGCCATTTCGGCTACGATAATGAATTCGTCTCCGCCGTATCTTGAGATAAAGAAGCGGTTTCTCGGGCCCTGACAGGCATCTTTTATAGCTCCCGCAACTCTCACAAGAATCTTATCCCCTTCGCTGTAACCGTAGTTGTCGTTGATAAGCTTGAAATCGTCGACATCAACTATCAAAAGGAAAAGCGGAAGCTCAGGCTCCTCAACATGCATCTTCTGCGAAAGATACTTGTACATCTGATTCTTGTTATTAAGCTGTGTAAGCGGATCAATGGATATAAGATTATCCATGTACGTGCTGTAAAGGTAAAATACCGCTGCAAGCGCTCCGTAGCAAAGGAACGGAACTCTCCAGTACATCGCCTGCAAAACGCCCAGTACAATAGGCGCCGCGGGGAAAATACCTATCATCAGATATATATACCTGTCAGTGTAAATGTTTCTGCAAAAAGCTCTTCTGAATGCATTAAACGATGCCGCGATCATGTATCCGAACGGCACGAGCACCAGAATAAAGTACAATCTTCCGCCCCTTAGGATGTTGTTTTCGTCAACATAGTAAACAAGGCCTGTTCTGTACGCCGTAATGCACAAAAAAGCCGCAACCCAAATGGGGATACTTAAAAGTACCCTGTTGGAATCGTGCTCTATATATTTTTCTTTTTGCATGATCTCTGAAAGAATAAACCAGATATATGCCGCAATACTGAGCAGTATATAGGTAAAAATATTGGATAGGTACACAAGCGTCATGGAACTTCCAAGGCAGCCCCCGTCCACAAGTGCCCAGAAAATCTCAGCTGCGGAATAAGCAATAAGCGTTATTATAAGGTTCCCCAAATAGATCTGTGAAAGCTGTTTGTTGATACCTCTGTTTATCTTAAAAAGAAGCAGGCCCAGAAGGAATATGCAGGCCAATTGTGCCTCAACATAGTAGAAGACGTAACCCAAATTAAAGACCTCCGAACATTCAATGAGCAGCCTTCCAGCCGCTCATTGTAATAAATATTTTATCACGAAATCTCATTACCTGTCTAAATAATTTATAGCTTATCTCGGTTTCTTTAAATCCCGTTCGCTATGGCCTTGAGCGCGTCAAATTCCGACTCATACACTCCGCCCATGGCCTCGATATCTTCCCATGTATACCATGCTCCGCTGAGCTGAATTCCGTTGATCGATATGTCGGTGGTTATAACCATAAACGGCTTGTGATTAACAACGATATACGCTGTTCTGTTAAGTCCAAAGGGGGTGACATAAACATGCCCCGTATCTATGAGATGATTAAGCTGATCTATTGATAAAGTCTTGGATAAAGGTACTGTCTTTGTCATGTTCAATGCCCCTCTTCCTAAGAAAAAACAAGTAGAAAATCACTCCCAAATCATACGCAAAAAAATAAACCAGGTAGTATAAAATAATTATACTATCTGGTTTTTTGAGTGTAAATTCGTTTATATTTATTTAATATTTCCCTAATTCCAAGTTCATTCTTTTGACCGTCAAATGTTCCTAAGATCAAGAAGATTCTCGATTTCACGCGCCTGATCGGCCTCTCTCATCTCTTTTTTCTTCTGTCTCTGAGTCTTTTCGGTTTTTTCGGGCAAAAGAGCTTTCGCAATATCCTCTTCAACCTCTTCTATCTGCTGTTTCTGAGTAATCTCAGGATTGAGATCGGTCTCGGGGATATCATCGAGGCTGGGATGCTTCTCGTTCTTCATAGCCGCAAGAAAACCGATAAGATCGACGTTTATATCGGAAATACTGCAGCCTATCGCTTTCTTTTTACCAACATTAAAGTTTCTGACAACTACGGTGCTGAGCTCATAGTTATGGAACGATGAGCCGTATCTGAATCTGACATCTATGTGGTCTCCCTCGTTGCACACCGTATCCTTGTCGAGGATCAGCGAGATTCCGCGCATCGAAATATCGTGAACCTTGCAGTTCTTAAGATCAATGGTGTTGCCGTTGATCGACATGATTCCGAGCTTATCGATATAGAACCTCTCGGCACGCCTTAAATTATCAGGCTCAAGCTCCGAAAGGCATCTTATAAGATGGAAGTTGCCGTACCTGGTCCTAACGGGCGTAACCGTGGTAGAAACGAACTTATAGACTCTCCCATCCCTCTTGTTTCTTATCTGAACATTGGCAGGCTCAAGAAATCTCATATACTTGCCAAAATACTCCATCGGCTGTACAAGCAGTCCCGCCGAGCATCCGAAAATCGCCTCGGTCATAAGAACTATTCCGTGTCCCGCAACAGATGCATGTATCTTGACTTCTGAGCCGTTTGCTATCTCACTTACTTTCATAAAAAAATAACCCCATGTGTAGCATACTTTCTATAACATGATATACTATGTAAAGAAAAAAAGGAAGTTGAAGAAAAAAGAAGGAAGTACGTCCGGAGGATCAAGACATGATAAAAGAAAACCTTGAATACGTTGAAAATAGAATCGCCGAAGCCTGCAAAAGAGCCGGCAGAGACAGAAGCGAAGTCACACTTATAGCAGTCAGCAAGACCAAGCCCGTCAGCGACCTTAGAGAAGCCATGGCATGCGGCATCACGGTATTCGGAGAAAATAAAGTTCAGGAAATAAGAGATAAAACGGCTGAGATCACAGAGCCTCTTTCATGGCACATGATAGGTCATCTTCAGGCCAACAAGGTTAAATACCTTCCCGGTGTTGCCTGCATGATCCACTCAGTCGATAACAAGAAGCTCGCAGATGAGATTGAGAAACAGGCAGCCAAGCACGACCTTGTAATGGACGTTCTCGTCGAAGTAAACATGGCACACGAGGATACCAAGTTCGGCCTTTCACCCGATGAGGCAATTGATTTTGTAAAAGAGATCAGCACTCTGCCGCACCTCAACATCCGCGGATTTATGACTATCGCTCCCTATACGGAAGACCCTGAATCAAACCGTGTATATTTCAAGGGACTTCGCGAGTTAAAAGATAAAGTGAATGAACTTAACATCCCCAATGTTAAGATGGACACTCTTTCAATGGGAATGACAGGTGACTACGAAGTAGCCATCGAAGAAGGCGCAACCTTCGTAAGAGTCGGAACCGGAATCTTCGGAGAGCGCGACTACAGTAAGAAGGCATGACGCCGAGACAAAAGTATGATAAAAGAGCTGTGAAGCATTTGAGAGTTAACCTCAAAGTTCACAGCTCTTTTTTGTCGTCTCAGAGTGAAAGCGCAGCCTTGTATCCGCCTTCGATCGCGTGTCTGATCCTGCCTGCTTTTTCGGCATCTCCGATCGTGATCATGTCCGGATACTCTTTTGCGATATCCTCTGCGATCGCATTGGATCTTGTTCCGAGTGAGATAACGATATTGTCGTAGCTTGCCGTTACTTCTTTTCCGGTCTCAAGGTTATTGAACTTGGCCTCGTGCTCATCTACGCTTACAAGCTGATGCTTAGCAAAGAATTTGCATCCGCCGGGAGCAAGTCTTCCCATAACATCAATAAGATTCTGGAAGAAGAGTCCGGGTCCGATATCGTCAGCCATCTCGTAAAGCTCAATGCTGTTTCCTTTTTCCTGAAGGAATTCCGCAGTCTCGATTCCGGTCATACCTGAACCTACTACGCAGACTTTTTTGCCCGAAAGATTAACTCTTCCCGCCAAAACATCAGGCGGAGTGATGATAAAGCTACCGTCAAGTCCCGGTATGCTTCTTGGAAGAACCGGTGAAGAACCGATAGCATTGATAACCTTATAAGGATTCTCCTTCTTGATAAGCTCGGCAGTTGCCTCGGTATTAAGTCGAACTTCGATGCCGTACTTCTCGATCATAGCCTGATAGTACTCAATAAGCCATGTGATCTTGTCTTTCTTGGGAGGCTTATTTGCAAGATTAAGCTGTCCGCCGATCTCTCCTGCCGCCTCAAAAATAACAGGCTTAAATCCACGCTCTGCCGCAACTCTTGCCGCCTCAAGTCCCGCAGGACCTGCGCCAAGGATCACTACTTTCTTTCCGTCTCCGTTGTTCTTAAGAGGAAGATACGTGCACTCCTCGCCTCCCTCGATATTTACAGTACACTGGCAGCGAATTCCGTTGTCTTCGTCCGCAGCCATAAGGCTTTCCATACAGTTAAGACAGGAAATGCACTTTCTGAGCTCTTTTTCCCTGCCTTCTTTGACCTTGTTGCCCCAGTAAGGGTCGGCAAAGAACTGTCTGGCAGAACCAACGAATGAAACTCCTTTATTAAGGAAATCAACTGCGCCCTGTGGAGTTCTGATAACTGAACATGCGATAACGGGGATCTTCACCGCTTTCGCGATAGTTGCTCCGTTAACCATCTTCCAGCCTTCATCAAAGCCTGTAGGCTCCCAAGCCCAGTTCATGGTTTCGTAGTTTCCGGCTGAAACGTCAAGCGCATCAACGCCGTAGCTTTCAAAAAGCTTGGCCATCTCAACCGCTTCTTCAAGGATCATTCCGCCTTCTTTTCCGATCTCGCGCATATATTCGTCAGCGGAATATCTGATGATTATCGGATAATCTCCGCATTTTTCCCTGATGCCTTCAACGATCTCTTTTATAATTCTTACTCTGTTCTCGATACTTCCGCCGTATTCATCTGTTCTGTGATTTGTGTATGAAGAAATGAATTCGCAGAGAAGATATCCGTGAGCCGCATGAAGCACAACGCCGTCTACTCCTGCTTTCTGCATGCGAACTGCGCTGTCCACAAAATCTTTTACCGTATCATGAATCTCTTCAACGGTCATTGCATGAGTGGGCATATGGATGAGATCGCTCTCCTGTCCGCTCGGTGATGCCATCGATCCGCCGTTCAAAGGCGCAATTCCCTGACATCCGGGATGATAAAGCTCAACAAATAAAAGTGATCCGTATTTATGGATACTGTCCGCCATCTTCTTGTATCCGGGAATGAACTTGTCGTCATCCGTACAGATATTTCTGATGTTTCCGCGTCCGGTCTTGCTGTTGACAGAAGCAACCTCTGTCATTACAATTCCGCATCCGCCTTTGGCTCTTTCGGTATAAAAAGCGATATCTCTTTCAGAAACGCTACCGTCAAGCTCTGCGTAATAGTTGCCCATTGGTTCGAAAACCAGTCTGTTAGGTGATGTTACTTTGCCAATTTTTTGCTCGGTAAAAAGCTGTTCGTACATATCTCCTACCTCCTATACTTCCACTTATAAATCTTAGAGTAGCTCTAAGTCAATGGTTTTTATATTAAATTATTATAATCACTTTAATAACTTGAAAATATCAGTGTTTTGCGCTATCCTTATATCTGCAAAAATTAAAGTAACTCGAGGTGATCGCTATGGTAAATATGGAAGATTGCGTTAATTCTTTATCTATGGACCATCCACTTGATACAACGCCCAAATATTCCGTAACTCAGGCCTCCAAACTGGTCGAGATCTCGGAACATACGCTTAGATACTATGATGACAAGGGTCTTTTCCCTTTCCTTCAAAAAAATACCGCAGGCAAGCGTCTTTTCTCGGAAGCAGACCTTCAGTGGGCCAAGTTCCTTGAATGCCTGAGCAATTCAGGCCTTTCGATAAAAGAGATGCAGAAGTACGTTAAACTCTGCACTATCGGCGACTCTACAGTTCCCGAACGTTTTGAGATTTTGAAAAAACAGGAAAAGATTGTAAAAGATCAGATAAAAGAGAAAAAGAAACAGCTCAAACTCTTGCAGTTCAAGCTGGATTACTACGAAAAATGGTGCCGGAGGATATAATCCTCGGCACCATTTGTTATTTCTATTGTACTTCTATTCGAATCGGCGATCAGAAGCGAATCTGCTTCTCTGCCATTCCTCTTATCAGAAGCGGATCTGCTTCTCTACCATTCCTCTTATCAGAAGCGGATCTGCTTCTCTACCATTCTTACGAATTCGACGTTGTTTCTAGTCTTTGAGAAGAGGTTGATGCACTGGTCAACCGCATCGTCGGCCTTCATTCCGTTGAAGCCCTTTCTCAAGCTGTTGATCGCAACAAGCTCTTCGTTTGTAAGAAGGAGATCTTCTCTTCTTGTACTGGACTTGGGAATATTGATAGCAGGGAAGATTCTCTTTTCCTGGAGCTTTCTGTCGAGAACCATTTCCATGTTACCTGTTCCCTTGAATTCCTCATAAATAACATCGTCCATCTTGGAACCGGTTTCGATAAGTGCTGTTGCAAGAATTGTAAGGCTTCCGCCCTCTCTCATATTTCTCGCTGCACCGAAGAATCTCTTGGGCATATGAAGAGCTGCGGGATCAAGACCACCGGAAAGTGTTCTTCCTGAAGGAGGAACAACGATGTTGTAAGCTCTTGTAAGTCTTGTGATAGAGTCAAGAAGAATAACTACATCCTTACCGTGCTCAACAAGTCTCTTTGCTCTTTCCATAACCATCTCTGCAACTCTCTTATGATGCTCGGGAAGCTCATCGAAAGTTGAGTAGATAACTTCTGCGTTAGGTCCCTCAATTGATTCCTTGATATCCGTAACTTCCTCAGGTCTCTCATCGATAAGAAGGATGATGAGATGAATCTCGGGGCTGTTCATAAGGATTGACTTGGCAACTTCCTTAAGAAGTGTTGTCTTACCTGCCTTGGGAGGAGATACGATCATACCTCTCTGTCCCTTACCGATGGGGCTGATAAGATCCATGATCCTCATTGCAACAGATGCAGTGGGAGTCTCAAGTCTGATCTTGGAATTAGGGAAAATAGGAGTCATGTTCTCAAAGTTCCATCTTCCCATAGCAACCTCAGGCTTGTAACCGTTAACAGTATCAAGTCTTGAAAGCGCTGCAAATTTATCTGTCTCTTTCTTGGGTCTGCATGTACCCGAAAGAATATCACCGGTCTTTAAATTAAATCTTCTGATAAGGCTGGGAGCAACATAAACGTCATTCTCGCCGGGAAGATAATTCTCGCATCTGATGAATCCGTATCCGTCCTGCATAACTTCAAGGATTCCGTTAGCGCTGTCGCCCTCTTCGATCTCAACCTCGGGCTCTTCCTGAGAATGTGCGCCGTCCTGCTTATCTGCTTTATGAGCTACATCGGCCTTGTCGGCTCTGCGACCTTCGGACTTATCCGCTCTGCGACCTGCGTTATCTGATGCATCTCCTCTGGATGAAGCTACGTCCTGCTTGTCGGAAGCATCAGTGGATTCGCTGTTTGCAGTAGTAACCACAATCTTCTTTCTGGAAGGCTTAGCAGGTGCCTTCTTCTCTTCAGCTGCTTCGCTTTGCTCCTTGGCTTTCTCGGCAGCCTCCTTTTCATCAAGTTCGCACATTAGATCAATGATCTCAGACTTTTTAAGTCCGGCTACGCCCTTGATTCCTCTTTTCTTTGCAATGTCTCTTAAATCATTCAGTTTCAGTGTTTCGTATTTTTCTCTCAAGTTCTCTCCATTCCGCGCCACATGCGCATTTATATAAGCAACTTCAAATTATTTTCAATGGAATCAGCAAACGACTGCGTGAAATACGCGTTTGTTTAAAGAACAAATCCTAATTTACTTACTGAATGTACAATACACCATTTTAACGATAAAATCAACATTTTATCACAGAAATTCCCTGTATTTTCCTACAAAAAATTGAGATTTGTAAATTTAAATCTTGAATATAAGAGACTTTTGTTCACAATTTGCATTCCGCTACCGCTCTCCGAGCGCTTTCCCGCAAATCACCCGTAATCGTCCTCTCCGCTTTACGGGGCGCGCTTCACTTGCTCCTCTCAACCCGTAATTGCGCTCTCCTCTTTACGGGCTGCGCTTTACTTCCTTCCCTCACCCCGTAAACTCGTCTTCAACTTTACGGGTTACGCTTTACTTCCTTCCCTCACCCCGTAATTGTGCTCTCCTCTTTACGGGCTGCGCTTTACTTCCTTCCCTCACCCCGTAAACTTGTTCTCCTCTTTACGGACTGCGCTTCACTTTCTTCCCTCAACCCGTAAACTTGTTCTCCTCTTTACGGGACGCGCTTCACTTGCTCCTCTCAACCCGTAAACACACTTGCCCCAGCACCGCCTACTGCGCACTTTTTCTTTCCGGGCGGTGCACATCACGTCTTCCGCACCGCCTACTGCGCACTTTTTCTTTCCGGGCGGTGCACATCACGTCTTCCGCACCGCCCACTGCGCACTTTTTCTTCCCAGGCGGTGCACATCTCATCTTCCGCACCGCCTACAGCGCACTTTTCCTTTTCAGGCGGTGCACACCACAACTTTCGCACCGCCTACAGCGCACTTTTCCTTTCCAAGCGGTGCACACCTCATCTTTCGCACCGCCCACTGCGCAACTTTTCTTTCCGGGCGGTGCACATCACAACTTTCGCACCGCCTCACGCGCACTTTTTCTTCCCAGGCGGTGCACATCTCATCTTTCGCACCGCCTACCGCACACTTTTCCCTCTCAGGCGGTGCACATCCCGTCTTCCACACCGCCTACTGCGCACTTTTTCTTTCCGGGCGGTGCACACCACAACTTTCGCACCACCTACCGCACACTTTTCCCTCTCAGGCGGTGCACATCCCAACTTTCGCACCGCCTACCGCACACTTTTCCCTCTCAGGCGGTGCATATCCCATCTTTCGCACCGCCTACTGCGCAACTTTTCTTCCCGGGCGGTGCACATCCCATCTTCCGCACCGCCTACCGCGCACTTTTTCTTTCCGGGCGGTGCACATCCCATCTTTCGCACCGCCCCACGCACATTTTTTCTTTCTAGGCGGTGCACATCTCAACTTTTGCACCACCTCACACGCAAACTTCTTTCTCTGGCGGTACACAGCCTTAATTTGCCGCGTCCCCCATCTATCATCAGTCGCTTCCCCACCGCCGCGCCCTCCGCCCAGCGCAAACCGCGAAGTCAAGGGAGCGTGGAATAAACCGGAGCGCTGCCGGCGCGAGGATTTATGCCGCGAAAGCCCTTGACCGCGCGGCGGCAAAGATTATCCTACGTAAAAGGGGCGCAAGCAATTTGCTTGCACCCCTGCTTCCGGCGAGGATGGGTCCGGGCAAAGCCCGGACATTCCGCTGCCACTTCATTTTCTATTTAATCATTAAACTTGCCATAAAGGATCTTTGCAAGCTCAGAGTTCTTATCAAGAACAATTGTCTTGTCGCCGGTCATCGAAGCCTTAATGGCATCAAGTCCTCTGATGTAGCTGTAGAACTCGGCTTTTTCCTCGGTATCATATGCCTTGGAAAGAGTTTCCATGTATGATGACTCACCTTCTGCGATGAGCTTGGCTGCGTCTTTCTCAGCCTGAGCCTTTACAATGGCAACTTCCTTGTCGGTCTCGTTGTGGATCTTCTGAGCCTCGGCGTCACCTTGAGCAGTGTATGAAGCAGCGATGTTGTTTCGCTCTGAGATCATACGCTCATATACAGCATTCTTGTTATCATCAGGAAGATCGAGAGCCTTGATCTGTGCCTGAACAATTGTGATTCCGTAGCCTGCCATATCGTCATTGGCTTCTTCGGATATAAGCTTGGTGAGCGTCTCGCCTCTTGCCTCAATGACTTCGTCCTGAGTCATGGAAGAGATCGCATTCTTGGTCGCATTGTATACGGATGCCTCGATTCTCTCTTCGGCTCTTGCTGTAAGAGCATTAAGAGTCTGAACGTATTTAAGCGGCTCCGTAACTCTCCAGATAACATATGTATCTGTGATCATAGACTTTTTATCTTTAGTGATAACGTCTGAAGCGGGGATATCATATAGAACCGCCTTGGCGCTTATTGTCTGAGCATCATCAATAAAAGGAGTCTTGAAATGAAGTCCCGGATCATCTGCAATTGCGATGATCTTACCGAATCTTCTGACAGTTACATATTCATTTTGATGAACTATATATGTGGCTGAACCTAATACTATAAGCAGTGCCAGCACAATAAAAACTATTAATCCTGAAAATACACCTTTTTTATTTACCATGTTAACCTCCTCAATCACTAAAGCTTTCAAGCGGAAGCATCTGCTGAGTCTGTCCGTCCGTGATTATAACCTTAAGTTCGGGGAGAACGTCCTCCATTGCTTCGTAGAAAAGTCTCTTCTTGGTGATATAAGGCTGTAACTTGTACTGCTCATACATCTCGTTAAATCTTGCAACCTGACCTTCGGCCTCGGCAATTCTTGACTGCTTCTTAGCCTCGGCGTCCTGAATTATCTTATCGGCTGTAGCCTCTGCCTTGGGAAGCTCTTCGCTCTGATACTTCTTGGCATTGTTAATAGCAGTCTCTTTTCCCTGCTTGGCAGTTTCTACAGACTTAAACGCCTGAACAATTTCGTCCGTGGGCGGCTCAGCGTCCTGAACAGAGAGATTGACTACCATAAGGCCGATCTTCTTTTCGGTAAGTTCATTCTGAAGCTTCTCTTTAACCTCAGCCTGAATCTGACCCTTAGCTGTTGTGATAACGTCATCAACAGGATAGTTGACAACAGTATTTCTGATGCATGCAAGAGCCATGTTCTTCATGATAAGCTCGGGCTCTTCACTGTTGTAATAAGCGGCAACGGGGTCGCTTACCTTGTATTCAAGATAAAAATCGATATCAACAAAATTAAAATCAGACGTGATCATAACACCTTCGTCATCAACCGTGATGTTCTGACCGTCTTTGATCATGTAACCGATTCCGATTCCGTGAGTTGTCATATCGATAAGATGTGCACTCTGGATGAAAGGAACCTTGAAATAAAGTCCGGCGGTATCTACTCTTACTACCTTTCCGAACATAGTCAGGATCGCCTGCTCCTGCTCTTTTACCTGATAAAATCCCTGACTGATAACAAGAAGAATGAACAATGCAACTATTCCTGCAAGTATCGTCTTAGGATTTATCTTAAACGATTGCTTTCTCATAAAATATCCTCCCTTTTATAGTAATTAATAATATGATATACGAATTGCTCCATGACTTTCGACACCTATATCATATAAAAAATCGGCGTGCGCCGAAACACACGCCGACATCATTTATCTTTTTATAAATCCATTACTGGAAGTTCGTGATCAATGCTATAACTCTCAGTGCAAAGAGTACGAATACAACCCACATGATAGGGCTTACTTCCTTAGCTTTCTTGGAAACAACCTTGAGGATAACCCATGCAAGAACCGCAAACATGATTCCTGTAGCGATTGAATATGCAAGAGGCATCATAACTACTGCAAGGTATGCTCCTACAGAATCAGCGATGTCGCCGTCGAACTTAACCTTTGTGATACTCATGAGCATGAGCATACCAACATAGATAAGTGCGGGAGCTGTTGCAAATGAAGGAATGGCAAGGAACAGAGGGCTAAGTACAAGTGATACAAGGAAAAGAACACCTGTTGTAAGAGCTGTAAGACCTGTTCTACCGCCGGCTGCAACACCTGCGCTTGACTCTACAAAGCTTGTTACCGTTGAAGTACCGAGGAGGGCACCTGATGTTGTTCCTACAGCGTCAGCAAGGAATACCTGACCAACTCTGGGAAGGTTGCCGTCCTTATCAAGAAGGCCTGCTTTGTCGGCAACACCTACTACTGTTCCTACTGTGTCAAAGAGATCTACATAGAGGAAACTGAATGTGATAGCAAGGAACTGAATGATATGGCTTGCTGCCCATCCGAAGTTAAGCTTGAATGCTGTCTCTGAGATTGCTCCGAGCTGAAGTCCTCTTGAGAAATCAGGGAAAAGGCTTGTTCCTTCAGCAGGTACATAAATGCCTGCAGCCTGAAGGATCATACCAACAATCCAGATAACGATGATTCCGATAAGAACGCCGCCTCGTACATTGTAGTGAACAAGTGCTGCGATAAGTATCAAACCGATAAGAGCAAGTACCATATCAAGATCAGTGAAGCTTCCGAGACCAACTACTGTAGCGTCGTTAGCAATGATGATACGTGCATTCTGCATTCCGATAAATGCGATGAAAAGTCCGATACCTGCTGAGATACCGAATTTAAGATTCTGGGGAATACTATTGATGATCTGCTCACGGAATTTGAAGAATGAAAGGACGATAAAGATAAGACCTTCCACAAATACCGCTGTAAGAGCGATCCTAAAGGGCTCTGCCTCATTTGCAAGTTCACCTAAGCATACGGTGTAAGCAAAGTAAGCGTTAAGTCCGAGTCCTGCTGACAATCCGATAGGATAGTTTGCAAGGAATGCCATGATAAAAGTAGCGATGGCTGATGCAAGTGCCGTAGCGACAAATACACCGTTTGCATTCATTACAGTACCCAGGATGTTAGGGTTAACGGCCAGAATGTAAGCCATTGTAAGGAATGTTGTGGCACCGGCAAGAATCTCTCTCTTGACCGTGGTGTCATGTTCTTTGAGTTTGAATAACTTTTCCAACATACTTTTTCTTCTCCTTTGTTAGATATGACTATTATCTTTTACAAAAGCCGCGTCACCTGTACAGGATCCTGCCGACTACGTAAGCCACCTCATAAGCGTTGTCATATAACTCAAAGAGAACGTGTGCCATAACCGTGACATAGACGTTCCTTGTCAAAAGATATGCGATCGTAACGGGCAGAGCCATAAGCATCCACTCTGCAATCCCCAACCAGCCGTGTGCTCTTGCAATTGAACAGAGCAACAGACTGACAACCGTAAGGATCGCCGTCTTTTTCTTATTGTCAAAAGAGATTAAGGCCCTTCTGTAGAAAAACTCCTCAGCAACGGGCTTCATAATAATCATCATGAAAGCGTATACTAAAGTAGGCACAAGATCATTCTCGACGATAATGTTGATCACATGGTCGTCGATATCATAGGAAAACGTCATCGTGATAAAATCTTTAAGCTTACCTGCGCCGAACAGGCCGAAAAACGTAAGTGCTACAGGTAGCCAGAAATCTACTATCTTACCAAAATGACTGCGCATCTTCCTAAAAGAGAACTGCTTGTGAATGAAATAAAAGTAGATAAGCAGTCCCAAATAGAATATAAAGAATAAATTAAAAGCTTGCTTGGGCACCACAATAGTGGCTATGACCAACGCCAATTCCCATAGCAGCGGTATATATAAACGGTTCAAAATAAACTCCTTCAACTCAAACTTTTCCGAATTGGTAAATAACCATACTCAATAATTATAAATTCAATGATTATAGAGGTCAATTCATTATTTCGATTTTTCAACCACTATTATACAGTTTGACGCGGGATATTCCGTCTCCTCATCTTTTTCATCCAAAAGATCCAGATACTTGCCGAGATTATCGGGATATCCGGGCTCCAAAAACTCTTTTGCCACGATAACCGATGCGCCCATCTCCTCAAAGAACTCGCGATACTCTCGCAGCGTAAAATAGCCGAACTGCTCCTGCACTTCATGCGCATAGCTCTCGTTGCCCCATGTGTAAGTGTACAGAAACTCTCTTATAAAATTGATATCTCCCGAAACCGTAAGACTCTTATCATCGGTAAAAAGAACTTTCTTCTCCTCGGGGATATCCTTAAGCCCCTTAAAGTCCTTGACATAGTTCTTAAAGAAATCAAGCCCCGCCGCAGTCTTAAACCTTATCTTCCTGACTGCGTTTCCTTCAGTCTTGACACCGTCGCGGATTATGATCCTTCCGCCCTTTCCGAGGCTGTCGTAGGCGTTTCTAAGAGCCTTCTTGACACTCGCGATATCAAACCTTCCGTTCTCGCCCTCTGTGTATGAATAGATCTCATGCAGGATCGAGGAAAAGATAATGCTTCCAACCTCTCTTCCCATGGTACCGTCAACGAAATTGTGGACCAGAACGTTCCAGCCGTGGCCCTCGCGATGTTTCTTTTGATTAAGAGCCTCGATGACATTAGTAGAAATGTCGGTTCCAATGATCTCCTTGTCCGGGAATCTGCTCTCAAGCTTATCCAGAAGGATTCCGCAGCCCGAACCAACGTCAACGACGCTGTTTCCCGTTACGTAGTCAACAACGCTGTCCTTGGTGCTCTTTGCAACGTTGTTCATGGTGCTAAGGTACTTATCCTCATTATTAAGCCTGTCAAAGGCATCTCTTCTGAATCCAAACATGTCATAGAGCACGATTATGCTCTTTTCAAAGGTAAGAAGTCCGCTTCTTTCAGCCTCCACGCAGAATTCAATGAGCTTTTCGCAGACCTTGGAAAACTTAAAATCAACAAAAGCGCTCTTATTTTCGATCTTTACCGAAATATCAACGTTCTGAACGGACGCATCCAAAAGATATTTCTCTATGATGCGCTTTTTGTAGACATTGACGTGCTTTTTGCCCTCGTAGTCGTAATAAAGATTGTCGGAAAGAGGCTTGAAATTAAGATGCTCTACTTCTTCCCCGGACTTCGTGATCTCTTTTAACGTATTTACAAGGACAGTCTTGATCTGGCCCATGTCAAAGCTGGAAAGTGCCGCCTCAAAATACCAAAGATCATATTTCGGAAAGATTTCCTTGGCAAAAAAGTCTACGTCACTTTCAAAGAATTCGAGTTCTCCGGGACAGAGCTTCTGAAGCCTGTACTGCGGCGAAAACTCTTTTAACTCATCCGAAGCGATATCGCTTATAAGCGACTTGACGCTGACTTTGATATCTTCCCAGATCTTATCCGAAACAGCTCTTATGATGCACTCGTTAAGCGCAAACAAGAGCCTTTGCAGATCATGCTCCTTGTCGTCACGATATGCCAAAAGCTCTTTATTACCCGAAACCGAGATCTCACCGCGAATACACTGACCAATAACTCCGTGAGTCTTGATCAGTGTATAGATAAAGCCGTCATCACCCGTTTCGTCTCTATAGATATAGGCAGATGCTATATTGTGTATATCAAGCGGATAGCCTTTTTGGCGCCATGCACTTCTCTCTTTTGAAATACCGCCCTTGGCTACCTCTGACCACTTGAGTGTGGTCGAAACAAGCTCTTTTTCCTTGGAAGGGATACCGTCGCGCTCGGCAATCTCATCGAGGATATCAAGAGTCTTCATCACATACATCAAAGTCTCTTTTCCCGATAAGCTTCCCATGCTCTCAAGGCGCTCCGCGTTGACGTAAACATTGTCCGTCTCCGTCAGGAACTTAAGCCAGCGATTTCCCTCAAGCACTCCTTCCTTAATATTTCCTTCGCCGTCAAAATATCTGTCAAAATTCTTCCCCATGTAAACTCCTAGCCGGTCACGAGCCTTCCTATGCGGTCCGAAACCCCAATCTTGATCTCCATCCCCGCGTTGAAATCGATCGTGTCATCCAGGATTCCGTCGGAGAAAACAACTCCGTTCTCACTCATGTTGGATGTGACGATGAGCTTTTCTTGGTCCTGTATCTGCCCGTAGACAATGTCTGCCTGAGTAAATCTTCCGGGGAAAGGCTCTCTAACCTGGAAGGTCAACTGCCTTGCGCCCCAGTCGTATGTGGGCTCCGGAATGTTCTTAAGTCCGAACGCCTTGGCCATTCCGTTAAATTCCGCCATAACAGATCTGTGCCAGCCCGTCATTCCAAATCCGGTAGATACGATGATTCCCGATGATGACTGATTTTCAATTTGGTTACGATAGTTAATGTTGTATCTGGCCGAGGTGTGATTGCTTACTCCTATAAAAAAGTCGTTTACCGCGTATAGCACCTGGCCGTCCTTAGTTTCTACTTTTCCCATTGTAACACTTTTGGTATTAAATTTACCATCAATCACTCGCGGAAGTACTCTTTCGACATCGCCCGTTTCATAAGGTAAAAGAACTCCGTCCCACCTTTCGGGATCGGGATTGACGCCTACAAGGGGCTGCCCGTTAAGATACTTCATGGTGTTGGCTACAAGTCCGTCCTGTCCCACGGCTATCACTATGTCGTCTGCTCCGAAGATCATATTGGGAAGATACTCTCTGTCTATCTCCTGGAGTCTTGCACAGGGGCGGACAAAGTTTCTGATATTCTCAAGGGCCGCGTTGTAGACCTTGTCTTCTTTTTCATAATCGGAGAAGTCCGCTCCGAGGTGCTCGATATAGAATCTCGCCTGTTCAACGGTGTTGTATCTTCTCTTAAGTTCCTCATATCTTGTGCGGCGTTTTATCAAAACAACCTTGTTCATTCCCCTGTCCATAGTTTCCTCCTATTTGTCCGGCCCGCACAGGCCGCGCGGCCTGTGCTGCTCTTTCCCTCTGATCCGCTATTTCTGCGCGAGTCCTGTTGTAATAGTCTGCAAAAGATCCGGTGTGATATTCAAAGTTCCGATCTTGTCGGCGTTCTCACCAAGATTCATGAAGCCCATCGCCATGAGTGTTCCGGGATCTGTCTGTGCCATCGCGCATGCCTCGACGAGTGCGACATTGAGGTTGTTATATGCTTCGACCACAGCCCTGAGTGCATATGCCTGCCGGTCTGCCTTGATTCTCTCGTTCTCAGCCTCGAGAGCTGTGAACTCGGCGTTCTTCTTCTCGAGCTCGATCTTTCCGAGCATCTCTTCGTTTTCAAGTTCGATCTTACCTTGCATCTCCTTGGCCTCGATCCGGAGTCTCTTCGCTGCAGCCATCTCTTTTAACGCAAATTCTTTTTCCTGCTTCTCGGTGTTCATCGCAAGTTCGCTTCTAAGTGCCTTCATGCGCATCTCTTGCTCTTTTTCCTCGCGCTCTTTCTTCATGTCGAGGTCGCAGCGCTGAACGTATTGCTTCATCTCCTGCTCTTTTTCTTCCTTCTCTTTTTCCTTCTCGGCGACCTTTATCTCAGTGTTGATCTCGTTCTCCTTGATCACACGCTCCTGCTCTATTGCTGCGTTCCGCCTCTTGTAGATCGCATCGTCCTGTTCCTTAAGGATCTGCTCTCTGGCTGCCGCTTCAAGAGCTTTCCTTGTCTCGGTCTTGGGATTGATGCCGAGGATATTTATCGCTACCACGCTCACTCCGAGCTTTGCGATCGATTCATCATTTGTAAGCGTCTCCTCTATGGTCCTCGCCATCTCGTCCGCCAGCCTTATGATCGTCCTTACGTCTCTCTTGCTGACCTCACGAATGACAATCGCCTTAATGATGTTGTTGATTCTTTTCTCCAAAAGAGCCATCTGCTCCGCGATCTTCTGCTCCGTCGGGACTTTATCCTGATATGCGAAGTCGAACATCTTTGATGCCTTGTCGTAATCCGTGATCATGTAGGTTGTAACGCCCTGAACACATACGCTCTGGTAATCTCCGGTTACAACATCGTCAAAAGCAAATGCTCCGTCAAAAGCGGTTGAGGGCGCGACCATGATGTTGGTCGTAAGGTCGTTGTACAGAACAGATAGGCCAAGTCCCTCTCTTACCACCGTTCCGTTCTTGATCACCATCACATAATCGTTGGGTTTAAATTTCATGAATTTCATACTGTGTCCTCCTTCCTCCATTAGATAAAAACTCGGTATGTAGATTTCGAAAAAATTTAGTAGCATTTTGCTACTTTTGTTTTCTTGATTTTATATTAGTAGTAATTTGCTACTTTGTCAACAGTAAAAAATAAAATCCCGGAAAAATCTTTTTACAGATCTCTCCGGGATGCTTATTATCTACATTTATTCACCTTTATAATAATACTCCGCCGACAGTTTGTTGCTGGTTATCGACTTTATCTTTTCCCCTGTCGCTTCTATCTTGGGCGCCACCATCGCTCTGAAATTGGTCTTGTACAGCTTCTTTCCGAGCACAAGCTCATATAGCGCCTGAAGATCCGGAAGCGTGAACTTCTCTCCTATCATGTTAAAGGCTAGATCCGTATGCTCGAACTGCGCCTTTAATTTCAATATCGATTCTATGATGATCTCGATATGGTCAAAAGCGAGCGCCTCATCTCCAACAAGGCTTGAAACCCAGTTCTCATAGTAGGTCCTGCCGTTCTTAAAGCGCTTGTTTTGAATCTCGTATTTTATCTCAACATCTCTTTCGGCATTGATAAACTTGATCTCTCCGGGTGTGATGATAAGATCAAACCAAGCCGCATCCTGCACGCCTCCCGAGTTATCGCCGATACCCGCGCATGTAAGTCCGCGAAGCGCATCATATCCGGTGTCCGAAACCAGCGCAAGATATGCGATCGTCATTACCCAGGTTCTCGGATCTCTTCCGGGTTTGGTGAAAGTATAGATCTGATCGAGGTATACTCCTTCAAGTCCCGTCTCCTGCGAAAGCTTACGCTGCGCCGCCTGATATGCGGTCTCATCCTTGTGCACAAAGCCTCCCGGAAGCGCCCACGTATTGATATACGGGTGCTCATCTCTTTTTACCAAAAGTATTCTGAGCGTGCTTAGATCGGGGCTTACTCCGAGCACCAAAATATCCGTCGTAACGGACGGTCTCTCGTAGTTGCCGACCTTGTAGTTTTTAAGGAATTCTTTTTCGGTTAATCCGTTTCTGTCTTTCTTCTGTGCCATCCCCACTCTCCCGAAAGTGTAAAATGAAAATCATACATACATTGTATCATTTAGTATCATCTTATGCTAAAATGTGTTGTTGCGAAATGTAATTTTGGAGATTAATTATGATTTTATCAGTACACAACATAAATAAATCTTTTGACGGAAAAGATATTTTAAAAGATGCATCTTTTCATATAGAAAACAACGAGAAGGCTGCGATCGTCGGAATCAACGGCGCGGGAAAGACAACTCTTCTTAAGATAATAATCGGAGAGCTCTCCGCAGACAGCGGCGATGTGACGTTTTCCAAGGATGTGACCTGGGGGTATCTGGCGCAGAACCAGAACGTTCAGACGGAGAATACGATTTTCGAAGAGCTTGTTGAGGTAAAAAAACATGTCATCGAGCTTGAAGAAAACATCAGAGCCGCCGAGGAAGAGATGAAGCACGTTACAGGCGAAGAGCTCACTCGCCTCATGGACAGATACACATTCATGAACGAGCAGTTCCAGAGAATGTCAGGCTATGCGTGGCAGAGCGAAGTTACGGGCGTTGCCAAGGGTCTTGGCTTTACAGAAGACGAGCTTGATAAAAAGATATCCACCCTCTCCGGAGGTCAAAAGACAAGAGTGGCACTCGGTAAGCTCCTTCTTGAAAGCCCCGATCTCATTATCCTCGACGAGCCCACGAACCACCTGGATATGACTTCTATCAGATGGCTTGAGAATTATCTTTTGAATTATAAAGGTGCCGTGCTTATCGTCTCGCACGACAGATACTTCCTTGATAAGATCGTTGGCAAAGTCATCGAAGTCGAGAACACGCTTGTTTCAAGCTTTGTCGGCAACTACAGTGCCTATTCGGTCAAGAAAGAGCAAAAGAGACTTGCGCAGTGGAGCGCTTACATGAAGCAGCAACAAGAGATCAAGCACCAGGAAGAAGTTATCGCAAAACTCAAGTCTTTCAACCGTGAGAAGTCTATTAAGCGCGCCGAGAGCCGTGAAAAGATGCTGGAAAAGACGGTTCGTCTGGACAAACCCATGACAATCGACGACAGCATGAAGATCACATTAAAGCCCTCATGTGAGAGCGGAAAAGACGTTCTGGAAGCCGTGAACCTTTCTAAGTCTTTCGGAAGTCAGGAGCTCTTTTCAGGGATTAATTTTGAGATAAAAAAGGGTGAGCACGTTGCGATAATCGGTGACAACGGAACGGGTAAGACCACTCTCCTTAAGATGATAAACGGTCTTGAGAGCATCGACAGCGGCAAGATCACGCTCGGAACCAAGGTTGAGATCGGTTACTACGATCAGGAGCACCACGTTCTTAATGACAACAAGACCTTGTTTGACGAGCTTCAGGATACATATCCCACGCTCAATAACACAGAGATACGAAACACTCTCGCGGCATTTCTTTTTACGGGAGATGACGTATTCAAAAGAATCGGTGACCTCTCGGGAGGTGAGAAAGGCCGCGTCAGCCTTGCAAAGCTCATGCTCTCCGACGCCAACTTCCTGATTCTCGACGAGCCGACGAACCACTTGGATATCACAAGTAAAGAGATCCTTGAGTCGGCGATCTCAGGCTACGAGGGAACCGTGCTGTACGTAAGCCACGACAGATATTTCATAAATAAGACTGCGACCAGGATTCTTGACCTTACACGCAAGAGCATGGTCAATTACATCGGAAACTACGACTACTACATCGAGCACGTCGAAGAAAAGATGCAGAACACGTTCGGAACGGTTGATACCGGAGCCGGTGCAATCGGAAGTGTTGCATCATCTTCTGCTTCCGGCGCGGTCGGCGCTTCGGGTGCAGCCGGAACTTCGGCAGCTGCTACCGGTGCTTCTTCTGCTTCGTCAGGAAACTCCGGAAGCTCCGGAAGCGATGACTACAAAGCTCAGAAAGAAGACAAGGCTAGAAGAAAGAAACTTGAAGCCGCCCTCAAGAAGTGCGAGGACGAGATCGCCAAGCTTGAGCAAAGAGACAGCGAGATCACCGAGGCCCTCTCCGATCCTTCAATCGGAACCGACCTCGCAAAGCTCCGCAAACTCACCGACGAGCAGACCGAGATACAAGAAAAGCTCTCCGCACTTTATGATGAGTGGGAAGAGCTAAGTTCTAATGAATGATTGAATAAGCCGCGCCTTTGCCGCGGCTTATTTTGCGGCTTGCCGGGCTCGTCCGGCTTTCGCGGAATATGCCTTATCATAGTATTTTATACATGGCTATTTCATCCAGACATTCTCCATCATCCAACCGGAAGGCTCCGGGAATACATCCGCTCTCAATAAAGCCCATCTTTTTATACAATGATCTCGCAGGCGTATTATCGGATAATACTCCAAGCTCCATGTATTCATATCCGACATCTTTAGCAAACTTGATTGCTTTTTCCATCAGAATTGTTCCCAATCCGTAGCCTTGAAACTCTTTTCTTACTGCCAATCCCACATAGCAGCGATGAGCGGTTTTTCTGCCTTTGCCGACACCGCGTATCGCTATATTTCCGATTATCCTATCGTTATGGAGGATAGAGATCATTCCCTGCCTTTCATCATTGGCCAGAGCGCTCTGACGATCCTTCTCCGCCATGATCTCATTTTCCGACAGTCCTATCTCATCGCCGTACCTAGACATATAGTGAGTTTCGTCCGATACCTGCTTCATGAAATCAAGATACTCCTTTGCATAAGCAGGTCCGATAGATAATATCTGTAATTCTGTTCCGTTTTTGCAATTAAATTTTTCTGCCTCTAAATTCATGATCTGTTCTCCCCTGTTTGTATGCCTTAAGATCATTTATACAAGATCATATATCCGCCGATCTCTTCGGTGACGTAGCCGCCAAAGTCGCTTAGCTCCGCGCTCTCAGCCTTGCTGAGGACAAAAACATCGTCGCTGTACTTGTCCGCAATGCCCGCACCCGCGAGCGCGTCATCCGGCAGGCCGAAGACAAAGTTGCCGTAGCTTGCGGCCACTCTGAATTCCGCGTCGGGATCCTTGTAGACAACGGTGTTGTGGAAGTCGACGGGCGAATAGTTCGTGTAGTAGAGCGCCAGCATGAACGGTGATGAGAGCCCGTCGTACGTTGAGTACACGGTCCTGTCGTCGCCCGCGATCTCGTAGGCGCGCACCATCGCGTCGCCGTAGCCCGGCATGAACACGTCCGCCGCTTTATCGCTAAAGTCAGTAAAGTAATCCTTGGCAAAAGAAATTGCTGCAAGAAGCACGATCACGCAAAGCGCGTAAAAGAGCTTCTTGGAATTCACAAGCACAAACTCCGCACCCTTTACAAAGTAAAAGATCAGAGGAAGGTACATCATTACCATTCTGCTGGCGTCCGCTTTGATCGCAATAGCCATGACAAAGCATGAAATCAAAAGCGTTGACCACACGGCATTCATAGAATAAACCGCAGCCGCATCAGAAGCGTAGCCCACACCGCTGCCCGCAGCCGCATCAGCGCCATCGCCGCCGGAAACCGCGTCGTCGCGCTCCTTCGCGAACAGCTCCTTAACTCCAATCGCAATTCCGATAAACACGATCGGGAAGGTGAAGACGTAGAGCATCCAGTAGCCGGGATAGAAATGGCAAAGCATCTCGTGCTTGTCGCCGATAGTGAGGTCAACAAGAAGAGTCTTCGCGTTATCAAAAAGCTGGCCAAAGAAGCTGGGGCCCGGAGTTAAGAAGACCTCGCCCGTCCTTGAAGCCGTGAATTTATTTACAGAGAAATGCTCCGTGATGATCTCGGGAAGCCCAAGGTAATTGACCGCGTAGAACACAAAGAGCGGCGCAAAAACGACCATGAAAGTAACGCCCGAAGCGATAAGCTGCTTAATATTCAAAACCTTTTTTCTAAGGCAAATAATGCAGATTAAAAGTAAGTGCAGCGGAACAACAATCGTTGCCGAACCGTAGCTGTACATGCAGACCGCATACATCGCAGCGCTCAGGCAATACAGCAAAGTGCTCCTCTTCCTGATCGCGAGCATAAAAAGATAAACAGCAAGTCCAAGCGTAAACGGCATAATATTGCTGTCAAGCGTCCATCTGGAAAGGATCACGTGCCACGGGCAGACCGCAAGAAAAGCGGTTCCGAAAAGACTGATCTCGTTTGAGTAAGTTCTTTTTGCCGTAAGCTCTTTTAATATAAAGAAAAACAAAGCAACCGTCATGATGCCGCAGATTGCAGGGATCATGCGGAGTTTAACGATGCCTGTTCCGAACAGTTTAATCGAAAGCACGTTGAGATAGATAAGAAGCGGGCTTCCGCCGCCCGGTCCCCACGTGATCGGGTACACGGGATAAGCGTAGCCGTTGCGATCGATACCGAACTTTGCGATCGCGTATGCGTCGTAGCCGATCGATGCTTCGTCCGGCGCAAGTCCCAGGGGCACACGGCCCAGTAAAAAGAGCCTTAGAAACGCCGCCACCGCGATGATAACCGCAAGCGCAATATACGCCGCTTTAGAAGACAATCCGCCCGCGCCAACACCGATTCCGGAGCCGGCATCGTCGCCGCCGAAGCCGCGACCACCGTCTAAGCTGCCTCGCTCCCTCTTTTTCCCAATTACAAAAGCTGCCGCGCCCATAAGGACGCAGGCAGCCGTAGCTATACAATTGTATATGTCAATTATTCTCATAGATTTCCCCAACGCTCATCATTCAAACCGGGTCAAGCCGATAAAACGATGGCCTCCGCTATCATCTGGCATTCATTGCCGCATTCCAATCCGGAATTCCCATGATGGCTGCC
>JAEEGK010005285.1_pt1 | contig 31252 bp, 27 predicted proteins | sample 8958771 | NCBI WGS metagenome assembly JAEEGK01 (sample SAMN16246547, study PRJNA631951) | gut metagenome | biome: gut microbiome; feature: rumen; material: SC-attached | host: Bos | place: Iran: Karaj | collected 2018-10
AACGGATTTTATAATAAAGCCGTATAATCCGGAAATCGTAAAACACAGGGTAAAAAGTATTTTGCGCCTCTGTGAAACTTCAAGGCTTCTTTCTATTTTGGAATATGACCAGCTTACAGGATTTTTTAGCAGGGAAGCCTTTTATCAGCATGTATCTACGGAAATAAAGGATAATCCTGAAACAAAATATGATGTAATTTGCTGCGATATCTGCGGATTTAAGATTATAAACGAAATGTATGGACGGGAACAAAGTGATCTGCTCCTTCAATGCATTGCAAACCTTTTGAAAGAAGTATTCAGCGGAGAAGAAATCCTTTGCGGCCGTCTTGATACGGATGTTTTTGCAGTGTGCCGCAAAAATTCTGGAGTTCTTTCTGACAGTTTTTTTGACATTTTTTTTCATAAACTTTTTGAATGTTCGCCTGTAAAAGAAGTTATGGTGAAATTCGGTGTTTACTATAATATTGACAGAAATCTTCCTGTTCCAAGAATCTGTTCAAGAGCGCTTCTTTCTATCGATCAGATAAAGAAAGACAGAAATAATCATGTTTCATTCTTTATGGACTGGGAAAAAAAACAGGAGCTTTTAAACAGCTTTGAAAGTGCCCTGGAAAAACGTCAGTTTAAGCTTTATCTTCAGGCTAAATGGAATATTATTGATGACTGTTTAGGCGGAGCGGAAGCCCTTGTGCGCTGGAGTGTTTCTAAAGATAAAACGATTTTACCGAATGAGTTTATTCCTTTATTTGAAGAAACTGGAATTATAACTCAACTTGATTTTTACATGTGGGAAGAAGTGTGCAGGCTTTTGTATAGGTGGCGTGCAACAGGAAAGAAACTTGTTCCGATTTCAGTGAATATGTCGCGGCATGATATAAATACCCCGGATCTTGTTGATCGTATTCAGCAGATGGTTGAAAGTTATGATTTGCCGCCTGAAATGATTCATTTTGAAATACTTGAGCGTGCCTATGCCGAAACTCCTGAAACCCTTATAGAAGTATGCACTAAGCTGCGCCAGCTTGGCTTTAAAATCGAAATGGACGATTTTGGTTCCGGTTATTCGTCACTTAATATGCTCAGTATTCTTCCGATTGACTATTTAAAGCTTGATATGAATTTTTTGCGCTCAGATGATTTGTCCTCTAAAAAATCGATTATTGCTTCTATAATAAGCCTTGCAAACTGGCTGGACCTGGAAGCTGTTGCAGAAGGCGTAGAAAACAAAAATCAGCTGGACAGGCTCAGGAATATGGGGTGCCGCTATATTCAGGGATTTTATTTTTCTAAACCGCTGTCGGTTTCTGTTTTTGAAGAATATGTTCAGACCAGTTCCTCTATAAAGCGCAGAACGGGTACGGTTTCTCTTACAGAAAAAGAAAAGATTTTATATAGAAACTTTTTTGCCCAAAAAAGATGTACTGTTTTAGTGGTAGAAGATCTTGAAATTACCCGCCTTGCCGTTAACAAAATTCTTTGCCCGTATATGAACGTAATTGAAGCCGCAGACGGTAAAGAAGCAATACAGAAGCTTGAAGAATATGGAAGCAAAGTAGATCTTGTATTGCTTGATTTGATTATTCCGGTTATGGATGGTTTTCAGGTTTTAAAAAAGATGAAAAAAATAGAAGAACTTAAAAATATACCTGTTATAATAACTTCCGAAAATTCAAAGAATACTGAAATACGGGCAATAAAAAGCGGAGCAGAGTCATTCCTGCCGAAGCCGCATAATGAATGTGTTCTTCTTCATTATGTAAGAAGTGCGCTTATTGTAAACGGCATTATGCACAGTTAAATTACTGAAAATTAAGTTTTCTCAAGTCTGCTTTTTGCATCTGTTTTGCACCTGTATTAAATGGTTTTATTTGTCAGGGCAAACGCATTATAAATATTTCACAATGAATCGGCGCGAAGGAGTGAAAATGCTTTCGAAAATACTCTTTTTGTGCTGCCGCCCGGGCGGCAAACGTAAATAATTACAGGCACAAAAAGCGTGTAGCAGGCGAGCCTGCGGTTTCGATAAGCATTTTACACGACTGGGAGCCGATATAAATCTGTTTGTATTTATAATGCGTTTGCCCTGTTTTATTTGCTTTAACCTGTTTACTGTTATTCATAAAAAGTGTAATATAGCTATGTAATGAATTTTGCTTTATATTCTGATTCAGAGAAAAATCTTTTTATGTTCTTCCCGGAAGGGACTTCTGATGAGCAGCTTGTTACTATTGGTGAAAAATTAAAGCCAAGCCGGAAAGCTATTGAGCAGTCAGATTTTAAAAAGGCTCTGGGTACAATTGACTATAAACGCCGTCACGCAACTTATCCTATTTATAACTCTTTTACAGATTTAGATTATTTTTCGTTTTCAGAAATTACCCAGATTTTTGATGACGATGATTTTACAGACAAATAGTATTTTATAAACCTATTGTAAAGAATGCGGTTTGTGTTTCCCAGCTGAAAACCGTATTTGAACTGGCCGCTAAAAGCAGGTTTTTAATTTTTTCAGATTCATCTTTTCCAATTTTTTCTGCAATAAATGAACCGTAAGCTGAAGTATCTGCGTTGAACCAGGCGTTTATTTCCTGTTTACTTACCCTGCGTTTTTCAACAATGTTTTTTACTTCGCATGTAACTTTAAAGCTGTTTTTGCTGAAAACATCACATACGGTTTTGTCGTCCCAGTTAAAAAGTTCATTGTCGTGGCTGGTAAAAAAGTCTGTTTCTGCCTGTTCGTATTTTTCAAGAGTTTGAGCCATTTCTTTTGCCGCAACCGGACTTAGAATCTGTTTTTCTACAAGTTTTCCTATATGCTGTGCTGTTCTTGGAATCCTCTGGCTTATCACAACTTTCCAGTCTTTTGCAAGTGCCTGCAATTCTGTAAGTGACTGGCAAAGCTGATTTATTGTATTCTGATTTATGAACGGGTCTCTGAAAAACAGTCTGTCAAAAATGATTCCGCTGTTAAGGAAGCTGTCAAACATTTTGCAGAAACTTTCAGGTTTTAAATAATCCTTTGCATCAGAGTCGGAACGGTATACAAGCATGGGTTTGTCTATGCTTTCAAGAGTGTTTGCATACTGTTCAAGAATTTCTTTTCCTTTTTTGTTACGGCAAACTCCGCAGGTTACGCCTTCCGGGGTTTTTCTTGCGATTTCCCAAAGCAAAAGTCCGTCGTCGCTGTCCCAGACAAGACAGCGGTCATGCCGTGAAAGAGAAGCCATTTCTATCATGGTGTTCCTGAGACCTAGTAAAACTTCTGTTCTGTTGGAATCAAGCCTGTCTTTCCATGCTTTGTCAGCCCGGTCAAGATTTTTTTCTTTTGCAGCATCCGGCGGAGAATATGTAAGGTTTTCTTCTGATTTATCGCTTAAAATCGAAGCTATCTGAAGTTCCCTTCTTGCAAGAACATCTTCCCTGATTGTTTTTTCATAGCCCTGACTGCTTGGTGTGTAGAAAACGCGGCCAACAAGTGCGTCCGGCAGATATTGCTGGGCAACCCAGTGGTCGCGGTAGGCATGCGGATAAAGATAGCCTGATCCGTGGCCGAAACCTTCGGCATCGCGGTTTGCATCCCGCAGATGATTGGGAACTTCCGTATCTTCTTTTTCTACAGAAGAAAGGGCGTCAAAAAAAGCCATGGAGCTGTTTGATTTTGGAGCTGTGGCAAGGTAAAGTGCTGCGTGTGCCAGATGATACCTGCCTTCAGGAAGTCCTACGCGGTCGAAGGCATCGGCACAGCTTGTAACAACTGAAATTGCATAAGGATCTGCAAGTCCTGTATCTTCGCATGCGGAAATAAGCATTCTTCTGAAAATAAAATGCGGGTCTTCGCCTGCCCTTACCATGCGTGCAAGCCAGTACATTGCTCCGTCCGGGTCTCGACCGCGCAGGCTTTTGATAAATGCACTTATTATATCGTAATGATAGTCACCGTCGCGGTCATACAAAACAACTTTTTTCTGTATGGATTCTTCTGCGGCTTCTTTGCTTATAAAAATTGTTGAACCCCATGCAGGTACAGGAGGATTATCTTCCGGTGCCCATTTTTCAGGAGTTGTTTCTACGGCAAGTTCAAGTGCGTTTAAAAGAGAACGGGCATCGCCGTTTGCTGTTTCAACTAAATGGTCAAGGGCTCCGTCTTCAAATTCAACTTTCCAGTGACCGTATCCGCGTTCTTTGTCATTTAAGGCCATAAAGGCTGCTTTATGTAAGTCTTCTTTTGTTAATGCTTTAAGCTGAAAAACACGGCTTCTGCTTACAAGTGCCTTATTAACTTCAAAAAAAGGATTTTCAGTTGTTGCCCCGATTAAGATAATCGTTCCGTTTTCTACCCATGGAAGAAGTGCATCCTGCTGGCTTTTATTCCATCTGTGCACTTCATCTACAAACAGAATGGTCCTGCGCGAATACAGCTTGTAATGGTCTTCTGCCTGTTTTATTGCGCCGCGTATATCCTGTACGCCGGTTAAAACAGCATTGAGAGTAATAAAGTTACTTTTTGTGTGATTTGCTATTACACGGGCAAGAGTTGTTTTACCGGAACCTGGCGGCCCGTAAAATATAACGGAAGAAAGCTGGTCGGCGGCTATTGCACGGCGCAAAAGCCTGCCTTTACCGACAATATGGTCTTGCCCGATATATTCATCAAGATTGCGGGGCCGCATGCGGGCAGCCAAAGGTTCTTTTGACTTTTTTGCATTGTCAAATAAATCGGGCATAATTTTAACCTGTAGTAATCCCTAGTATTTGTCGGCTTCTTCTTCCTGAGATCTACGCTCTTTTTCTTCCTGCTTAAGCTGTTCTGCCTGAATCTGCTGCTTTGTATTTGGAATCTTTGCAAGTTCAATATCAGCCAGTTTATTGTAAGCAGCCGGTAATGTTCCCGGCATTGTGTTAAGGAACAATTCCTGTATTTCTTCAAAAATAGGACGGGCAGCCTTGTAGTTCTGCTTTTTCATGTAAAGATGCCCGATTTCATAGCGGGCTTCTACATAATTTGCAGGAGTAACTTCAGGGCGGTCAATTACTGCCTGATAATATTTTAGGGCATTTTTATATTTGCCTTTCTGAGCTTCATTCTGTCCGTTCTGGATAAGCTGCTGTGGAGTCATTGTGTCATCAATTACAACTTCTGTAGATTTGCAGGAAACGGAAGTTAAACAAACGGCGCATGCGCAAATTGCAAGCGGTATGCGAATTCTTTTTGTAAATATTGAAAGTTTCATGCCGGTAGTGTACCATTAGCTCGCAGTTTTTTTCAAGGCATTGTGCTTTGTATGTCAGCTCAAGTGCATTATTTAACTGCAACGGAGAGTGAAGTAAAAAATGATAAAAGCAGGTATTATTGGCGCTACAGGCTATGCGGGCGTAGAACTTGTCCGCATTCTTTTAGGTCATTCAGAAGTTGAAAAGATCTATGTAAGTTCTGTCAGCTTTGAAGGACAGAATCTTGTTGATGTTTATCCGAATCTTGGCGGACAGTTCGGTTCAAAAATGGACGGACTTTTGCTTACAGCCGATGAAGTTACAGAAAAATCGGATATTGTTTTTACAGCCCTTCCGCATGGAATTGCAGAAAAATATGCAGATTACTGCGTTAAAAACGGCAAAAAGCTGATTGATTTAAGTGCTGATTTCAGATTCGGCATGGACGAAGAAACATTTAAAAAATGGTACAAAAAAGACTGGGAATTCCCGGAAGTTCACAGAGAAAGTGTTTACGGTCTTCCAGAAATGAATCGTGATGATATTAAAAAAGCACGTGTTATCGGAAATCCGGGCTGCTATGTAACTTCTGCAACCCTGGCTTTGCTTCCTGCCTTAAAAGGCGGAATTATTGAAACTTCTACTATTATAGTAGACAGTTACAGCGGTGTAAGCGGAGCAGGCCGTTCGCCGACAGAAACAAATTCTTTCTGTACCTGCGGTGAATCTTTAACGGCATATAAAGTTGGTGCGCACCGCCATCAGCCTGAAATTCAGCGCAACTGTACAATAGCGGCTAACGCTGCAAATAAAGACGTGGGTATCATTTTTACTCCGCATCTTGCACCAATCAGCCGCGGAATCCTTACTACGATTTACGCTCCGTTAAAAGTTGATTTTGCTGAACGCATTGCAAAACAGGCAAAAGAAGCAGGAATTTCTGAATCTGCCGTTGTAAACAATATGTACCGTGATTTTTATTCAAAAGAGCATTTTGTTCGTGTTCTTCCAAACGGACAGACACCGCAGTCTAAGAATGTGCGCTTTACAAATTACTGCGACATTCAGGCTTTTGTAGTAAATAACGGAAAGACTTTGCAGCTTGTTTCTACCTTGGATAACATGATAAAAGGTGCTTCCGGGCAGGCTGTTCAGAACATGAACCTTATGTTCGGTTTTGATGAAGCAGAAGGCATAAACTTCGTGCCGTCAGCATTCTAAATTATTTCATTCATTATAAAATAACATATTCAGTTTTTTTTGGATGTTTTTTCAAAGTTGGTCAATTCTTCTATTGACCAACTTTTTTTTTGCATTTATTGTTATACTAATGAAATATTGTTAAAGTTTATGCAGTATAGCTGAAACTTCTGTACGATATTTCTAAAGTGCGCCGTTTATCCGGTGATTTTAAAAGGAGAGGTTTATGAAAAAATTAGGTTTAGCTGCCTTGGTTTTGGGCGCAGCTCTTACAGCTTTTGCCGGCGGAAACAAAGAATCTTCCGGTCAGAAAGTTCTTAAAATTGGTGTAATCCAGCTTGTTGAACATTCAGCTTTGGATGCAAACTATCAGGGTTTTGTAGACGGATTAAAAGAAGCCGGTTATGTAGACGGTCAGAATATTAAAATCGATTATCAGAATGCACAGGGCGAACAGGCAAACTGTGTAACAATTGCAAATAAACTTGTAAACGATAAAGATGATTTGATTTTTGCAATTGCAACTCCTGCAGCTCAGGCTGTTGCAAACCTTACAAAAAATATCCCGATTGTTGTTTCTTCTGTAACAGACCCGGAAAGTGCTAAACTTGTAAAATCTAATGCTGCTCCTGGAACAAACGTAACAGGAACTTCAGACCTTACTCCATGTGCTGCACAGATGGATCTTCTTAAGAAACTTGTTCCGAATGCAAAGACAGTTGCAATGCTTTACTGCTCAAGCGAACAGAATTCTATTTTCCAGATTAATCTTGCAAAAGCAGCATGCGACAAGCTCGGACTTAAATATATTGATGCAACAGTTTCTAATTCAAACGAAATTCAGCAGGTAACACAGAGCATCGTTGGTAAAGCTGATGTAATCTATACTCCAACAGACAATATGATTGCTGCCGGTATGGCAACAGTTGCAATGGTAGCAAATCAGGCAAAAATTCCTACAATCTGCGGTGAAAGCGGAATGGTAAAGGCCGGCGGTTTTGCAACATACGGAATCAACTATTATGAACTTGGAAAACAGACAGCTAAAATGGCTGTAGAAATCCTTCGTGACGGTAAAAATCCAACTGACATGCCAATCCAATATCTTGAAAAATGTGACCTTGATGTAAACCAGGACACAGCAAAGAAACTTGGAATTGCAGTTCCGGCTGGTCTTTAATTCCTGCCTATAATAATTTAATTTCAGATGGGAAAAAGGTACGTCTGAAAAAAGCATCGTGGTGAAAACTGCGGTGCTTTTTTTTATTTAGGGGGTATTACAAATACTAAAAACGGCTGAGTCAAGGCTTTAAGCGAAGTATGCCTCGCATGAAGCTTCGCTGCGAATTGACCAGAGGTATCTGTTTGCATAAATCTCTATTTTACTATATACTTAAAAATTGAAATAAATATAATTAGTGGATTTTTTTTTCATGCATGTAACGAAGGCTAAGATTAGCAGTATATATATGTTTAGGGGTGGGCAGGCTGTGCAAAATGAATTGCGCTGCTGCATGCGTCGAACTTTTTCATTTATTGTATCATTTTTTCTTTTAACAGTACTTCTTTCCTGTTCATTTGACGGGGCTTCCACATCTGGCGGCGGCACTGCTAATCCGCAGACCTCTTCAAATATCGTTTATGTACATGGAAACTTAGGATTTAATTCATTGGAATCTGAAGGCGGCGCTTTACCATATGAGATTCTGAGCCAGGCTCAGAATTACAGTTATTCAAATCATGCTGAACTTGTTTCAGCATCTCATGCATCTTATTCAAACGGCAGTCTTGCAAAAAAGTTTAAAACTCTTACGTTTGAATCTCCTTCTTCACTGAGAAAAATAGGTGACTCAGCATTTGATTATTGTACAGTTGAGGGTGTTTCGTTACCAAGTACTGTTATAGAAATTGAACGAGGAGCTTTTATATATGCAAACGTTACTTCAATGACACTTTCGCCAAATATTACGATTATCAACGATTCAACTTTTTCAAATAACAACTTTACAGAAATTGTAATTCCAGATGGGGTAACAGAAATAGGATATGATGCATTCTGGGCATGTAGGAATCTTACAACTATAACGCTTCCAGCTTCTGTAACTTCAATTGGCGGTAATGCGTTTGGCTACTGTGATTCATTAGTAACAGTTAATTATAAAGGAACCGAAGAGCAGAAAAATGCTTTATTAAGCAGTATGGGAAGCGGCAATGAGTATCTATCCAACGCCACTTGGAACTGTAACTACACCGGCGATTGAGGATAGTAGAACAACTTGGTTAAAAAGAATACAGACATTTTCATAAGAGTAAAGGAGTGTAAAATGAAAAAAGTTTGGAAAGATGTAGCAGGTATAATTTACGCTGTGTTTGCACTGTTTATAATTGGTTGTGCAAATGCATCGGGAGGGGGTGGAGCTTCTGGTGGAAACAATGATAGTGGAGGTGGTAATTCAGGAACTCCATCTGTAACATATTCAATTACAGTAACAAACGGAACTTCAATCCCGACAACTGCCGCACAAGGCGACACCGTTACGATTACAGCAAACGATCCTGCATCAGGACAAGTCTTTGATACTTGGACGACCTCTAGCAGTGATGTTAGTTTTGCAAATCGAACATCAGCAAATACAACATTTGTTATGCCTGATAATGATGTAACTATAAATGCAAATTATGCAAACACGTATTCAATCACAGTTCAAAATGGTACAGCAAATAAAAGCAGAGCAAAACAAGGCGAAATTATTACTGTTATGTCTAGTATGCCTCCGGCGGGAAAGGAATTTAATAAATGGTTAGTTGTAACTTCAAATTCAGGTTTAAGTTTTGCAAATGAAAACTCTTTTAGCACAACTTTCACTATGCCTGCAAATGCAGTAACAGTAAAGGCGGATCATACACAAATTCCTGCAGGTTATTATTCAATTAGGGTAAATGGTGGTGTTGCAGATAGAACTAAAGCACAGCTTAGTGAGCAAGTTCAAATTACAGCTAATACTCCGCCAGCGGGGCAAATCTTTAGTCACTGGCAAACAAGTAGTAGTAACAGTATAGAGATTGCGAATGAAAATTCTCCAACGACAACTTTTACAACAACCTCTGCTTTTTCTTATCCTTTAAATGCGGGTAACTCTTGTATTGTCACTATTACAGCAGTATTCGTTGTTCAATAGCTTATAATAATCAGTCGTTTTTCTTCATCGCGATTGAAAGCGTTGTAACATCCAGATAGAAGTAAAGGTACACCGAAAACGCTCTGACCGGTTCAGAATAAAACAGTAACTTTTCAAACAAACGGTATAGGTCAGCCGCGTTTTCCGAGTGTGGCTTTACGGATATCTGGATGTGGTTGGGTAAAGTGCCGCTTATGAAGAAGCAGGTTATTCAAGTTTCGGAACTATACAGGAAGAGTAAGTTATGTAAAAACTACATACACACGTTCGTGTTCCTGATTTATTCGAAAAACTCGGCGTGTTTGTGGGCAAAACATACGGAGAATTTTTAAAAACATACGATGTTTTGCACAAAACACCGTATGTTTTTTCCGGAATAAACTATGCCTGTAATTTTTTTACAAGTGCTGAAAGCCTGTTTGAAAAATCGTCTTTACATTTGTTGTTTCTGCAATTCGAGAACTTGTTCTAGTTTAAGCCCTTCTGCTTGTGCTATCTGACTTGGAGAAAGAATATTCATTTTCAAAAGATTCTTAGCCGCTTCAATTGCTTTCTGCTGTGCAACTTTTTCAAGTCCATCTTCAAAAGCTTCTTCCTGTTTTACGGCAATGTCCATTTTATAATCATATTTTGCACAAAGCATGTTTATGACCTCCCGCGATTTACGGGATGAAAATCTGAAAATGAATCTAACGGGATTTGTAATAATATTGATATTTCTTCTGCAGAGTATCTTCCGTCAGCAAGAAGTTTTTTTGCATCTTCAATGGCTTTTGCTTCTTTTCCATCTTCAAAAGCTTCTTCCTGTTTTACGGCAATGTCCATTTTATAATCATATTTTGCACAAAGCATGTTTATGACCTCCCGCGATTTACGGTCAAGATACTCTTTAAGAATATCCTGCTTCATTGCTGTTTCTATTGCCTTCCTAAATGAACTTTTTGGAAACCTTTTGTTGTAAGTGCGTTCTACAATCTCAATGAACTGGCAATACTCCTTTAAAATATCACACTTTCCGGCAATCGGCAACATTGCAGGATCGGTGCAGTTTTTAACTTTTACGACAAGTTCCAGTTTACTACCGTCTTTTTCATAAAAAGCATCAGATAACCGAAGCTCCTGTTCCTGCGGTAATTTATCTTTTCCTACATAAACAACATAAAAGTCCGGATTCGGAATCTTATATACTTTTTCAGCATAGCGTTTTTTTGACGGTACGATTCCTTCGTAGATTCGAGTTACATATTCAAGGCACCGGAACGGCATATTATTGTTGATTGTAGACTGATGTTCAACCAGAACAATAAGTTTTCCGTCAATTTCCCAGCTTACATCGTTGTTATAGGTTTTATACAAAGTCTGTTCTATAACTTTGCGTTCAAGTTTAACGTCTTCCAGTTTGTAATCACTTCCTGAAAGAGCATTGTACAAATCCAGAAAATTTTTCTTACCGTCACGGTCAGAACCGAATAAATCTGTGAATACAGAATCCTTGTACTTTCTGTTTCTGAAAATCATGTGGAGTTCCTCCAGCAACTAAAAAGATTTCATACCTTATCTATTGTCGCGGAAATGAAAAACATGAAATGATTTGAGAAATTTATTAAGAAAGTTGCTCTGCGGGTCCCAGCAACGGGAAAAAAATTAAGGAATCTCCCTGCTTCCTGTTAAGTCGCAGTGGCTATCGCCAATGGAATTCCAGCAGGGGTCCCCTTAATTTGGTTTTCCCTGCGTCCCACAGAGCAATTTTCTTGAATAAATTATTGTTTTGGAAACTCGATAATATAACAGGATGCCAGCTCATATGGGTAGCTTGTGCATTTGTTAAGAATATTCAAAAAAACAGCGCGACGGTTTTGAAATCCTCACACTTGACTGGGAGCTGTTTTTTTGAATTAGCTGAATTATTCGCAGCGTAGCTACCAGCGATTCTGGGGTGACAGGGGCGGCTTGCGCGCTTTTTAAATGCGGTTTAAAAAAGCAAAAAGTACAGTAAGTGCAGCTAAAAAAATAAGATTCATAACCGTAAAAATGAGCATGTAATTTTTTCTGCTTGTTCGTGCAATTTCAGACTTATTATACAGTTTATACGAAATAAGGCTTGCCAGGGATGCTACTAAGGTTCCAAGTCCGCCTATATTTACCCCAAGCAGCAAAGCCTTTTTATCCATACAAAACGGTTCGAGCAAAAGTGCAGAAGGCACATTGCTTATAATCTGACTTGAAATTAAACTTGTTATAAATTCGTTACCGTCAACTACAAAGTGCAGAAAATTATCTATGAATTCAATCTTTCCTATATTTCCAGAAAAAATAAAGAATGCGCAGAATGTTAAAAGCAGCATATAATCAACCTGCAAAAGCAGTTTCCTGTCTGCAAAAAATACACACAGTACAATTATGGCTGTAAGCAAACCGGCAGGAATTATACGCAGTACACAAAGAATACAAAGCACAAATAAAACCGAATAAATAAATAATTTTAGTTTTATGTTTTTTATCTCAGAAGCAGAGTCAGATTTTTCGGCTGTAAAACCGTCTGTTTTTACGGCTTTTATTGCAAACGTAAAAATAACAAGCAGGACAAGAGATAAAAAAGTATACGGCAGAAGAATAAGTGTAAAATCTTTTACACTTATATTCATCTGTGTATATAAGAATAAATTCTGCGGATTTCCCAGGGGAGTGAGCATGCTGCCAAGATTTGCCGCAATTGTTTCCAAAACAATTATAAAAGCTGCCTCTTTTTCGCATTTCAGATTAGAAAGAATAAGAATCGTAAACGGGACAAACGTAATCAGGGCAACGTCGTTTGTAATAAACATGCTTGATAAAAAGCAGCACAAAATAAGTGATAAAGAAATTGAGCGCAGACTTTTCATTTTTCTGCAAAGGAAGTTTGCACAAACAGTAAACACCTCGCAGGACTTAAAACCTGCAACAACCGTCATAAGCGAAAACAGAATAAATAAAACACGAAAATTTAAATAGCCGATATATTCAGCACTTGGCGGAACAAAAAAAGCTGAAACGGCAGCCGCTATTGCAGCAATAACCAGAACCTTTTCTTTTTTAACAAAAGCCTTTAATGCATTAATCATGTTTTTATTATAGTAAGAATTGATAATAAATTCAAAACCGGTATGATTCCGCAGGGCAAAGTTCTGGCAGCAATGTAAGTTTACCTGCGCACTTTCCGTGCGCACATTTGCCCAAAAAAACGTGCCGTGCTATATTATGCGCATGGTAAATACTTCGCAGAAACCTGGCTTGCCGACTGACAGTACCGATTCAGGGATTGCGGCGGCAAACGAAGTTGTTGAAAAACTTGTAGAAGATATAAAACTCGGCAAATCTGAAGGGCGCAGGATTTTTCTTGTTGGCGATTCTACCGTAAGCCCGTTCAAAGATGATTTTTATATTCCGCGCAACGGCTGGGGCATGAAAATGCAGGATTATATCGAACGAAGTAAAGCGGAAGTAGTTAATCTTGCAATTTCGGGTCGCAGTTCAAAAAGCTTTCTAATAGAAAAGAATTACAAGGTTTTAAAAGAGTTTATAAAAAAAGATGATTATCTGATTATAGGTTTTGGCCACAATGACGAAAAACTTGAAGAAGCCCGCTATTCAAATCCGAATCTTTTAAAAAACGAGGAAGGCGGGTTTCAGAATTATCTTTACGAATATTATATAAAACTTGCCCGTTCGGCTGGGGCAATTCCTGTTTTGTGTACGCCGATTGTTCGCCGGCCTGTTAACGGAAATTACAGCGGAATGTACGTGCATGTAACAAAAACTGAAAATGTGAGCTTTCCCGGCGGCGACTATCCGCGGGCAATAAGGCTTTTGGCAGCTGATGAAGGTGTTCTTTTAGTTGATTTAACAAAGATAACAAAATGTCTTTACGAAAAGCTTGGCCAGAGCGAAAATAAAAAGCTTCTTTCTGCAAAAAGCGAAAAAGATGAAGATTTAGACATGACTCATTTAAATGCGTATGGGGCATCAGTAGTTGCAAAGATTGTATGTGAAAAAATTGCAGAACAGGACAGCGTTTTTGCAGGTTTGCTTAGCAAGTCTGCTGGCAAATCTGCTTAGAAAGACTTCATAATGGAGAAATAAAATGATTAAAGCTGAAATTGAAGATAAAGAATTGATTACTCATCTTGGTCAGATTGAAAAAGACGGGATGACCGTTTTTGTAATGGCTGACGGACTTTTCCGCGGAGCTTTTTATAATGGAACACAAATGATTAATCAGATGCGTGCAAATCATCATTTAGGAATTCTTGAAACCATGGTTTTAGGTCAGGCAACCCTTTGTGCCGCGCTTTTAATTCCTATGATGAAGGGCAAGGAGCACATTACTTTTAAATATGATACAAATGGTCCTGCGGCAGGTTTTTCTGTAGAAGCGGACAGCACAGGCTATGTACGCGGTCATCTGTTTCAGAATCCTATTCCGATTGAAAAGCCTCTGGAAAACTGGGATTTATCTCCTTTTTTTGGTGAAGGAACTGTAACTTTAAGCCGGATTACAGAAGGTGCTAAAGTCCCGCAGACTGGAACAACAGAAATAAAATTCCGCAATATCGCAAAAGATTTATCCTGGTATTTTGCACAGTCAGAACAGGTAAATACGGCTTTTAACACAAGCATTCAGTTTGACAGGCAGGGCAGGGTAATAGGAGCAGGCGGATTGTTCTTACAGGCTGTTCCCTATTCAGGCGGAAAAATAACTTCATCAGACGGACTTATTGGACGTTCTGCACAGACTTCCGACAGCGGAAAATTAAGCGACAAGGATTATGATATTTTATGCCAGAAAGTTGAAAACGCATTTTCTGCGATGCCTTCAATCGGTAACTGGTTTGCCGAAAAAGGAACAAGAGAAGATGTAATTTACGGACTGTTCCGGGAATTCAAGCCTGCTGCCGTGCTTGAACGCGATGTTATTTTTAACTGTCCGTGCAGCGCAGAGCGGTTTGCAGAATCCATAAAAGCAATGGGTAAAGCCGAAGTAGAAGATATCATTAAAAATGATTCAGACCCGCTGGAAGTTACGTGCCACAACTGCGGTTCGGTTTATAAAATCACCAAGGATATGCTGAAATAAATCGTCTTAATATACGCTCTTGAAAAACAGGGCGAATTTACGATACTATTGTATACAAAAGTTATATGCTTCTGGCGTAAGGATGAATTGCCATCGTGAAGTGTCTGGAAGAATTGTTTCTTCCAAAAATGAACCGCGCGCCTGGGTTCAATTTTTCTTTTTTGGGGGAAATTATGTCTACACCAATTGAAAACTACCTTGCTATGTGCAACGGTAAACCGAATCCGGCAATGCTTGCGTATGTTGCAAATCTTCAGCAGGTTGCAGCAGTTGGCCCTGATATTGCAGCCTCTATTGTAAATGAACTTGAAAATCAGCGCTCTCATCTTAAATTAGTTGCAAGCGAAAATTATTGTTCGCTCAGCGTTCAGTCAGCAATGGGAAATCTTCTTACAGACAAATACGCAGAAGGTTATCCTGAACACCGTTATTATGGCGGTTGTGTAAATATCGACGCTGTTGAAAATGTAGCAGCGCACGAAGCTGAAGCACTTTTTGGTGCTGATTATGCTTACGTTCAGCCACATTCCGGTGCAGATACAAACCTTGTAGCTTACTGGGCAATTCTTAGTGCAAAGGTTGAAACTCCAACTCTTGAAGAACTTGGCGTAAAATCTTTGAATGACCTTACAGACGAACAGTTTGACGCTCTCCGCAAGAAGTTCGGTAATCAGAAGCTAATGGGACTTGATTATTCTTGCGGCGGTCACTTAACACATGGTTATAAAATGAATGTTTCTGCCCGCATGTTTGAAAGCCATCCTTACGGAGTTGACCGCGAAACAGGCTTACTTGACTACGATGCAATTGAAAAACAGGCTATGGAAGTTAAGCCTTTGATTCTTCTTACAGGTTTTTCTGCTTATCCGCGCAAAATCAACTTTAAGCGCTTCCGCGAAATTGCAGACAAATGCGGAGCAGTATTAATGGTAGATATGGCACACTTTGCAGGTCTTGTTGCAGGTAAAGTTTTCACCGGTGATTATGATCCTGTAAAATGGGCAGACATTGTTACAACAACAACACACAAAACATTGCGCGGTCCTCGCGGTGCCATGATTCTCTGCAAGAAAGAATTTGCTGACTACGTAAACAAGGGATGCCCTATGGTTTTGGGCGGACCTCTCGGTCATATCATGGCTGCAAAGGCAATTGCATTTAAAGAAGCACGTACTCCAGAATATCAGGCTTGGGCACATCAGGTTGTAAAAAACGCTCAGGCCCTGGCAGAAGGCTGCAAGAGCTTTGGAATGCCGCTCCAGACTGGCGGAACAGACAATCACCTTATGCTTGTAGACGTTACAGGCTACGGTTTGACAGGTAAACAGGCAGAAGCTGCTTTGTTCAAATGCGGTGTTACAGCAAATGCAAACGCCCTTCCTTACGATAAAAACGGTGCATGGTGGACTTCAGGAATCCGCATTGGAACACCAGGTCTTACAACACTTGGCATGAACGAAGAAGACATGAAGGAAGTTGCTTCAATCATTGATTACGTTCTTAAAAATACAAAGCCAGGCCTTACAAAAGAAGGAAAGCCTGCAAAAGGAAAGATTGAAATTTCTGACGATGCAGTAAGTGCTGCACGTGCTCGCGTAAACAAACTGCTCGGAGCTCATGTGCTTTATCCGGAATTGGATTTAGCCTTCTTGAAAAAAGAGTTTGTAAAAGCCTAAATAAATTAAGGAGGGCGGGGAACCGCCCTGCGCGCAAGCCTCCTCACTTTGCCTGCTTATAGCAGTCAAGTTGCGGTGTCTTGCGCTACCCACCCTGCGGGGGCGGAACAATTCTGCAACAAGTGCCCCCGCAACGCCCCTGTAATATTTGTAAACCCGCGGTTTTTTTTTAATTCCCCACGATGCTATAACCTGCCGTTTATGCTATAATCCAACTAAATGAATAAAACTGAATTGCACGAATCAATTATAAATAATTCTCAAATAACGTTTGCACGAAGCGGCGGCAAGGGCGGCCAAAATGTTAATAAAGTAAACACAAAAGTCTGCCTCCAGCTTCCTGTTTCTGCCATTTGCGGAATTACGGAAGAAGAGCGCTCTCGCCTAAGAATAAAACTTGCTTCCATTATAAATGCACAGGATTGTCTTTATATAAATGTAGATGACGAGCGCTTTCAGGAACTGAACCGCAAAATCGCCTTCGCCCGCCTTGAAAACCGCATCGTTCAGGCTCTTGTAATCCCCAAAAAACGAAAACCCACCAGGCCAACTAAGGCAAGCAAAGAACGTAAACTGAAGCTAAAAAAGATTCGCTCAGACTTGAAAAAGAGCAGGAATATACAGTCCACCCAAATGACATTATGATGATGTTTAAGGCAAATTACACTGTAAATGATGGCTTACTAGGCAGGTTGCCTAGTAAATTGCCTAGTAAATTGCCTAGTAATCTTGAAATTACATATAAAGCAATTTGTGAAAATAATCAGGCTTCAAATAAAGAATTAGCTGTTCAGACAAATCAGTCTGAAAGAACAATTCGTAATCATACTTCTAAGCTAAAAGAATTGAATTATATTAAACGCATTGGCTCTGATAAATCAGGATATTGGGAAATCGTAGAAAACAGATAATTCGTCCGTTACAGCGGACTAATTGTTAGAAAGAAAACTAATTCGACAGTCACGACTGGCGAATTATATTCCAATGCTTCAATGCATTCACTCCCGAATCTGTGTCATTATTCAGGCGTATAATAAAGCTAGTTAAGTTTACCTGCGGTACGAGCTAAGTTTACCTAATTCACTAGCTAACTTTGCCTAATACACTAGGTAAGCTTACCTAATGAAGTAGCTAAACTTACCTTACAAATTAGGTAAATTGACCTAGTATCTAAGGTAAACTTAGCTTAAATAAAAATATTGCCGTATATGAACTCATTTATTGCCGTAAAACCGCCGTTGTATACAACAGTTCGACAAAAATATTAAGATATGCTAGAATAACTCTGTTACCGCAAATATGCGGCAACAAATTCAAAGTTCGCGAAGCGTCCGTGCATTCGTGAAATTCCGGATTGGTAAAAAAGGGGAGATTGTATGACAGAATTACCTGAAATTTTTAAAAAGATTCGTGATATCGGTATCATGCCGGTTATCAAATTGGACAAAGCAGAAGATGCTGTTCCTCTTGCTAAAGCATTAAGCGCAGGCGGAATCCCATTGGCAGAAATTACTTACCGCTCATCTGCTGCAGAAGCTGCAATCAAGGCTGTTTCTAAAGAATGTCCTGATATGCTCGTAGGAGCTGGAACTGTTACAACAGTTGAACAGGCAAAAAGCGCAATTGCAGCCGGTGCAAAATTTGTTCTGGCTCCAGGATTTGATCCTGAAGTTGTAGACTATTGTCTTTCTAAAAAAGTTCCAATGATTCCTGGTGTTGCAGATGCATCTCAGGTAGAAGCTGCTATTGCAAAAGGCCTTAAAGTTGTAAAGCTTTTCCCGGCTTCAGTTGTTGGAGGTCCTGATATGCTCAAGGCTCTTGCAGGTCCTTTTGCAGACATGATGTTTGTTCCGACTGGTGGAGTAAACACAGAAAACGTTGTTGATTATGCAAAACTTCCGAACGTTCTTGCAGTTGGCGGTTCATGGATGGTAAAAACAGACATGATCAATGCCGGAAAATGGGACGAAATTACAGCTAACTGTAAGGAAGCCGTAAAGGTTCTTCAGGGCTTCAAGTTTGCCCATATGGGTATGAACGCTACAGAAGACAATCCAGCAGAAGCAATTTCTGAAAAGATTGCGATTTTCGGTTTGCCTTCAAAACCGGGCAACAGTTCAATTTTCAATGCCGCTGATATTGAAATTATGCGCAAGAATGGCCGCGGAGTTCACGGACATGTTGGAATCCGCTGTGCAAACGTTGACCGCTCACTTGCTTATCTTGCTCAGTTCGGTTTCAAGCCGGTTGAAGAAACTATGACACACATCATAAAAGACGATCCGAACTCTCCATTGAAGTTCTGCTATCTTTTGCCGGAAATTAACGGCTTCGCCTTCCATCTTGTAAGATACTAATTAATTTTAGATTTTAAGGACGAAAAGCAACGGGGCCTGACACTTACTCAGTGTCAGGCCCCGTTGTTTACATATAGTCTTTCATGCCTGTGTTATTTTGTATTTAGGGTCGCCAGATTCACGCCCCATGATAGTCAATTAAGGTAGTTACCTTAAGCGGTGCAAGAGCTTCCCTGAATTTCAAATCCGGAAGACCTATAACGCCAAAACATTCAACGACGTTTCCGCCGCCCTGTTTAATAATGTTGTTACCGGCTTTAAAAGTTCCGCCGGTTGCAATTAAATCATCTACTAAAAGATAGTTAAAACCTTTTTTAATGTCGGTTTTATGAGCTTCAATTGTAGCTGTTCCGTATTCAAGTGAATAAGAACAGGTGTATGTTTCGCCAGGCAACTTGCCTTTTTTGCGGATTAAAAGCAGCGGAATGCCAAGTTTTTCTGCCAAAGGAGCAGCAAAAATAAAACCGCGTGATTCTATAGCAGCAATTGCATCGAGCTTTGCGTCTTTGTACAAGTCAACCATTCTGTCGATGCAGAACTTAAATGCATCAGGATTTACAAGAATACTGGTGATGTCATAAAAAAGGATTCCAGGCTTTGGGAAATCTGGAACCCGACGGATTGCTTTATCCAAATCTTCTAAAGAAAACATAACTTAAAAATAATATAACGGTAGCACTTACATGTCAAGCCACGGTGCGGTATGTAAAGTTCGTCGCTATTTTACTATTTCCCAGTGACCGCCTTTGTCTCCGCCAATACGAATGATAACTTTCATATCCCGCAGTCTAGCCATATTCTTATTAATATGAATCCTTGAAATTCCAACTATCTCGGCTAGTTCAGTTTGTGTAATATACGGATTTGTTTTTAGTATTTCAAGAATCTTCTTCTGCGTTTCTGTAACCTTTTCTGTAACCTTTTCAGGGGAATTATTTATTTTCTGTACAGATTTCAGACCTCTTTCTTCATTATATTTGATATGGCAGTATCTGTTTTTAAGCTCATTGGATTCTCCGAGTAGCAGATTACGGAAGAACTTTTCCAGAAACTCAGTATTCATGTAGATGCCTTTGTTCATGTTCGTATAATTTGCACGAACCAGAGCATTGCGAAAATACCAGCTGTTCTTTTCAAATGGTTCATTGTTTACTTCAAAGCCGAGAGAATTAAGATATTTGATTGTAAATACAGCGGTAGTACGGGTATTTCCATACGCCGCTTCGCGTCGTTTGCGTAATTGGAAATTATTGACGTTTGTGCCTTACGGCACATAGGCATCTCCAAACGGATGAATCTGCCAGATATTTGCAATAAATCGTGTAAGCTGTTTTACAGCTTCTTCGAAAATAGTCAATACAATAAAGCCAAGAGATACTTCGGCTAACTTTTTTTATCTTAATATTCGATTGTAATAGTTAATTTTAATTCACATTGAAGATTTTTTTTCGGTATGATTCACAATTCTATTGTAAATATATAAGTTTACATTTTTATAATATCACACATTAAGTAAAATGCACTTTTCATCGGTAATAAACGAATTGTTTAATACCTCATATTCTGATAAAAGTACGACATCTGCATGAATATTATAAATTGAAAAAACAATATCCTTAATTCTGTTTCGCAAAACTATTGCTTGCTTAAGTAAAGAATTGTTCTTATAAACAAGAAGGATATCAATATCATTCGGTCTATCAGAATATCGCGCAGAACCAAATAAATAAAACTTAAATAATTCTTTATTATTGATTTCTTTTCTTAATTCTATAATTAAGGAATTTATTTCCATCATAGTTTAATGCACCATAAAATTCTTTATAGGTAAATAATGCAACTTCTCGATCCTTAGCCATTTTTTTTGCATCTAAAGTATAAGAATTCCAAACACTCATAGTTAGTATTACATTTAAATCTTTATATTCTTCTGTATTAAGATACTCATAGACATCTGCTTCTGAAACAATATAAATATTTGTTAATAATACATTTAATATTTCTCCTGTTGTTTTAGTAATTCGATAATAAATATCCGATACTTTTTCAACTTCAGAAACACAATCATGATGATTCATTCCTTCTACAAATTTATCAATAGATTCTTTGCGAGGTATTTTTTCATATCTAGGATTTGAATCTGGCATACTTTCTATTCTCCTAAGATTGATTGAAATAATTCTTTTGGAAAAAGAGGTACATTTGCTCTTTTTTCATCCGTAAGATGATTTATCTCAAATGAATGTACATGGTCTTCATATAATGAAATAAGTTCAACTTCATTGGTTTTCAATAATTCTTTATTTACTTTTAGTAATTGCAACATTTCTCGATTATTTGGAATTATTTTTGATATTACATAGTCATCCCATGAATCTTTTCTATCATCAATAGAAATAGATTCTCTTTCTTTTGTTGGACCATAAGTCTTATAATAATAGTTATTACTTGAATTTAGTTCTAATATCTTCGAAACAAACTCTTCTCGATTTTTGCAAGTATATTTACTAGAAAAAAGTGTTACCACTTTATTTTCATGTTCTGTTTTCCATAATAATAATCTATCTCTAGTATATTCTGATGGTGCTTTATCAATAATAGAATGACAGTTTGGACATAGAAGCAATATATTATCCGGAGAATCAATGTCTCCCACAATTTTTTCATTACTTCGAGGCCCCTTATCACCTACAGGTATAATATGAGCAGCTTGCTCTATATCAATAAATGTTTTTTTTGTAAAAAACACAAATAAATCTTTATTGCAATCTGGATTTTCGCAAAATCCTCCTGACCTTGCTAAAAGATATTTTAATGTCTGTGCTGGAAGTTTCTTTCTTTTCATATCTTACAGCTCTCCTTTAAACGCTCGTGCTAATATTGATTTTTTTAGCAGAGCGATTTTTGTCTAGGACGGTTTGTACGGCTTCTTTGCCACAGGATTCTTGTTTTTCATGTTATTGAATAATCATATCATAACTTTTTTACTATTTAAAATAAAACCTGTATTACAAAAAAGGGACGTTAATCAGAAATCATTGTTTAGAAATCAACAAGCGGATGTGCTATGTTAATAAATCGCGTTTTGCTACCGTGTACTCATTCCTAAAAAATCAGAAAGACGGAGCGGGGCGGGCTTGAAAATGCAATTGCAAGTCGGGGCGAAGCCTGTGACTTCGCGAAAAACTTTCGGATTTTTGAATTGCCCAAAATTCAAGTTTTTGAAACAATACTTGCCTTAAAAATTGCTCTGTGGGACGCAGGGAAAACAAATTAAGGGGGATCCTGCTGGAATTTCATTGGCGATAGCCACTGTGGTACAACAAGAAGCAGGGGGATTCCTTGATTTTTTTCCCGTTGCTGGGACCCGCAGAGCAATTTTATGTCAATTTCTTTGACAAGTCGGCATTTGGGCTATTTGATACTGCCGAGGCTGCGTGAAATATACAGCCTCGGTTTGTTTTATATCACCCTGTTTTCTACCTGGGCGTATTTGGCAAGTTTTTTCATCATTTCGTCAAATGTTTCTGGTAGAAGAGCCTGTTCGCCGTCGCTCAATGCCTTTTCAGGATGATTGTGAACTTCAATTTCAAGTCCGTCACAGCCTACTGCGATTGCTGCCTGTGCAAGGGTAGGAATCATCCAGCGTGTACCGCAGGCATGGCTCGGGTCAATTACAACCGGCAGGTGGCTTACTCTTTTTAAGTACGGTACGATAGAAAGGTCAAGGCAGTTTCTTGTGTAGTTGTCAAAAGTGCGGATTCCGCGTTCGCAAAGAATTACGTTTTCATTTCCGCTTGCCATAATGTATTCGGCAGACATTAAAAACTCTTTTACGGTTGCACTCATTCCGCGTTTTAAAAGAACAGGTTTCTTTGTTTTTCCAAGTTCCTTTAAAAGGTCAAAATTCTGCATGTTGCGTGCACCAACCTGAATTACGTCAACATCGTTAAAAAATTCCAGCTGACGGGCATCCATAACTTCCGTTACGATTGGAAGACCAGTTTCTTTTTTTGCTTCAAGAAGGAAATCGATTCCCTGTTTGCCAAGTCCCTGAAAGCTGTATGGAGAAGTTCTCGGCTTAAAAGCTCCTCCACGTAAAAATCTTGCACCTGATTTTTTTACAAGCTTTGCAATTTCTATAATCTGCTCTTCGCTTTCAACTGAACAAGGTCCTGCCATAACTCCGATTATTCCGTTGCCGATTGTGCAGGAATTTACGCCTTTCTGTCCTGCTCCGCATTCAATGACAGTATCTTCCGGATGGAATGAGCGGCTTGCCATTTTGTACGGGGCACTTACACGCTGAACGCTTTCTACGGCATCGTTGTTGGCAACGTTTTCTGTTTCGATTTTAGAAGTGTCGCCTAAAAGTCCGACGATTGTTGTGCTTTCACCCTGTGAAAGATGAATGCCAAAGCCTTTCTGCTTCCAGCTGTCAACGAATTGCTCGATTTTGTCTTTTGAAAGTCCTTTTTTAAGAATAATAATCATTTTTCAACTCCTTTGTTTTGTGGCGTAATTTTTTTGTGCGCCTTTTCTGTTTTGCTTTGTGCATCTGCGGCCGGCCTTGCCGTTTTCTGCCTGAAGCAAAAAAAAAAGGAACTCCGCAGAGTTCCTTTTTCTTGTATCTGTATGTATTTCTACATTACTTACACATTACCGAACCTGCGGGCATTTTTGAGAGAACCAATAATAGCTATAGTAAGAGTAAACCAACGATGCGCTGTTGCTTTTAAGCTGAGAATTGATTTTGTCTGCCATACAGGTAGTGTTTTTCATATATGCTTAATTCTAAACAGTATTATTAAAAAAAGTCAATAGTTGATAGCCGAATAAAAAGAAAAAGGCTTCCATGGATGGAAGCCTGAACGCGAGTTTTGTAAAAACTCGCAGAATTGATTTTACAGGAGGTAAAATCAATTCCAGTCTCTTTGGATATATGTTGCTTTAGGACGTGCCGTTATGTCTACACGTCGGTTCTGGGCACGTCCTTCTGGTGTGTTATTATCCGCAATCGGCTGGCTGCTTCCGTAGCCCTGGAAGCTGAAAAGTTCATGTTTAACGCCAAAGTTTTCAAGTGCCTGAATAACCGAACGGGCACGTTCTATAGAAAGTGTTAATTCACCCTGAGGCCGTCCGACAGAGGCTGCGTGACCTTCAACTAAAATCGTAAATTCATTTGCCTGTGTAATTTCGTTCAGCATGGCAGCAATTTTGGCAATTCTTGTGCTTTCTTCCGGCAACAGAATAGAAGAATCAGCATAGAATTTTAAATCAACCTGGAAAAGAATTCCCTTGTATGTATCTTGAATCGTAAGATCTTTAACCTTGTCTTTGTAAAGCAGTTTTTGAACTGCATTCCATGCCGTGTAATATAAATCATCTTTTACAGGAACAGAAACATCGTATACCAGATTTTTCTTATCCAGAAGAATTACAACTTTTCCCTGTTCCAGAAGTTTTTTATTTTCAGGTATTGTAAGAATTTTTAAAGCATCTTTTGCAGAAATAACGGGGTCTGTTCTTGTCTGCCCGTAAACCTTTCTTGCAAGAATTCTAAGAGGATCTTTTCCGGCGCGTTCAATACAGTTTTGTTCGTCTTCAGAAAATGCATAGGCTATTATACTGTCTGATTTTGCCTTGTCAGGATTCATCATGTTGCGTTCATAGACAAGATTCATCTGTTCATCCCAAATCTTTGGGAAAAAGCACGGAACAGCTTCATCTGATAAAAATTCTCCCTGGACGGGAAGTTTTCCGCGTGCATCAATTATTATTCCTGAATATTCTCTTGAAGGAACAATTTCAATCGGTGTTTTTGCAGAATACGGAACGTGATGTTTTATCATAAGAGATGAAAGGTTTCTTAAATTCATCGTGTGGTTTGTTTTCATTATAGAAGAACTTTCTGTAAAAAAGCCCGGTGTTCTTTTTCCGTCTTCTATTAAACTGGCAATTTCTTCAAGCGTTATATTGTGATTTAGAGCAAGGTCGCCAAGGTTAGTTGAAGAATCTACGGCAAGAGATAAAAGCTGGTCTTTTATAAGTTTCGGCATTTCAAGTGAAATACGGTCAAGTGCGGAATTTTTCCCTGAAGGCATAGGAATATTTGCTTTTTCTACATTAAAAAGAACCTGCGATGAAAATTCCTGAGTTGTCCAGTCAACTTTACTGCTGGAAGTTATCAGAGGTTTTTCTGAAGCTTGAGAAAAAACAGCGGATACAGAAAGAACTGCGGCCGCAAAAATAGCTGTAAACTTATAATTCATTTTTATACCTTGCTCTGAAAATTTGCGTGCAAAAATTATGCGAGTATTCTTCTTTTAGATTATCGGTTGGATTTAATATAAATTTGAGCAGCTTCTTTCATTCCTTTGGGAAGACGCAACTTATAGCCTTTTTCAGGTGGAGTTATTCCGTATAGCAAAGAAGGATTAAGTTCTTCAAGTATTTTTAAATCGATTCGGAGTTCAGAAGAAAGAATGCGAAGCGCTACCTGAGAATCTGTTTCTATATAATCAAACAAAAAACTATGCGGATTTACAGGCCTGCCGTTTTTGTCTTTTGCGGTCGGTAAATCAATTTTGTAATATTGCGTATTTTCGCATAAATCTGCAATGGCAAGCAGCTTTGGAATATAGCGTTTTGTGTGTTCCGGGATAAGGTTTGTTTTTGCAACATCCCAAAATGTTATTTTAGTCTTCGCTGGTTTTGATGTTGCAGGCGTTGTTGTCGCAGCATAAGTTGATGGCGAAGATGGTGTTGCCACACCCGGAGTTGATTGTGCTGGCGTTGTTGTCGCCACCTGCGCGTTCTTTTTTTCTATTGCAGCAATAGCCCTTTTCATGGCTCCTGCTCCGCAGTTGTACGCAGCAATCGCTAAAAGCCAGTCGCCGAAAAAATTGTAATTGTCCTGAAGCTTTTTTAATGCTGCGTCTGTTTCTTTCCATGGATCTAAGCGTTCGTCAATCCATTCGTTTACGGTTAAAAAAGGATGGATGCTGTTCATCATAAACTGCCACATTCCGACGCCTTTGCCGTCTTTTGAGCGCGCAGAAGGTTTGTATTCTGATTCAATTACCGGGATATATTCTATGGCAGAAGGCATGTTGAATTCTTTTAGTTTTGCCCGTACATAAAGACGGTAGTTTTCACCTTCTTCAAGAATAAGCTTAAGTTTTTTCTGCCCGAACGGTTTTAAAAATTCTGTGCGGTAAGGCTCTGTTTCTTTTCGTTCTGTGCCTTCCAGATCAATTTTTATATAGGCGGCAGTAGATGAGGAAGTGACCGAGGATTTTTCAGTTGCAGAGACGTTTTTCCCGGGGGATATTGTAGTCGCCGATGTTACGCCTGGTATGGCGGCGTTTGCGATAATAAAAGCAAGAAGCGGAATTACAGTTTTTCGCCGAAATAAATGCCAGCCCATTCCCAACGTCCGTGAATTTCTGGATCTGCAGGAAAATTAACTTTCCTGAAATAAAGGTACCATACGGAAATATACTGACTCCAGCCTGTTGTTCTTAAATAAGCTTCGTTAGGTGTTGAACTGTCGTCAAGCGTTGCATTGTAGCGGATTCTGTTGCCGCGCATAAAATTCTGCATTGAAAAAACTTCCTGGGAACCTGTTGCAGAACGATCCTGATTCCAGTTGATTGTAAAGAAATTGACTTTTGCACGGTATTTGTCCAAAGAACGCCAGTCGTAACGGTTTATGGCTTTTTTAATGGCAGATTCAATTGCAGAAAGACTTTCAAAAGTCCAGTCTTTAGGAGAATTATTAAAGTCTACAAGCTGACGGGCATTTGCATATGCATCCGGCGCACCGGCAATTTGAATAGTCTGTGCGTCAGGCTGTTTTAAAAACTGAGAATGTGCATTCAGCGCAAGAACCCATTCGCCTTCTTTTTCATATTCAAAGGCAAGACGTTCATAAAGTTCCGTAGTACTTACGTTTGAAGGAAATCTGTTTATAAGTTCGTTAAAATACTTTATACGGTTTGCAGGTGTTGTACTGATTTTTATAAGCTGCCTTAAACACTGAAAATGAATAGACTGTCCTTTTACCGTAATATCTGCATAATTTTTTAAAATTCGGTCAAAATAATATTCAGCAATAGGATAAGCATCGTTTTCCACATAAACCAAAGCCGTAATATAAAGCCAGTAGGTATTGTAAATATCTTCCGGATGACGTTCGATCCAGTCAGTTAAAAAAAGAACAAGCTGGTCATAATCTTTTTGAGTAAACAGAATGTTTGAAATGCTGTTGATTACAGAATAGCGGCTTTCTCGGTCAAGCGAAGAACTGTTCAATAATGTTTGAAGCTGCTTCTGCATTTCCTGCTGCTTTTTTTTAGCATAATTTGATTTATTAAAACTGCATGAACTGAAGAGTATACAGAAAAGAAATGCGGCAAGAATCCTGAAGAAAATTCGCTTTTCAAACTTCATAGAAAAGAATTTATCATAGACATTAGTTATGCGCAAGCGCATTTACCGGTGGTATATTTATTGAATGCGACATTGATAATCGTTATAATTTAGATATAATAGAGAAACGAATAGAACTATTTCGCCAATGCCACGGGAGATAATATGAATAAAAAAACAACGTTATTGCTGCATATTTCACTTGCATTCGGAATCGTGTTCATTTTATCAGGAATTGTTCTTCTTCTGGCTTCCTATGCCAGTTCGGAAAACGTTTCTTTTTCAATTTCTTCTATTGTTTTACTGGCACTTGGGGCTGTAAGCTTGTTTTTAAGTCTTGCAATTACACGGCGTACTTTTTTCCTTTACCTTGGTTTAAATCTTTGTTTTGGCGGAATTCTTTCTATTATACTTTCTTTTTCTCTGTTTAATTTAACCTTCCATAAAATCTGGCCGATCGGAATGATTTTCAGCGGAGTAACGCTTTTCCCATGCGGATATTTCAGTTTTCATAAATGCAAAAAGTCTTATATTTTCCCTTCAGTTGTATTAACTCTGCTTGGCCTGCTGTTCAGTTTATTTTCCTTTGACGTAATTACAGAATCTTTTTCTAAAATTGTAACTTTATGGTGGCCAATTGCCCTTATAGTTTTGGGTTCAGTTTTAATTACTGTTTTTGTTATTCAGAAAAAAAATCAGGCTTCATTTCCGTTCATTAACGATGATGAAGAACTTGACTATTACGTTGGTTCAGGAGACGAATTGTGAAAGATCTGCCTTTTAAAAGGCAAATTCAGTTTCTTACATTTATATTTTTTATTCTCTTCCTGTTTGATTTTAATCAGTTACATGCCGAGGTCTTTTTGTCTTCCGGGGCAGATTATGTTTTAGAATATGCTCTTACGGATTCTGCTGATAATTCAGGTGTTTCAGGCGCACCGGGTATTACGGGAATTACAGATATTTTAACCATGCCCGGCGTTACGGTAGCAAAATCTGCAAAAAGTTCAAAAAGTTCCAAGTCCAAAAAATCCAAAAAAAACGAAGAAGTACCAAAGACAGAAGAACCTTCCGACGATGATTTTGTAGAAGATCCTAATGCCGTGCGGCTGAATGTTCCTAAAAAATATGTTTCTACTTTTTTCCGCGGGATTTCAGAAAACATAATAAAACAGATTGAACTTGGTACACCGGATTCTATTGTTGCGGCCGTTAATATGCTTAAAAAACCGGGTAATGATTATACGGAAGCTGAAAAAACATTGTTTTATGTTGCAGACGGAATAATGCGTATTGTATGGCCTACGGAAAAACGCAACTGGGAAGTTTATTCGCTTGCACAGGATAATGCCTATGCAGGAGCGGTAAATTCTGCGGAAAAAGGTGTTTACGATTTTAGTACAGGCGACATGGATTTTTTAACGCTTACACTTCCTTCGCTTGTTCTTCTTACAAACAATTCACGCAATGATTATTATACCGTTGCCCAGAATTCTTTGCTTCTGGCTGTAAAGATAAATGAAGACTCTGTTCTTGCAAATTACCTTTTGGGTGTTTTATATACCCGCATGCAGCAGAGTGAAGCGGCTCAGATGTATCTAAGAAAAGCCTGGGAATCTTCTAAGAATTATTTGCAGACTTCTTATGCCTATGCAGAAAATCTGTATGGTAACGGCCAGTTCCGGCAGGCAGCAGAAATTGCAGAAAGTCTTGTTTCTTTTTATCCAAAGGACATAAATCTTTTAAAACTATGCGCTAAAACAATGTTTGCACAAAAACGCTTTCAGGATTCAGAACTTTATGTTGCCAGGGTTTTGCAGCAAAATCCGGCTGATTCAGAATATATTCTTTTCAGGGCTAAAATTCTTGTGGAAGAAGGCGACTTTATAAAGGCTTCTTCGCTTCTTGATGTTTATTCAAGAACAGATAACAGTTCAAAAGATTATCTTCTTCTGCGTTCGCGGGTTTTAAGCGAATGGAACAAAAATACCCGGGCCGCAGTTGAAAATATAGAAAAAGCCATTGAAAAATATCCTGAAGATTTGCAGGTTCTTCTTGCAGCCTGTTCTCTTGCTTCTGCGGCCGGTGAAAAAATCGGTGGAAAATCTGCCGGAGACCTTGCAAGACAGGTTTTGGTTCTGGAAAGTGAAAATCCCATTGCCCTTGAAATTTCTATAAAAGACCTTATGGATAATAAAAAATGGGAAGAAGCTTATAATTTAAGCAGAAAAATTATTGCAAAATCCGAAGCAACTCTGGAAGCAAAGCAAGTTCATGTAACAATCTGTCTTACCCTTGATAAAAAAGAAGAAGCCTGGCAGCTTGCCAGACAGCTTTATGAATCTTTTCCAAAAGAAGAACTTGCACTTAAAGCCTATCTTGAAGTTCTTTATGCACAGAATAAAAGAAGTGAATCTATGGAAATTATAGAAAAATTGCTTCCGTCTTCAACGTCTCATTTAAAAAGTTTTCTATATTATAGAAGAAGTTTTTTGCAGGGCGGAGAACAGGCTGTTCTTGCAGACTTACGTTCCAGTCTGATTGCAAATTCCCGCAATGAAGATTCTTTGTTCAGATTGTACAGCATTTATTATGATAAAAAAGACTACAGGCGTGCCCAGTATTATTTAAAGCAGGTTGTAGCCCTTCATCCTACAAATTCAGATTTGCTAAGGCGTAATGCAGAGCTTGAACAGCTGCTTTAGTGGCAAATTTGCAGGGACAAAAAAAAGCCTTAGGACTGGATCGGGTTTCCTAAGGCTTTTTTGTTTTTGAAAAGTATTTTTCAATAGCTTGCCTGCTAAATACAGATAACATCTGTTATAACAGACGCAAGAATCGGAGCGGTTCTGAACCAACTTTTCAGAATGGGAAGATTTATGGAAAGCGCGGAAAAGTTTTAAAACAGTTCTGACGTTTCCTTGAAAGATGTGCAGATAATAATGAAAGCACAGATATGCCTTCATCTCAGGCGTTCATAATTCCCCCTCAATTCCCCAAAATTATGACCTGTAATTAATTATAAGACATATTTAAAATACTTCAAATATTTTTTGAATTTTTTTATTAATTTCCGTAAATTCTATAGTCACAATCGCAGATGTATGTTATTTTTCATTCACCGTAAAAACTGCTGTAGCGGAAATGCGTGGGCGGGTTTTCCTTTTTTGCCATAATTCATGGGCGAACTGGTACATTCCCGCATCATTATCTTCCAGGTGGTTACTTAATGTACAATCGAGAAGACTTTATTTCCAATGCTGATTGGAAAAGATTTATGGAGTTTTCTAAAGACCTTGAAACTCCAAACATTGTTGTTAATGTAAATACGGTTCGTCGTAATTTCATTAAGCTCCGAAACTCTTTCCCTTATGCACGTATCTATTATGCAATGAAAGCAAATCCGGGGGAACCAATTCTTAAAATGCTGATTGAAGAAGGAAGCTGCTTTGATATTGCTTCCAGATATGAATTGGATAAAATCCTTGGTTTGGGAGCTAAGCCGGACAACCTTTCTTATGGCAACACAATCAAAAAAGCACGTGACGTTAAATATTTTTACGAAAAAGGCGTGCGGATGTTTGCTACTGACAGCAAAGAAGATTTAAAAAATATTGCCGAATATGCACCTGGTTCAAGAGTATATGTGCGTATTCTTGTAGAAAATTCAGTTACGGCTGACTGGCCGCTTTCAAGAAAATTCGGCTGTCATCCGGATATGGCCTATGATTTGCTTGTTCAGGCACGGGATTTAGGTCTTACTCCTTATGGAATCAGTTTCCATGTAGGAAGCCAGCAGCGCGATATCGGTCAGTGGAACGATGCCATTGCAAAGGCAAAATATCTTTTCAATTCACTTGAAGAAGAAGAGGATATCAGGCTTTCTATGATTAACATGGGCGGCGGTTTCCCGGCTTCTTATATTGAACCTACAAATTCCCTTGATGTTTATGCATCAGAAATTACCCGTTATTTGCAGGATGACTTTGGCGAAGAGGTTCCGGAAATTATTCTTGAACCGGGACGTTCACTTGTTGCCGATGCAGGAATCCTTACAAGCGAAATTGTGCTGATTTCCCG
>JAEEGK010005288.1_pt1 | contig 31238 bp, 18 predicted proteins | sample 8958771 | NCBI WGS metagenome assembly JAEEGK01 (sample SAMN16246547, study PRJNA631951) | gut metagenome | biome: gut microbiome; feature: rumen; material: SC-attached | host: Bos | place: Iran: Karaj | collected 2018-10
CCAATCCCCAATCCCCAATCCCCAATCCCCAATAATATTATTAAATAAAAATAATATAAAAATAAAAAAATATTTTTAAAATATTCATATTAATAATTAATTGTTTTATGAATTATTTAATATAATTATTAATATTAAAAAATATAATTAAAAATAATCAAAATATATTTAACTTTATTTTTTATATTTAAAATTCTTAATATCTAATTAAATATATTAGAGAAAATTTATTTCAATAAAACTATATTTAAATTTTATAAAATTATTTAGTTTATTAAAATGAAGTGTTTTTCTGGAGCACGTAGTGCATTTTCATCAAATTATTCCTCATATTCAGCATCATCATATGTAAGTGTACCTTCATCAACAACATTAACTTATGAAGGTATTTTTTCAGAGAATTATTTTTGTTTAAATGAAAAAGAAAATAAATTTAATACAAATTATGAAATAAGTAATGCATCAATAATAAATCCAATAACAAATGAAAGAGAATATTATTTAAGTATATTATTAAAATCTAAATTTGATGGAAAAGGTTTAAGAGAACCTATTGATATTGGATTAAGTATAGATATATCAGGTTCAATGAGTGGAAGTAGATTAAATTTTACAAAACAATCAATATTTAAATTTATGGATAATTTAAATGAAAATGATAATATTTCAATTTCAACATTCAATACTGCTTTTGAATTAATTTTTCCTTTTCAAAAAAATGATAATTTAATTAAAAATGAAGAATTTAAAAATAAAATAAATTCATTAAAAGCAAATGGTGGAACAAATATTTATGAAGGTTTAAAAGGAATTTATGAAGAACTTAAAAAAAATTATGAAAATGGAAATAAATGTAAAAGAATAATATTATTAACAGATATGGAATATAGACATGATGAAAAATTTATTAATTTATGTCATCAAATTTCTGAAGAAAAAATTTATTTAACTATTTTAGGTATATCAAATTCATTTAATACAGAATTGGTTGAAGAAATTGCTCATATAAAAGGAAGTAATTATTATGTTATTACAAAAGTTGAAGAAATTGAAAAATATTTAGTCAATGAATTTAATTACATTTGTTTTCCAAATTGTTTTGATATGAAATTAGAAATATTTGCACCTTTTTTAAATGTAAAAAGTATTATAGGAACAGGAATGAAAAATTTAAAAAAAGATAAAATAGAATTAGAATGGAATTTAGAAAATCATAAATTATTTAATGATGATATAAAACAAATTATATTTTTTTTATTATGTTATTTTAAAAGAAAAAATCAAATATTACCTAAACCAGTTATTTTTTGTATTGTTCAATTTTTACAAAAAAATGGAATTAAAACAATTTCTGAAGTTAATACATCTTTTCCTTCAAGTTTAAAAAAAATAGAAAATAATTATTATGTTGAAGGCGGAATTATTTTAATTAAATTAGATGAAAAATCTATTAAAAATAATAATTGTATTAATTTTGATTTAAAATATACTGATGCTATTAATAATAAAACTTGTAATATAAATTCATTTTATTCTTTTGATAAAAAAAATGAAAATTATTTTAGTGATAAAAAAATTGAAAATGCTCTTTCATTGTATTATTTCTCTAAATTTAATAGAAGATTAATGAAATATTGTAATGATGAAAATAAAAATAAATCAAAAAATGAAGAATTATTAAATGATATAAAAGATTCTAAAATTGATAATATTAAAGAAAATGTTGAAAAATTTTTAAATGAACATTTTGATAAAAATGAAGATAAAGAAAATTATGAAAAATATATTAATAATATGAATGAAATTATAGATAAAACAAAAAAATTTGTTAAAAATAAAAAAAAATAAATAATTTATAATTTTAAAAAATTTTTTAATTATAATATTAAAAATTTAAAATAAATTTTATTATATTTTTATTTTAATAAACAATAATATAAAATAATTAATTTTTTATTAAAAATAAAAGATATTATTATTATAAAAAAAATAAAAAATTTTTAAATAAATATAAAATTAATTAAAATTTGAAAAAAAACTAAGATTTAAAAATAAAATTAAATATTAAACAATATTGTATAAAATAAATATATTAAATAAATATTATTATATATTATCATTTTTTTCCATTAAAATTTTATTAATTTCATTATTATTTTTAAATGTTATTTTATTTTTATTAACAATTTCAAAAGTTAAAGAAGGAAAATCTTTATCTAACCAATTAAACATTGGTTTAGGATTTTTAATTAAATTAAATAAATTAACTTCCTGAAATTTTCTAGTCATTTCACTCAAATAATAACCAGGTAAATTATAACCTAAAACTTCTTTTTCAAATCCTCCAACAAATAAACAATTAAATTTAGTAAATAAAATACAATTTATATAATTATTATTTTTATAAATAACATTTTCAGGAAAATCTTTAAAATGTGAAAAAATTTGAATTATTCCATTATTTAAAGCAATTATAATTTCATTTTTTTTATTATTAAATAAAGCATCTCTAATCATAAAAGAATTAGAAAAAGAATTTTGAATTTTTTTTATAGCATCTTTTTCTTTTTTTAATTCAGTAGAAAATTCTCTTTCTATTAAATATCTTACATTACAACTATTTTTTTCTTCTTGAGTTAAATATTCATCAGGTAAATTAATTTCAATTTTTTTAGATAAATTTTCTTCAGTTAAAGGAAAAATAATAAATTTTAACATATCAAAATTTCCTAAAGAATCTCCAATAAAAATTTTATTATTTTCAAAATCCACAGAAAAAAAACTAACATTTGTTAATTGATTTAATAAAACAAAATGTAATTTAATAAAATTATTGTTTGCTAAAATTTGACCAATAAATAATCTTCCTTTAATATCTAATGAAATAAAAATATTTAAATATTTTTTATCATTAAAATTATATGAAAAGCCACATAATGAGTTTTCACTTACAATTATTTTTTTTAATACTTTATTTTTTGTTTCTAAAAATGAAACATAAATTTCATTTTCATTATAAGAAGCTGAATAAATAAAATTTGTGTTTATATTTATTCCAACATTAATTATTCGATTGTTTGATATTTTTATTAAATTTATTGATTTTAAATATTCAGAAAAACTCGTTTGAAAATTTTTTATTCCTGAAATGTCAAAAATTTCTAAAATTCCTTCAAAATAAGATAAAATTAAATAAGGAATTTTTGAATTTGTTATTAATAGCATATTTGATATTTCATTATTAAATTCGGTGTTGTATAATAATATTTGTTTTTCTTCTTCGATTATGAAATTTGGATTAATTTTAAATATTTTTAATTCACTTTTTTTATTTTTTGATAAGAAATTTGAAATTTTATTAAATACAACTGATTTTTCAAAAAAATTTTTATTATATTTTTTTGAACTTGAAATAAATAAAATATTTTTTTCTTCATAAAATAATATTTTACTTATTTCATATTTAAAATCTTTAAAAATATATTTAACATTTGGGAAAAAATTAGATGATTTATCAAAATGATTATTTAATTCAAAAAAATTTTGAAAATAAGAAGAATTAAAAACATCAGGTCGAAATAAAATTGATTTAATATAATTTTCAAAAATTTCATAATAATTATTTATATTAAAAGAATTTTCTTCTTTTAAATTTGGGAATTTTGGAATAGGAGGTAAATTTAAACAAATTGTATTTAAATTTTCAATGAGTAATTTAAATTCATTTGAATATTTATTTACTTTCCATTTTTTTTTTGAAATTTCAGAAGATATATCAATATCATAAAAAATATCATCTTTATTTATTGATGGATTAAATTTAATTTCCCATTTATCAATTGAAAAATTAAATTGATAATTTTCAGTATTTTTTTCCATAAATAAATAAATGTTTTTAATTAATATTTAAATTATTTTCCAAATAATAATAATAATAAAATTGTTTTATTATTATTTAGAATTAAATTATATTTTTATTTTTAAATAAATAATAATATTTAATTTATTGTTGAAAATCTGGATAATGATTTTCATTATTATTATAATTATAATTATTGTTATTTTGATTATTATTTGGAAGAAATGAATAAGGATTTATTGGATTATCAATTTCTTTATCAAAATCATAATAATTATTTTCATTGTTTTTTATTTCATTTCTTTCACTTAAATCATTTATTAAATTATTATTTGAATCTTCATCATTTTGAATATTTTTTTTATATTCATTTATATTTAAATTTTCTATATTTATATAATCATTATTATTTTTATTAATAAAATTATTATTAATGTTATTAGATTCTTTATTATTATAATTATTATTATTATTATTTTCAATATTTTTATTATTATAAATATTAAAATTATAATTATTTATATTATTATTGTTATTAAAATTATTATTATTGTTATTATTATTTTGATAATTATAATTATTATTTAAATTATTATTATTATTATTTTGATAATTATTAGAATAATAATTATTATTATTATTCATATTTATAATATTTTTATTATTTTTCATTATATTATTATCATCATCATCAATTAAATTATTATTTTCAACAATATTATTACTATAATTTTTTTTCACATTATTTTCTTGATTATTATCATCATTATAATTACGTTGATTACTAATATACAACAAATTCATATTTTCAAATTCTTCCACAGTTTTCATTTTTTTAACAACAAGATCTTTATCTTGTTTAATATACGATTTACAAGTTAATTTAAACAAAGCAAAAACGGGTCTATGATCACTATAAAAAACATTAGAAGTATCATATTCAATTATTTGAATTTGATTTTCATGTTCCTTATTTTCTTTTTTGAATATTATTCTATCACACCAAGAAGGAATTCTTTGTTTTTTATCAGTATCTTTTATATAACAATTTAAATTTTTTTCATATTTATAAGTTGGATTAAAATTAATTTCACCTTCATCTATTTTAAAATATTTATTTTTATACATTTTAGTAATAATATTTAATTGATCATAATTAAATAAATATTTCAAATTCATATTTTTTACATTATTAATAACTTCTTCATATGTTTTATCTATTCTAAAATTCAAATCACCAAAAATAAACCACATATCTAAATTTTCAAAGGAAATTTCTTCATTTTCATTTATTTTCATTTTACTTTCTAAAACTTCATCTAACATATTTAATCTATCTTCTATTTTTTTTTGACCTGCTATGTAATGACCAGAAGCAAACCCAATTTTATTTTCATATACTTGTAAATTTACTATTAAATTACCTTTATTACCTAAAGTTCCTAAAGCACCATTTTTAATAATTTTTTGGTCTAAAATTTTAATTTCATTTCTTAAACTTTCTTTTGCAAAAATTACTAAATAAATCCCAACTAAATTTAAATCAATTACATTATAATATTCATCATTTGGGTAAATTTTTTTTATTGTTCGATAAATCAAACTTCCCCAAAATTCAGCTTCTTTTTGACTATTATTTTTTAAGATATTTTTTATATTTAATTTAACTATTTCTTGAAATCCAAATGCAATAATATCCGGATTTGAATTATAATTTTTATATAAAGTATTTGATGTTATTAAAGGAGAAATATTATAAATTAAACCATTTTGAAAATTAGAATTATTAAATTTATTAAATATTTCTTCTTCTGTTAAATCATTATAATCAATAGGATCGCAAGGAATTCCACCTAAATTCCATGTTGTTACTAATAAAGTTATATTTTTTTTAATTGGGATTTTTTTTATATCAGAATTATGATTTAATAAATAATCTATTGATATTTGACTTTTTAATTTATTTATTTTGTTTTTATAAAAAAAAATATTGTTATTTAAAGATGAATAATATTTTCCTAATAATTCTTTGAATTTTGTTATTATTATATTATTATTTGATTTTGAAAAAGGACCAATAAAAAAATTCGAAGAACATAAATTAAAATTTTTTTGTAAATTTAACCATAATAATCTTACTAATAAATTAAAAATATTATTACTAATGTGAACATTAATATTAAATAACCAAAATAAATTCGTTTGATATTGATAATTAAATTCATTTAAATTATTTGAATAATATGAAAAACAATTTATTAAATTATTATAATTATTATTATTATTATTATTATTATCAAAAAAATTAATAAAATCATTATTATTTGATAATTTTATTATTTTTATATTATTATTTATATTATTAAATTGCATTATATTTTGTAATATAATATTGATATTATTTTGATTATAATTATTTGAATTATCTATAATACAAATTTTATTATTAAATTTTTGAATATTTGTTAAATTAAATTTAAAATTGTTAGAATTAATATCAAAAAAAGATTTGTAAAAAATAAAACTAAAAAAATTTATTTCATTTAAAATACAAATAAATTCAATTTGTTTTAATTGAAAAGAATCTTTTGAATTTATTTTATTTTGTTCTAAATTTTCAATATTTTCTATAGATGAAATTTTCATAGATTTTTTATGAATTCTTTCAAATAAAATTAAATCTAAATTATAATTATTATTAATTATAATATTTTTTTTCATAGAAAAATAACCACAAATTAAACAACTAATAAAACATTCTTCAATTTTATATTTAAAAAATTTATTAAGCAATTCATAATTCCAAGTAAAATCTTCATTACAATTATAAATACTATTTTCATTACTATTTTTTTCTTGAAAAGAACGTGAAATATCTTCTCCAATTGCATAATAAAAATAATTATTTTGTAACAAAAATTGTAAATTATTTTTAATTAAATAAAAATTATCTTCATTTTCAACATTTTTATTTTGAGACAAAGAAATTAATTCAACTTTTTTTATACGAAATATTTCAATATTATTTAAATTTCCAACAAATTCAGAATCATAAACAATTAATAAAAAATTATTCTTATTTATTTCAATAATCCCTAAAATCGCATCAATATGTTTTTGTTCAATAATAATATTTTGTTCAAATTCAGAAAAATCTGATAATAAATACATAAAATTATATAATTTATCTATAGATAAAACTTTTTTATTTAATAAATTATCAACATAAATATTATTATTCGATATTAAAATATTATAACCCAAATTATTAAAATTTTGATTATTAATATTTAAATTATTTTCATTATTCATATAATTAATTTATAATATTATTTAAAAAAAAATATTATTTATTATTTTTTAATTTTAGTTTTTTGTCCTATTGTTAAATCTAATTTTATTTCTTTCTGCTCAATTTTTAATGTAATGTATTCAGAAATTAAAGTAACTATAGTTATAAAAACTCCATTTAAAAGCCACCATAAAAATTTTGAAGGAAATCCATTATAAATCGTACAAATAACTAAATGAACAAAAAAGTTAGTTAAAACAAAATCTAAAATTTTTTTTGCTTTTTCTACAATAATCGCAAAACAAATAATCATTAATAAATATGTAAAAAATAATGAATATATAAAAACTGAACTATATTGAGATGTAAAATCAAGAGATTCATCTGTTAATATTTGATCTAAATGAATGTTAAGTCCAAAAAATTTATCAAAAAAAATAGTGAAAAATATTTGAAGTATATAATAAATTGATATTAATATTATTATATTAGATATTATTAATTTTGGATTAAAATCAATTTGTTGAAAATTTTTTTTAGGCATTTTTAAAAATTAATTATACATTTTTAGATAAAATTTTAATACAAATTATTTAAATAATTACAATATTTTTTTTTAATTAAAAAATTATTTATATTATGGCAGAACAAAATAAAATAAAATATATTAATAATAATGATGAAGAAGAATATTTAATCCTTAAAATAGTTAAAATTTTATATTCAATTACATTTATTTTATTTCCTTTAATTGGTTATATTCATCAATATATAAAAATTAATAGATTAAAAAATTCAGATGGATTTTCAAAAGTAGTTTCTTTAATTTTAATAAGTTCTTTTATAATCCGTGTTTTTTATTGGGTCGGCGAAAGATTTGATATAACAATTTTAATTCAATCTCTTTGTGGAATTTTTATGCAAATTATTTTATTATATATATGTTTAAAATATGATTCAAAAAGACAATTTAAATATGACAATCCTTTTTTATCTATAAATTATTTTTGGAATTGGGGAAGATTTAAATATTATTTAAATTGTATAATTTTATATACTTTAACTTTATTAAGCATATGTTTAATATATGATTTTGAAAACAAAGATTTAATGAATATTTTTGGTATTTTAACTGCTGCAATTGAAGCTTTATTAGATGTTCCTCAAATAATAAAATTATGTCAAACTAAAAATGTTCAAACAATTTCATATTTTTTAGTTATGAATTGGATCATAGGCGATATTTTTAAATTAGGTTTCTATATTTTAAGTAACTCACCTATTCAATTAAAATTATGTTCGATTTTTCAAATATTCACTGATTGTATTTTAATCATTCAAATTTTTGTTTATGAAAAAAATTACCAAATTAAAATTAAAAAAACCATTAAACCAAATAAAGTCGAAGATAAAAATCTAAACGAAAAAAATAATAATGATAATACTTTAAATATAAAAGATGATCAAAGTCAAATGGTTGCAATAGCAAAAACATTTAATAGCAGCAATCAAAATAATATGAGCAATGTAATTTCAGAAAAATATAATTTTTAATTATTTTATATGTATAAAAAATTATTTTGAGTATATTAAATTAATAATATAATTATATTTATATTTTTATAAATATTTAAATTAAAATAAAAATATTTTAATTAAATTTAAATGGGATTGTGCTGTTGTTGCTATGGAAAAAATCCTGATGCTTTATTATCTTATGGTTCAGAAGAAAGAGAAATTGAATTTAATAAATATATTTCTTCAAATGATGATAGTTTAAAAATAATTGAAGAAAAATATAATATTTTAATTTATATTTATTTATTAGAATTTACTAATTATTTAGAAACTTTTTCTTCTAATACAGCAACTGTGCCTTTTCAAGGAAAATTCAAAAATTTATTTTCTTCGAAAGATGAATTTTTAAATACTAAAATTAATATCGATGAATTTCAAAGTTTTTTAGAAAATAAAATATTTAAAATAAATTCAGTTTATGAAATTTGTGGAAGTAATGAAAATTTACAAAGCACTTTTATTGATAATTTTCGAGAAATTTTTAAATGTTTAGAATTAAAATTAAATCAAAATTATAATGAAAAAAAACGTGATAGAATGAAAAAAAAACATATTTTAGCTTTAGGAATGTTATTTTGTTTAAGTACAAATATTGGAAAAATAAAATTATTATTTGATTTATTTGCAGATGAAGAAAAAAAATTCAAAAAAAGTGAAGAATTAAATGAATTTTTATTAACAATGTTTATTTCAGCTTCTTATGCATTAGTTAATAGTTTATATAAATTAGGAAAAAATCATGATGACATAAATAAAATAAGTAATGATGAAATGGCGAAATTATTAAATGCATCTGAACTAAAAGATAATCAAAATTTATTAGAAAAATTTAATGAAACTTTCTTTGAAGATAAAGAAAGTTTAACATATGATGAATTTAAAAACAAATTTAAAAATAAAGAAAAAGGATTCGGTTGGATTTTTAGTTCAAAAGGAATAAGATTTATGCTTGAAAAATATAATGTATAAAACATATAATTTAATTATGTGAATAATATTAAAATTTTTTTTATTTAATAAAAAATTATTTAATTTAAACTCTTAAAAAATTAATATCATTTAAATTATATTTTTATTTTTATATATACTATATTTAAACTAGTTATAAATTAAATTTTATATACAAAAATATTCATTAATTATTATCAATAATTTCATTTTCTTCTTCATTAGATTTATTATTATTATTTATATTTTCATCATTATTAAATTTCGAAAATAAAACTTCTTCATCTTTTAACATATTTTGAAAATTAAATAATTTTTTTTGTAATTTTTGAATTTTATACATTTGATTAATTAATATCGAATTTAATGTTTCAGCATAAACTTTAATATCGCTCCCTAATTTATCTACATTATTTAATCCATTCACCTCTTCTTTAATTGTTTCTACCATTTCATCTATATGTTCTTTATGTTCTTTTTTTAAATTATCTTCTTCATTTAATATATTATTTATTAATTTTTCATGTTCAGTTGTATATTTTTGTAGATCTTCTTCAGATAAAATTTGAATATCCTCATATTTTGAAATATATTGTTCAGGATTCATATAATTTTTTTGAGTTTTTGATGTAAATCCATATTTATTTTTTCCTTGCGATAAACTTGAAGATGATTTCGTTTTCATAACTTTATCATTAAAATCTTTATTAACTTTTAAATTATTAGTATATTTTTTTTCTTTATTTACTATATCATCTATATGATATACATCCCCTTTTTTCGGAATCGAAGAAGGTTTGTTCGGATTATTTTTTTTAATAGTAACATTATATTTAACAGTTTTATTATGTTGTCTAGGCATCATTAATAAATCAGCTAATTGCTCCTCTTTAGAATCTTTTTTTACAGTTTTATCCTTCGTTTCTTTTCTTAACTCTTTTACCCTATCAGCATATCTTAAAGTATTTAAAGTATTTTCTGAACAAGATAAACATGGACTTATATTAGCAATCATTAAAGTATTACAATTACCTATAAAAGAATCTCTTAAAACTAAAGTTAATTTTGATTGTCGAAAAGGTATATGTAATTTCCCTTGATCTAAAGAACGTATACATTCTTTTAAAGCTAATAAACTTTTATTTATTTCAGCTCCATCTATTTTAGTTTGTTTATTTGTATCTATTGTATCAACTGCTCTTTCACTTCCTGCCAAATCAACGAATGTTATTTTTCCTTGAGATTCACCCTCTTGATCTTTTAAATCAATTTGCAATATAGCATGTGACCTACTACTATCATTATTAGCTCCAGTCACACCTGTTGTTCTACTTTTTAGGCCAAAATCAATAATATCCATCAAATTTTTCAAATTTATTATTTGTTTTTCAACCAAACCAACAATATGTATAGTACCCTTTCCATCTTCTCTAACTTCTAATGTATTTTTATTATTTAATAAATCGAATAATTTATTACAATAAATTTCATAAAAACTAACCCAAATTTCATAATCTGCATATTCATGTTCCTGTAAATAATTAAAAACATCATATGAACTTAATAAATATAACCCAGGACATGTTAAATCTTTTGCATAGGGGTCCCCCATCATAGTATATGTTTTTCCACTTCCTGTTTGACCATAGGCAAAACATGAGACTTTAGAATGGTTTTTAAATGCTGCATCTATCATAGGTCTAACTGTTTCTTCATATATATCTTTATTTGTCATATCTTCATCAAATACTCTATCAAATTGAAAGTAGTGTTCTTCTATATATTTAGATAGATCTAATTTATTTTTTAGTTCTTTTACTACTAAAGATCTTTTTGATTTTTGTTGGATAATATCTATGTCATTATTTGATATTTCTTTTTTATTTGGAGGACGTTTACGAACACAAACTTTTATTTTTGGAATTGAATTGTTATTATTTTCCATATTAATTTAAATTAAATTTTTATAATTATAATTAATTTTTATTAATTATTATTTAAATAAAATTTATAAATCTTTTTTTTTATTTTTGGTTTTTAAATATTCATTTAAATTTTTTTCTAAATTTTTTATTGTGTTTATAAAAATATTCTTTTCAAAATTAATTATATATCTAACAATATTTATATTTCTTTGAAAAATAAATCTATTATTATATTCTGAAGAATCATAATTATTATAATCTTCTAAATAAGTTTCTAAATTTTCTTTCATTAATTCTAAAACTTTTTCATTACTTTCTTTTTCATGAATTTGTTTAACTAAATTTAAATAAATATCATACGATTTTTCGAAAATATTATCATTTATTAAATCTATTTTAAAATCAGTATCAATATATTGAGGGTCTATTTTTTCATATACACTAAACATATAAGGATGAAGAACTGAAATGAAAAATTCTTTTTCATAATCAAAATTTTTAAATATTTTCGAAGTAAAAATAAAATAAATCGAATTTGAAATTTTTTCAATTTGAACTATAATTTCTGAATTCACTTCAATATTATCATTTGCTTCTAAATAAAAAAATTTTTCATCTTCTTTTAAAATTGTATTATAATTAATAGGATGTTTTGTAAATAAATCATAAAAAGGAATTAAATTACTTTTATATGATTTTCCACTTATTAAAATTCTTAATTGAGAATATTTTTCTTTGTCTAATTTAATATTAAAAAACTTTGAAAAATTCTTTATTTCACGCACAATTACATCATTAAGAATTTCTATTTTTGAACCAAAAGATGTGTTTCTAAATAATTCTAATTGTTCTTCATTATAAAATAAAGGAAAATTGTCAAAATAATTTTCAAAATTATCAAAAAATGGTTTATATAATAATTTTATTGGATTATTTTTATATTTTTTTTTATATTTTAATAAATATGTAATAAATGTTAATAAAGAATCATTTTTTCTATTGTGATTAATTAAATTTTCTTCGTTTATTGTTAAATTTAAATAATTTTTTATTTTATTTTCATAATTTGGATTGAAATTTTTTATATTTTCAATATTATAAATAATATTTTTTGGAACTTTTAATAAAATTTCTCCTTTTTTAATTGAATCTTTTGAATAAATAATTTGATTATTTTTATTTTTATATTTATTATATAATTTTTCTTCATTAAAATAAATTTGATGTTCTTTTCCCCATTTTAATAATTGTTCAAAAGAATTTAGTTCATAACAATAAAATAAAATTAAAATATTAATAAATAAAAAAATTTTTATCATTTTTTAAATAAATTTTAATTATTTAATTTTATATAAAAATTATTAAATTTTATTTAATAATTTATTATTATTATTATTATTGAAGTTAATAATTAAAAAATTTTATTTAAAAAATAATAAATTAAAAAAATAATGAAAAAATTACAAATAATTTAATTTATTAAATAATTATAATTTAAATGAAAAATATTAATAATATTTTTTTTAATAATAATAATAATTTGGATTTAAATAGATATAAATCATACAAAAATAATAATAAACCTATTGAATCAACATTTAAAAAATTATGTATTTTACAAAGTAAATTAAAAGATTTAAAATCAAAAAAAATGATTTTTGACAATACAAAAAATCAAATGATAAATAAACTAAACGAAAATTCAAAAAAATATTTATTAAAAAAAATAAAAATAAAAGAAATTTATTATTATGTCAATGTTAAAAACGTAAATGATCATTATAATTATAATTTATTATCTGAAGAAGAAGAAGATTTTTTAATATCAAAAAAAGAAGCAATAAAAGAAATATTTTTTTTAATTCGAAAAGAATTTAAATTTCTTTTATTTTTAATAGAAAAATTAGATAAAAAACATTATGAAAATTTTTCTTATTTTATTACACATTTTTTATATGAAAAAATAATAAACGAAAATTTAATTCAAGAAGAATTAATTCATTTAATATATTTATTATTAGAAAAATTAATTTATAATTTACCACAAAAAAATTTTTATAATTTTTTAAATAATAATTTTATTTATCACATTCTTTTAAATTTAACTAGAAAAGAAAATATAAAAAATTATTTAATTTTAATTTTAGAAAAAAATATTATTAAATTAGATAATTTTAAACATAATTTAACAATAAATTTAAAAAATTTATTTAGTGATTTTAATAATAATAATAATAATAATAAAAATAAAAATTTAATAAATCATTTTTTTTTTGATGATATTTTTAATGATGAAAATATAAAATTAGATGATTTATATTTGTACCCATTTTTTATGCAATTGAATATTAATAAAGAATTTTTAATTAAAGAAATAGAAAATTATAAAAATCAAAAAGAAAATAAAAATTTAAATGAAATTATTATTCAATATTTATATAATCAAATTAATTTAATTGAAAAAGAAAAAAATAATGAAATTTTTTCAAACATTTCTTTTATGAAAAAAATAAAAAAAATACAAAATTTAATAAAAAACGTCGAAAAAATTTTCGAACATTTAATAATGATTATTAATGAAATTAAATATGTAACTAAAGAAATATTAATAAATATTTTAAATAATATTGAAAATATTCCATACACAATAAAAATAATATTAAAAATTATCGAATTTTTAATAGAAAAAAAATATAAAAATTCAATTAATGAATATGAAAAAATTATGTTTTTAGCTAATTTTTATTTTGAATGTTTTATTATTCCAATAATAAAAAATCCAAATTTTAATGGAATAATTACAAATAAAATAATTTCAGAAAGATTAATATTAAATTCAATTCCAATCGAAACAATTTTCATTCAATTAATAAAAGGAAATTTATTTAATAATAAAAATGAATATGAAATTGAATATTCAATATTTAATTATTATTTTTTAAAAGAATTAATTAATATTTTTTTCGAAATTTGTTTAAAATTAAAAGAAAATATTAAAATTAAATTTCCAATTTCTATTGAAAATTTAATTAATAATTTTAATGATAATAATAGAGATTTAAATTATGATTATTTTAAAATTCATAATGAAGAAAACATTAATCATCAATGTTTATGTTTAAGTTGCGAAGAAATTATTTGTATTAATGATTTAATAATTTATGAACAAAATTTTATTAATTCAAATTATAATTCATATAATAAATATTTTAAAATTTTAATAGAAAATTCATTACGTTTTAAAGAAAAATTCAATAATGAAAAGAAAAATAAAAAAATTAATTTTATTCATTTTACTAATATTACATATAATAATAATTTTGATAAGCAATTAAATAATTTAGAAAATGATAAATTTATAAAATTTAATGAAAATAAAATAGATGATTCAATAATATTTAAAAAATGTTTATGCGAAGTTTTAATTTATTTATCTGATATTCATATTACAAATTTTAATATTATTAATTCAATCGATTTAAAAAAAATAAAAATCATTCAAAAAAGAAATTTTTTAAAAAAAGAAGAAATTGAAAAAGAAGAAGATTTTGATTTTAAATTAGTGATTTTACCTAAAATTTTAGATCAATTAAAAATAGAAATTTGTTATAATTTAAATGATAAAATAAATCAAAAAATAATTTTTTGTGCAACTTTTTTACAATTAAATATTAATAATTTAGAAAATATTTATAAATTTAATAATTATAAATTATTATTCGAAGAATTAATAAATCAAACACAACAAATAATAAATAATTACAATCAAAGTTTTATTATAAATCAATTTTATTATAAAATAAAAACAAGCGAAAAAATAAATTTAATAGAAAACATTAATTTAAAAACATTAAAAAAAATTCAAAATTATTCATGCGTAAATTTATTATTTAAAAACATTGAATTTCCAATCATAATAAAAAAACAAAAAAATAATAAAAAATTATTAACAAATTTAATAATAGAAAAAGCAAACGAAAAAAAAGATAAAAATAATAATTATTATTGTAAAAATTTATCAGAATTTATTCAAAAATTTCCTGATTTAAGATTCATTGAAGTTCCTGATGTTTTTAAATATCAAGAAAATTTAAAAGTTAATGTTCAAATGAATAATATTTTTAAAGAACTAAAAAATTACATAAAATCAATCAAAATTTTATCAAATTTTACAAAAGATGAAATTAATTTAATAGAAATCGAATTAGAAAATTTCATTTATTTAAAATTATATTTAAAATTAGTCCCAATCAAACAATCAAAATTAGATGAAAAAATTTATAATAAATGTTTAAGATTAAAATCATTAAAACCAGAAAATTGCTTAAAAGAAAAATATTTTTACAATGAAATTTTATGTCAAAAAGCAATTAAATTAATAAATTCTTTAAATAATTTTTGCACTCCAATTGAAAAAATAACTTGCTTTAAAAAAGCAATTGAAATAATAGAAAATTCAATTACTTTTAATACAGGAAAAGAAAGTTTGGGAATTGATGATTCAATTGAATTAATTTCTTATGTTTTTATGAAATCTCAACCAAAAATGTTTTATTCTAATTTTAATTATGCATATTTATATTTAAATAAAGAATTAAGTAAAAAATCTGAAGGACAAACATTAGGAAAAATGGAATTAATTATGAATATTTTTATTAAAAAAACAAGAAATGATTTTTATAATGTTTCTGAAGAAATGTTTGGAAATGAAAATGATGATTTAAAAAATTATAAATAATATTTAATTATAAATAAATTTAAATTTTATTTATATAATTAATTAAATCTATTAAATACATAATTAATTTATGTTATTTAATTATTTATATTCAAAAAATAAAATTATTTTAAATTTTATTTTAATGTTAAAAAGATCTATAAAATATTTATATTATTTATTATTATAAATATTATTATTATTATTATTATTATTATTATAAATATTATTAAAAATATTAAAATATTTTTGCAAGAAAATTAATTTATAAATTTATAGATGAAAATATTTTTTCATTATCAATATTATTATTATAATTTATTGATAAAATATGTTTTTTTAAATTAATTGCTGCGTTTATTTTTTTTGTATAATAAGGAATTCCTTTAATTTGATAATTTTTAATATTTTTTATAAAAGAATTATTATTTAAAGATTCATTATTTTTCTTTATTTTTTTTTCTTCTAAATTTTCTCTATTTGAATGGAAATTTTTTATTTCAAAACTTTCATTAATATTATTATTATTATTATTATTATTATTATTATTATTATTATTTTTATTATTATTATTATTTAGTAAATATTTATTTTTAAATAAAGTGCATGTTTTATTTTTATTTAAAATTGAATTATCATTTTCATTTAAATTATGATTATTTGAAATAATTAATGAATTATTATTACTATTAAATGAATTTATAAATAAATTACTTTTAAAATCAATAATTTTTCTATAATTTGTAAAATTTGATTGTAAATTAATTTTACTATCAGAACATGTTAAATCTTTAGTGCTTTTATTTAAATTTTCATCATTTTTTGTATTTTTAAATATTTTATTTTTAAACATATTTATTTTTTTCATTATTGATCTTTCATTATTTATATTATTATTAATAGATTTTGAATAAGTGTAACTAGTAATTTTATTATTATTTTTATTATAACTGAAATTATTATTATTAATATTATTATTATTATTATAAGAAATATGTTTATTTGCTTTATAAATAATATTACTTTTATTATTATTATTATTATTATTATTTTTATTATTCAAAGTTTTACAAAACGCTTGATTTAAAATATTATTATTTTTCATTTTATTATAAATATTATTTTTATTGATTTTTTTTTCATAAATCAAAATATTATTATTATTAATTTGTTCATGTTTAATAATTAAATTCGGAATTTCATTATAAATATATTCAATTTCCTCAAAACTAACATTAAAAATACTATTAAAAAACGAGTTCCATTTTTCTAAAGAAAATAATTTTCTTGAAACCGCAACAAAAGCAAAAGCCAAATAAAATGGATTAAATTTTAAATAATCTGCATTAGCTAAAATAATTTTTTCATAAATTTTAAAAGGCAAATTATAAATTTTCGAACTAACATTTAAATAAATCAAATCATTAGTAAAAACAATTCCATTAATTAATAAAATTTCAATGAAATTCAAAGGTTGTGGAAAATTTAAATTATAATTTAAATATTTTAAACATAAAATTTCAATTTTTTTAATTTCATCTAAAGAAAAATTTGAATAATTTGGTAAAATTTCTTGAAAAAAATTCAAATTCGGAATTTTTCCATTTTTATCATAAAATTTTACAGCTAAAATTAAACATCCAATCGCAATTGAATCTAAATCTTTAGAATGAAAATTTAATTTAAAAAGAATAGAATCCATAAAATAAACAGCAATAAAAAGAATTTTATAATCAAAATTGTATTTAATTAAAAATTTTTTCATATTCAAAATTAAATTTTTTCTTTTAATTTCTTCTAAATTAGATAAAATCACATTTTTAGGCGAAAAAATTTCATTTCGCATAAAATTCAAAATTTTTAAAGGATTCAAATCAAAAGGTTTCATTAACGAAATTGGTCTTAAAGAAAATTGAATTAAATTTTGATTTTGATTTGAAAAATTTGATGAATTTAAAGTTGAATTTGAACAATTTGCTTCATCTTCAAACATAATAAAATAAAAATAAAATTAATTTTTTTTTAATTTATAATAAATATTTAAATAATAATAAAAAAAAAATATTTTTAATAAATTTTTAATTATTATTTTTTTGAGTTTTAAAATTCGATGCTAATTCAATTGCATTATCAATTTTATTAAACATTTTATTAATTTCCGATTTTAAATTAAATCCAGAATTTTCTATTTTATGTTTATTAAACGCGTTTTGATAAAAATTAAAATCTATTAAAAATTTTCTTTTATCCATAAATTTATTAGCAAAAATATTTGAATTTCTTAATTCAACATTGTAACATTTTTCTTCATTTAAAATATTATTAATTTCTTCTTCAACGAACAAAGGATTTTTTTCTTTTTTTGATATACAATAATTTTCAATTCCTTTTTTTGCATTTTTTGGAATCAAATCAATTTGACTTAAATTATAATAATTTTCTTCATTAGTTTCATTTTTATAATTTTTTGAATAATTTTCTAAAAAATTATTTTCATTGTTCATTTTATTATCTAAAAAATCAATAGTTTTTTCCTGTTTTTTATTCAATGTTTGAATTGGAATGTTTCCTAATCTTACAGAATTTCTTTTTGCTTTTAAATTATTTTGATTTTTTACTATTGTTTTTTTTCTTTCACCTTCTCTTCCAAAACTGTTTTTTTTTTTTATATTTTTTCCTACTTTTTTCTTTTCATATTGAGAAAAATTATTAATAATATTTGTAATGTACGAATTCGAATCTTTCGCACTAATTAATTTATTAGTTTCTGTATTTAAAAAATTATTCGCGTACCAAGAAGAAATTGGCGGATTATAAACGATTTTATTAAATATTGTAAATTCACTTTCATTTTTTGATTTATTTTCTTTTATTTTACTTATTTCTTTTCGAATATGTAATTCAATTTCATGTAAATTAATGTAAATATTATGTGCTTTTTTACTTTTTTCTATAAAAAATAATTTCTCAAAAAAAAATTCGTATATTAATGCCCATCCTATTTTTCTATGAGATAATAATATTTCATTGTCTTTGTGAAATTTTGTTAGAATTTCTAATTTTGATAATAAATTTTTACGGGAAAATTCTACTTCTGGACTTGTATATGTTTTTACTGTCTCTTTCTTTTTGTCTTCGAATGAACTGTCGTCGCTAGAATCGTTCCCAAATTTTCGCATTTTTAATAAAAATTGAGTGGATAATAATCTTGCCATAATTTTTTTATTGTTATTATATTTATAATATAAAAAAACAAAAATTATTTATAAATCAAAGTTATAATAAAAATATTAAAAAACAATTTAAATATTGGATATAATTAAAACAAAATAAATTTGTTAGAATAATAATATTATTATTATTAAAATTATATATAATTTAAAACAAAAAAAAAATGAAAAAAAAACAATCAAATTTAAATTTATCTTATCACAGCGAAGAGCCACCTCCCGATCCAAACGACTACACAACATTAGAAGAGGAGCAAAGAAATCGTCAATTATTAGAGCATTTAAAAGAACAGCAAACAAAACACAGAGAATTTGTTAAGCAAATGGAATTAGAAAAAAAAATTCGTGAAGAAATTTTAGAAGAACAACGTCAAAGAGAATTAATAGCAAATAAAGCATATTTAGATAGAAGAAATGCAAGTGCGAAATTTCGAGCAAAACAAAATAATGAAAGAATTTCAAAATTATTAGCGAAAGTTGATAATTATATGAAAAAAATAGAAAAAATTGATTCAATTGAAGAAATTAAAAAACAAGCTGAAAAAGAATATCAAAATGAAATTATGAAAAAAAAAAAGAAAAAAAATATTACTAAAGAAGAAATTGATAAATTGAGCACTTTAAATAAAAAAAATCAAAATCTAAGAAATGAAAATAAAAAAAGAATAGAAGAAAGAAAAGAAGAAGAAAGAAAAAAAAAAGAAAAAATTCAAAAAGCAAATCAAGCTAATGAAAAAGCACAAAAAATTCTTAAAGAAGGATTAAAAACTATGAATAAAAAATTAGAAGAAAATATTGAAGAAATTCAGGAGGATAAAAGTGTTAAAAATAAAGATGAAAATAAAAAAACTAAAAAAAATAAAAAAAATAAAAAAAATGAGGATATTAAAGAAATTAATAATAATATTAATGAAAATAATGAAGAAAATAATATTGAAAATAATCAAAATGAAAATGAAGAAAATAAAAATGAAAATAATGAAAATGAAGAAATTAAAAATGAAAATGATAATGAAAATGAAGAAAATGAAAAAGAAGAAAATAATGAAAATGAAGAAAATAATAATGAAAATAATAAAGAAATTGAAAACGAAATAAATGAAAATTTTGAAAATAATAATAACGAAAAAGAAAATAAAAATAACGAAAATATAAATTTATCAGAAATTGAAAAAATGAGAAAAGAAATAGAAAAATTAAAAAAAGAAAAATTAAATTTACAAAAAGATTTAGAAAGTAAAAATAATATTAATGAAAAAATAATAAGTAATTTAGAAAAAGAAAAACAAGAATATTTAAAAAAAATCGAAAAATTAGAAAAAAATAACGAAAATAATAATAAAAAAATAAATAAATTACAAACAGAATTAAATTCAAATACAATTAAATATAAAAAAATAGACAAAAAAAACATAGAAAATAATAATGTAATTAATAAAATAAAAAGTGAAAATGGAAATAATTCAAATTTAATAAAAGAATTAGAAAATAGTAATAGTAAATATAAATTTTTAATTAAAAATTTAGAAAAAGAAAATAAAATTTATAAAAATAAAATAGAAGATTTAAATATAAAATTAAATAATGAACATCATAAATTTAATGAAATAGAAAAAAATAATGTTAATTACAAAGAAAAAATAAACGATTTAGAAGAAAAAAATTTCGAAAGAGAAAAAATAATAAAAAAATTAGAAACAGAAAAAAATAATAAATTATTAAAAGATAAAATAAAAAGTTCAAAAGAAAAAAAATTAGAAACATTAAATGATAAAATTTTATTCGTTGAAAAAGAACAAGAAAAAGCAACTGAAATTTTTCCAGATCAAATTAATTTTAATAATAATGAAGAAAATAATAATAATAATAATCAAATAATAATTGATTCTAAAAAAAATAAAAAAAAAGAAATTCCAGAATCATTAAAAAAAGAAGCAGAATTTGAATTAAAAGAAATTTTAAAAAATGATCCAAATAATTTAAAAAAATTAATTGAATTTAAAAAAAAATATAAATTTTATAATATAAAATCACATATTAAAAAAGCAAAAGAATTTCATAAAAATAATAATAATAATAATAATGAAAATAATAATGAAAATAATAATAAAAAAAAATTAAAAAAACAAAATACAAATCATTCAAAAATAATTGAAGAAATTAATAAAAATAATAGATTAAAAAATATTGTTGAAAAAGTTAAAAATGCTTTTAAAGAAAAAAAAATTAATGCTAAAAAATTATTTAAAAAATTAGATAAAAATGGAAATGGAAAATTAGAAGGAGAAGAATTTCAAATTTTATTTTTAGTTCTTGACATAGAAGGAATTAATAGCGATGATGTTTTATTATTAAATTCATATTTAGATTTAAATAAAAATGGAACAATTGAATATGAAGAATTTATAAATATAATAAAATAACTTTTATTATAAAAAATAAAATTTAATATTTTTTTTATAAATTGAAATTTTTCATAAATTAAATTATAAAAATCATTTAATTTTTTTAACATTAAAAAAAAGTATTATTAAATTTAATAATAATTATTATTATTATTATTAAATTTATTAAATTTTAAATAAACTTCATCATATAATTATTATATTAAAATGTCAAATGGTTTAAGAGTTTTTAACATATGTTTTCCTTTAATAAACGAATTTTTAGGAAACAAAAACAAAGTTTTAGAACGTGATTTTTTTTACACTTCTCGTCGAAGAAATTCTGAAATTTCCTTCCAAATTTATTTAAAATATAAAAAAATATACGAAATTTTAAAAAAAGAAGCCCCAAAAGATTTTAAATATAATAAAAATTATTTAAGTTTTTTAATAGATTACATAATTCAAACAAAACAAAAAAAAATTTTATATAATTTAGTTATTCCTATTCAATATCGAAATTTTTATGAAGAAACTGATGAAAAAATTTTTTTATTTTATTTAAAAAAATTTTCTAGTTTAACTAAAGAAAATAAAATTAAAAAATTTGAAGAATTTATTATAAAAAATGATAATTGGGAAGATGTAATAAAAATGCTTGAAAAATATATTAATTTTAAATATTTAGATTCACAAGAAGGAAAAAAAAACGATAAAAATTATATTTTTTGTGAATATCTTAAAAAAAATATTTATGCATTTAAAGCAAAAAAATTCTTAAAAAATTATGAAAAATATATTAATGATTATGAAAAAAAAAATTAATTTTTCGTTTCATTTTAATTATAAAATAAATTATTATTATTATTAATATATTATAATTTTAATTAAAAATATAAAATTAAATGCAAAAAATTTTAGATTTTCTTTGTTGTTGTCGAAAAAGAAACGTAAAAGAAGCTAATACTGAAATTAATTTAGCAAGAAATGATAATAATGAAGTTCAAATTAATGTAAATGAAAATAAAAATATAAGAAGAAATGATAATTCAAATGTTCCAATGATTAATAATAATTTTTTTATTATAAATAATAATTTTGATGATAAAAATACAAATAAATATTTTAAAAATTTTGAATTAAAAGAAATTAATAATAATTCAAATAAAAATAATTATTATATTTCAAATAATATTCAAAATGAACAAAATCAAATTTTAAATATAAATAAATTTGATAAAAAAGAACCAATAAAATTATTTTTTAATGAAAATTATAATAATAATTTTAATAATAATAATAATTATAATATAAATAAAACAAATTCAAATAAATCAATCAAAAAAGAAAATATTATTGATAATGAAAATTATAATTTAAATGAAATAAATAATAATAGTAAAAAAATTGAATTTAATAATATTAAAAATAATTTTGCTAATTCTAAAATTAACAATTATTATAATGAAATTTTTTGCACAAAAATTAATGCTCCTAAAGATAATCATTCAATAAAAAAAACTAATACTAATTTAATTGAATATAAAATTTATCAAAAATATTTTAATGCTTTTGAAAAATATTATAAAAATACAAAAAGTTCTAATGTTTCAAATGATGAAAAAAAAGGGTCAAAAAAAAGTGATGATTCAAATATAAAAATTAAACAAAATAATTCAATCAAAAAAGAAAAAAATAGTCAAGAACTCAATTTTATTGTAGAAAAAGTTGAAATAGAAAATAATTCAAACTTTAAAAATGAAAATAATTCAAAAATTTCAAATAAATCTAAAAAAAATTCAAAAAAAGAAAAAAAAGAAATTAAAAACAATAATTCAATTAAAAATAGTTCAATTTCAAATAAATTTTCAAAAAAAAATTCAACCAAAGAAAAAAAAAATAATATAGAAAAAAAAGATTCCAAAAAAAATAATTCATTAATAAAAACAAATGAAATTCAAAATAAAAATTCAATAAAAGAAAAAAATATTAATTTTTCAGAAAAAAACAAAAATCTATTCAAAAATTTCGAACATATAAAAATAGGTCTAAAAAATTTAGGAAACACATGTTATATAAATTGTGTACTTCAAAATTTACTAAACATAATTCCATTAACATATTGTTTTTTAAATAAATACTACACAATAAACAAAAAAAATACAAAAGGTTATGAAGGTCAAATGGCCGAATTTTATACAGATTTAATAGAAAATTTAATACTATCCAAAAAAAAAAATAAAAGATATTTCGAACCAGAAAATTTCATTTTAACAGTAAAAAAATGTAACATTTTATTTAATAACTTTAATGTCCATGACGCAATGGAATTTAACATATTTTTTTTAGATGCTTTACATGAAGACACAAATTTATATATAAAAAAAGAAAAAGACCCAAATCAACCAAAAAATCCAAATAATAAAGCAATTTATAATAAAGATTCTTTTAATAATTGGTTAAAATTCGTAAATTATCATAATAAAAGTATTATTGTTGACTTATTTTTCGGAAATATAAAATATACATATACTTGTAGCATATGTGGTAATAAAACTTGCGTATTTGAAATATATACTGTATTAGCACTTCCTTTATCAGATAGTATAAAAGAATATAATAAAAAAATAGATGGAAAAATTCAAATTGATCAATGTTTTAAATATTATTTCAATAAAGAAAAAAATGATACGAATTTATATTATTGTAGCATATGTAAAAAAGATGTTAAAAGAGATTCTAAAATTAGTATTGTAACAGCTCCACCCTATTTAATTATTAATTTAATTAGAACTTTTAATCGAACAAAAAATTTTAATTTTATTGATTATCCTATTTATGATTTTGATGCATCTAAATATGTTGAAAATAATGGAGGAAAATATGATTTAATTGGAATAGTTAATCATTATGGTGATTATGGATCTTTAGGACATTTTACTGCTTATTGTAAAAAAAATGAAAAATGGTATGAATTCGATGATGCTGGTGTTCATGATATAGATGAAAATAATATAAAAAGTAATAATTCTTATATTTTATTTTATAAAAGACAAAATGTTTCGGAAGAAATTGATTTCGAAAAATTATATGAAAAATATCGAAATAATAATATGTAAATATTTAATTAATATTTTTAATATATTTTTTTATATTATTTTGTATGTTATTTAAAAATAAACATATAAATATTTATTATAAATAATAATAACTAAATAATTTTTTTTTGAAAAAAAATTAATAAGATTATTTAATTTAATTTTTTATATTATTTTTTATTATTATTTAATTATTATAATAATAATAATAATTTTTTATGGGAATTTGTTCATGTGTGAAACAAAATGAAAAAGAATATGAATTTGAAACATCAAATTTTACAAATATTTCATTAAATAATTTGCGTATAAATAATTATTAAAAATTATATTTTTATAGTTACAAAATTTACAAAAGATCCAAAAATATTTAAAACTTTAATAAGAGCCCAAGCGAAATGGAAAGGAATAATATTAAGAAATAAAATAAAATTATTAAAATCAGGAAAAAAAAAACCTTATTTAAAATTAAATTTAAAAAGCGATATAAGTGAAAATTCAGATATAACAAAAAATTCAATAAATAATCAAGAAAAATTAAAAAGTGCAAAACAAAACAAACAATTAAGCATTAGCACTCCATTAACAAATCAAAATCAAATTATTTTTTCATCAAACACAAACAAAATAGTAAGAATTATAATATATATTTTTTTAAATAAATAGAATAATTTAGATTTAATAAATGTTTTTATAAAATATCCACCATTAAAATACGAAGACAAAAAAATCGAAAAACGCCCTTTAACAGAATTTTCAAATGGTGGTTATTATTTAGGCGAATGGGACATAGAAACAAATAATAAACATGGAAGAGGAATTTACGTTTATCCCGAAGGAAGTAAATATGAAGGGTATTTTTTAGATGATCACGCAAATAATTTAGGTAAATTAACACACAAAAACGGAGATTATTATGAAGGATACTTTAAAGATGATATGGCAAATGGGGAAGGAAAATATTATCACAAAAATGGAAATACATATATAGGAAATTGGATAGAAGATGAATTAAATGGGGTGGGTAAAGAAATATGGTTAGATAAAAGTGAATATAATGGAGAGTTTAAAAATGGTATAAAAAATGGAAAAGGAACATTTAAATGGTCAAATGGAGATTATTATGAAGGGAATTTTAGTAATGATAAAATAAATGGAAAAGGTGTGTTTAAATGGAGCGATGGGAGAACATATGATGGAGAATGGGTAGATAATAAAATGGAAGGTTTTGGGAAATTTATGTGGCCGGATGGGAAATATTATATAGGAGAATATAAAGATGATAAGAAAGAAGGTTTTGGGGAATTACATTGGAAAAATGGAAGGATATATAAAGGTAATTGGAAAAATGGTAAACAAAATGGAGAAGGTGAATTATTTTCTGAAGAAAATAAAATTTGGAAAAAAGGAATTTGGAATGAAGGAAATGTTGTTAAATTTTATTGAATATATATTTCTTATTTTTATTTTGCTTTTTATTTTTTATATATTATTATTTTATTTAAATATAATTATAAATTAAATTTAATTCAGATAATATTAATAATAAGCTTTAATTATATAAAATATTAAAAAATAATAATTAAAATTTATAATAAAATTCTTATCTATTTTATATTATTTCTTGATTACATGTAGGACATTTTTTTTGTAATTGTAACCAATTATCAATACAATCTTTGTGGAAAAAATGATTACATTTTAAATATCTAATTTTTTCTCCATTCTCAAATTCACTTAAACAAATTATACATTGATTTGTAGATTCATTTAATTTTATTTGTGAATTATATATTTCTTCTCCTAAATTATTAATTTGTTGTTGACTTAATCCTTTACTTACGTTTCCTATTTTATTTTCTAAATTTAATAACTCTTCATATGACATATTACTTATTCTCAAGTAATTATCAATAAAATTATTATTATTATTAATATTTAAACTATTTTTATGATTTAATGAAAATTTTTCATATTTATTTTTATATCTATTTTGTAAATTATTTTGACGTTTTCTTTCATTTATTTCTTTTTTTTTTTGTTCTTCTTTTTTTTTTTGTTGTTCTTTTATTTTTTGTTCTTCTTTTTGTTGTTCTATAATTATATTAGTTAAATTATCCATATTAAAATTATCATCATTTTCCATTTGTAATTGTAATGCAATAAGACTATCTAAAAAATTAGCTGGTTTACTAGACATTTTATTAAAAATTTATTTAATTATATTTTATATTAAAAAATACAATAAAAAAAATTAACAAAATTTAATATAAAATATTAATAATAGTTAAATATATATTTTTTTATTATTTTTTATTTATTTAATTCATATACATAAAAATAAAATAATATTTAAAAAATGACTAATTTCATGTCATACACTGAATATTTTACTAGATATTTTAAAAATAATTCCGGTTATTTAGGAATTTCTGATAAAATATTAAAAGAAAATTCAGATTCTATAAAAAAATCAGAGAGATTAAATAAATTTCATATTTGTTGTTCTTATACAAAACGAAAAAAATGTTTTTGTGATTTAGGAAGCACAAAAATCGAATCAAATTTAACAAAATTCATAAAAGATCTTTACAATGGAGAATATGACATTGATATAAGTGGCCCTAAAATAAAAATTATAAATAATAAAAAACCAAATTATAAGAAAATAATAATAAACGAACAAATTAAAAATACAAGTTTTAAAAATATGAAAAAATTTAATAATATTGTAGAAGAAAATATATTAACATATAATGATTTAAGAGAAGTTGAAAAAAAAATAAACGAAGAAAAAAAGATATGTCAAAAATGTGGAGCTATTATATATGGTGACTCAGAACATAAAGGATGGAAAAATGAAAATGGAGAATATATCTTATTTTGTGATACATGTTTAAGAAAATATCATAATGGAGCAAATGAAATAAGATATGAGATACATAATAGAGAAGATTATGGATATAATAATAGAAATAATACATATTATAATAACGGAGGTAATATGGGAAATAATGGTTATATACCAGCTTATAGAGGAGTTCAATTAAATAATAATGGGTTACCTAATGGGTTTAATCAATATTCTGGAGGGAGACCTAATTTTCAAGTTATTAGTTCTAATCCAAATAATAATAGTTTTTAATTTGTTTAATAATTAATTAATATTTTAAATATGAATATAAATTAAATTTGAATTTAAATATTATGTTTTTTCAGTTATTAATTAATATGATGACATCAAAATAAATTTTCAGTGCCATGCATGAATCATCATTAATTTTATATTTAAATTTAACAAAATTATTTAAAATATATAAATAAAAAATTATTTAATGGTTCTTAAAAAAAACAAATAATTAATAATATATTTATTAATATATTTTAATAATTGAAATAAATAAATATAAAATTCATAAAAACAATTTCATAAATATGTCATCATCTCATAAAATATCAAAAAAACCAAAAATGAAAACACCACTTAAAAATATTACAACAATTTTAAAATTAGCTCCAAATGGTTATCAATCAGCACAAAACATTCAACCAAAATATAATTCAAAAACATATCAAAAAAATGATAATAATAATAATAATTATTTAAATTCATCAAATCCAAATTTTAATTCAAATTTATTAAAAAAATTTAAAGTAAAAAATATTTTAGAAAGTATTCAAAAATCAAAAAATGAAATTAATGAATATGATGAAATTTCTTATCATCAAAATAAATCAGCTCAAAAAACAACAAAATCTTTAGAAAAAAAAGGAAATTTAGATTTGAGTAAATTTGATTATTTATTTGAAAAAGAAGAAAAAGAAATTGAATTAAGAAATAAATTTGAAGAAGAATCAAATAGTTTTATTAATCCTTTATTAAATAATAATAATAGCTTAAATTATGAATATAATATTAATAATAGTATTTATTTAAATAATAATGATAATGAATATAATAACTATTTAAATAATACTTTCACTAATAATAAATATAATAATAATAAATATAATAATAATAATAAAAGTATTAAATTTAATAATAAAAATAACAATATAAATAAATATGATTTAGAAATAAATAATAATTATCATTCAAATAGTAATTTAAATTCCAGTAAAAATAATAATAATAATAATGAACAATTAAATAATAGTAATATCAGTAATAATTTAAGTATATTTAATTTAAGTAATATTAATAACATTAGTAATATTAATAACAATTCAAGTTTTATTATTTACAACAATAATTTATTAAATAATAATTTTTATAAAAACAAAAATAATTTTTCAACAAGCAATTTAAATAAATCTAATTATAATAATAATAATAGTTATTCTTTAAATAATTCAATAAGTAATTCAATTAATATTGAAAATTCAGAAATGGAAATTAATTATAATAAAAAATATTCAAAAAATAATAAAAATAATAATAATTTTAATAAGGGTTCTTTTTTTAATAATTATAAAAATTATTATAATAAAAATAATATTCCTGAAATAAAAAAATTTATTTTAGATAATAATTATTTTTTAATTCCTTCTAATTTTACATATAAAGATAATAATAAAAATATTTTTAATTATGATTATATTAAATATTTTAAAAATTGGAAAATATCAAATGAAGAAAAATTATTAACTGAAGAAGTTATTGATTATATAAATAAATTAAATGATGATAAAAATTGTTTTAAAGTTTATGATGAAGATTTTATTAATAAAAATAATAATAAATCAATAGATGATTCCATTTTAGAAGATATTGAAAATTTAAAAGGTTTAAATAATTTCCAAATTAAAAAAAAAAATCCTTTAAATTTTTCTTCAAAACCCTTCTTTCCAAATAGTATTAAAATTCCCGCTGGACTTAAATTACCAAATGGATTGCCAAATGGACTTAAATTGCAACAATTAAATCAAAATAAAATTAATAAAATAAAAAGTGAAATTTATAAAAATGAAAATAATAATAATAATAATAATATTGAAAATAATAATAATGATAAAAATAATAATAATAAAAATAAAGAAAGTAATGTTATTATTAATAATATTTATAAAAATAATAATGTTATTAAAAAATCTAATAATGATAATAATAATATTAATAATAATAAAAATAATAATAATGATAATAATAATAATAATAATAATAATAATATTCTTATTCAAGAAAATTATATTTATGAAAATAATAATAATAATAATAAAACTAAAAATAATTCTAAAAGTAAAGAAAAAGTAAATAATTCAACTTCAAAATCAAAAAAAATAAATAAATTAGAAGAAAATAAAATTTCAAATATAAATCAAAATAATAATAAAAACAATAATAATAATAATGAAATAATTTCTCTTCCATCTTTTATAAATCAAATAAACAAAGATAATACAAAATGTTTAATTATAGAAAATTTAAATATATTAACAACAAATAATTATTCTTCAATCAAAGAAAATATTCTAAATATTATAAAAAATAATCCAGAATTTCAAGAAAAATTTTCAGATATTATTTTTTCAAAATCTATAAATGAAATTTATTTTCAAAATATTTATTGTAAATTATGTAAAGATTTAGATAAAATTATTTCAAATAATCATAAAAAAGAAAAAATAAAATCTAATTTTCGAAATAAATTAATAGAAAATTGTAAAAAAAATTTTAAAAAAATTAAAAATTTTCTAAATAATAAATATTATGTTTTAGGAAGTATTCATATAATTCCCGAATTAATAAATGTTCAAATGGTTTCAAAAAAAGTTGGAATTCAATGTATAAATAAATTATTTGATTATTTAAATTCAATAAAAAATTTAAATAATAATAATAATGAATCATATTTAATAAATTTATATTTAGAATGTATTTTTATTTTATTAAATAAATTTGGTAATATTGTTTTATGTAATCAAAAAGATAGAATTCGTTTTGATGATTTGAATTTTTTTGAAAAAGAAATTAATATTGAAATAGAAAAATTAAATAATATTATAAATAAGAAAGAATATTTAAATGTTATTAATAGTATTATTAGATATAATATTATTAATTTAATTGAAAAATCAAAAAATAATTGGAAACAATATTCATTTGAAAATGAATTTAATGTTAATATTAATTTGATAGAAAATAATAATAATAATAATAATAATAATAATAATAATAATAATAATAATAATAATAATAATAATAAT
>JAEEGK010005291.1_pt1 | contig 31236 bp, 17 predicted proteins | sample 8958771 | NCBI WGS metagenome assembly JAEEGK01 (sample SAMN16246547, study PRJNA631951) | gut metagenome | biome: gut microbiome; feature: rumen; material: SC-attached | host: Bos | place: Iran: Karaj | collected 2018-10
AAAAAAAAAAAAAAAAAAAAAAAAAAAAAAAAAAAAAAAAAAAAAAAAAAAAAAAAAAAAAAAAAAAAAAAAAAAAAAAAAAAATAAAAAAAAAAAAAAAAAAAAAAAAAATAAAAAAAAAAAACCTTATTCAAAAAAAACAACAATAATAGTAATATCATCAATAGTATCTTCTTCTTCTTGAATCCATCTTCTACAACTTTCCTTATATAAGAATTCACAACATCCAACAATATCATTATTAATATAATAATCTTTAACAATATTAACAACTTCATTACTATCAATAAATTCAAATAAACCATCACTAGCAAGAATTAAAAACTTATCTTCATCTTCAAATAAATGTTCCCCAATTTCAGGAATAGAAATAGTACCAGCAGTACTAGCAAAATAATCACCAAAACTTCTAGTCATTGCTAAACCAGGCATATCTTTATCTTTCATATAAACTCTTAAAGGACCAACAAAACTTCCATCATCATCTTTCATTGGTCTAATTCTTCCTCCTTTTTTTTTAATTCTTTCTGCTTCTTCTGGTAAACTTGGTTTATGATCTCTACTTAAATTCTCATATTCCCATTTATTATTTTTATTTAATTTACCTAAAACACATCTTGAATCACCAATATTTGCAATTATTAATTTTTTTGGTGTATAAATTACTGAAACACAAGTTGATCCTGATAAATTAGAATCTATCATACGATTACGTAATAAACTATTATTTTCTGTTATAAATGTTTGTTTTATTACTTCTGATAAATCGTCATTTAGTAAATTTAATTTTTTTGCTTTTATCATATGATTTAAATCCATTGGTAAATTTTCTCTTATGTAACCACTTACTTCATGACCATAAAATCCATGTCCATCACATACTCCCATATAAATGTTTTCAAAGGAATTTCCAAAGTTTTTAAATATGAAATAATTATCTTGATTTACTTTTTTTTCATCTCCTGACATTCCTGTTTTACTTAAGTCATGCATACATTTTATTTTTTTTAATTTTTTTTTGTCTTCATTATTTGAGTTTTGAAATGAGTTTGTTAAATTTAAATAATTTTCTATTTTTGTTATTTCTTGAGATTGAATTTTTTGGTGATCAGAATTTTTTGTCTCTTCTATTTGGTTTATTTTATGTATGTTATTCATATGATTTGATAATAGTGATTCTGAAGTTATTGTTTCTTTATCATTATATAATATTGAAATATTTTTTGGAATCATTGGTGATACATTTATATTATTTTTTTGATTTTTTTTTATGAAATTAATTGAATTGTTCATAATGAAAAATTTCTTTAAATTATTATCATCATCTGTTTTCTTTTTTTTAAAAGCTGAGAATATATTTTTAGGTTGAAAATATCCTTTATTTATATTATGATTTGAATTATTATGATTTATTTTATTATTATTATGACTATTATTTAAATAATATGTATTTGATGGATTAATTTTTTTAAATTTTGAATTCATATATATAAAAGGTGAAAAACTTTTATTTCCTATTTTATTATTTTTTTTCTGATTATTAATTATAGGTGAAGTACCAGAAGTTAAAGATTTATTTAATTTTAAATTTTGATTATTTTTTTGAATATTTGGAGTTTGTGAACGAGAATAAGATAAATTTAATTTCTTTTTACCAGAAATTGTTGAAATATTTGAATCATTAAAAGATTTACTATTACCATTAATTAATCTTTTTTTCTTTGAAGTTGAATATGATAATCCTATTCTATTTGAAGTTACTTTTTTTTTTCTTACTGAATTATTTGCACTATGATTAACTGAATTTGTAGTTAAACTAAATGAATTATTACCAAAATATTTATTTTTTATTCTTCCTGAATTAGGATTAGGTGATATATTTTTTTTATTATTTTTATTTTTTGAAGATGATGGTATTGAATTATTTTGATGTTTTATTTGTGTAAAATCTAAACGTAATCCATTATTTTTTTCATAATTTGAAAATAAAAAATTAGAATTTTCTCTTTTCTTATATGGAATTTTAGACATAATTAAAACTAAAAAAAATTAAATAAAAAAAGAAAAAAAATTACAAAACCAAAATCACTAAATAAGATTTATTTAATAATAATATTAAAAATATTTTATTTTATTAATAAGACAAATAAAAATAAATTCTATTCCAATTCCTTTAAGATTTCATCTTCACTAATATCATGAAGTAAAGAATTTTTCCAATAATTTGAATCATTATATTCTTCACTACTTTCATCAGTATTTAAATTATTATTTTTATTTTGAGAATCATTTTCAGAATTTCTTGCTTCAAATAAAGGACTTTCTTTAATTTCTTTTTCTTGATTATCTTCTTTATCTAAATCTGAATTATTATCTTCATTTTCATCTTCATTTTCTTTTTTCTTTTCTTCTTCATCTTCTTTTATTAAATTAGAATAATCTTCTCCTTTTAAATATTTATCATAAATATTAAAATGTAAATCTATTTCTTCATTAATTGATCTTTTTGATGATTTTATTTCTTTTTCATTTTCTTGTTCTGGAGGTTTATTATCAAAATTATTCATAAAATCAATTTTTGTTGAATCTTCTAATTCTGAATATAATAATTTATCAGAGAATTTATCTGAAATTATTGTAGCAAAATCATCAATAAAAAATTTTATTTTTTCATCTTTGTTTATTAATTCTAAAATTATTGGATTTTTTGAAGTTGATATTTGTTTGAGTAAATCACAATCATTTGCCATTAAAACTGATATCATTTTATTTGATGATGGTTCATATGAAAATTTTGGATTATTTCTTATATCATTTACTAAAAGAGATATAAAATTTTTTGAATTATCTTCTTCAATTTCAAAAAGTGATTTAACTAAATTTGATGGAGTTTTTTCACTTATTATAATTGATATTATTTCATTTACTCTATTTTGGAAAATATTATTCATATTATAATAAAAATATAATTTTATAAATTTTGAAAAAATTTTACTATCAATAATTTTTTTAATACTAGTTTCAATTTTTTCTTTTTGTTCATCAATTGCATAATAATTAACATAAATATCTAAAATTGTTCTAAGTAATTCCCATTCATATAAAGATTTAACACCAAATTTCTTTGTTTTTTTCTCAGAAAATACATTAATTATAATTTCTTCTTTTTTTTCTTCATCATCATTCATTATATCATTTATAATAATTTCCATATTTTTATCAATTAAATTAATTAATCTTTCAGAATAATTTTTTATAATATTAATTGGTTCTTGTGAAAGATCAATTTTATTTCCATAAGAATCAAAAGAATTTCCTCCTCTATCAATATTTCTAATAATAGTAATAATTTCATTTTCTGTTTCATCAAAACTAAAATTTTTAGTAACTTTATTATCAAAATCTTTAAGTAAAGTTTCATTTATTTTAATAAGTAATTTTATTAAACAAGTTACTTTTTCATCTTCTTTTTCATTAATAAATATTTGAATAATTTCTTGTAATTTTTCAATTAAACCTTCTGTTGATAATAATAAACTAAAATTATTTTTTGAAGAAGTTATCATTGAATTAACTAATAAATCACAAATAACTTCAACTCCTCTTACATCAGTATTTTTATTATTTAATCCTTCAATTAATGTATTACATATTTGAATAATATAATCTTTTGATTCTGAAATAATATCATCATTTAAATACATAATGAAATTTTCCATTATATTTCCTATTGATTTTCTATTAATGTGAATAATTAATTTTTTTAAAATTTCTTTTTTTTTTGTAAAAATATATCCTAATAAAATATATGGTCTATCTTTTAATAAGTTATTTGTTATTTTTGAAAAATAACCCATTAAAACATAATTGTCTTCTGATGGAGGAGAATCTAAAAATTTAAAGAAATAATCTAATATATTATATACTAATCTTAATCCATCATCTTCTTCTTTTTCTTCTTCTTTATTTTCTTCATCTTTTATTTCTACTTCTTTTGTTTCATCTTCTTTTTTTTCTATTTCTTTTTTTTCTTCTTCTTTTGTTTCTTCTTCTTTTTTTTCTATTTCTTTTTTTTCTTCTTCTTTTGTTTCTTCTTCTTTTGTTTCTTCTTCTTTTTTTTCTTCTTCTTTTGTTTCTTCATTTTTTTTTTCTTCTTCTTTTTTTTCTCCTTCTTTTGTTTCATCTTCTTTTTTATCTTCTTTTTTTGTTTCTTCTTCTTTTTTTTCTTCATTTTCTTTATTTTCTTCTTTTTTTTCTTCATCTTGTGTTTGTTCTTCTTTTTTTTCATCTTCATTTTCATTTTCTTCAACTTTAACTTCATCATCATCTTTTTTATCCAAATCTTCATTTTTACTTTCATCTTTCAAATTTAATAATTTATTCATATTTAATCCATTTGGAGAGCATAATATTTCACAAGCATTAAAAGGATATTTATGTCCAATATTAGGAGAATCTTCAGAAGGCATTTTTGTAGAATAATCAATTAATTGTTTAATAATTCCAACATTAATTCTAAAATTAAATTTAAAAAAATATTTTACATATTTGCTAATTGATTTCCAGTTTTAAGATCAGTTACAGCATCATTTGAATCTAAAAGATCTTCTACTTTTAATGTTCCATCATTTTTTTTTTCTAATATTGGATCTAAATCTAATGATTTTATGAAACTATATTTGTTAAATTTTATATTTTTTACAATGGTGAGAAGAACATTACCTTCTTATTTTATATAATATTATATTTTATATTTATGATTTTATTTTATTTTATCTATATTTTATTTTTTATGAAAAATATTTTCTAATTTATATTTTTTTTTTCTTTTTTTTTGAATTTTTATTTTATAAAATTATTTCAATAAGTATATTTAAATATTTTTTCTTTATTAAATAACCTCAAAGAATATGAATTTAAATTGTTAATTTTAGAACAAATGATATTTAAAATATAATTACAATTTTTTTTTATGAAATAAACTATAATATTAACTATATATAAAAAATAATATCTAACTTAACTTGAATTATCTGAAAGAGATAAGGATGTATCTTCTTTTAAATTATTATTATTTAATTTATTATCATAATTAGTTTCAGAATTTTTTTCTTTTGTTTTTTGAATTATTTCATTCATATTATTATTATTACGATTATTATGATTATTATTATTTGATGTTTCAATATTATTTTCTTCATTTTTATTTTCATATGAATCAACAAATGCTTTTAAAATTTCATCTGATGTTTTATAAATATTTTTATTTTTTTCTTTAAATTCTTGAAATTTATTACATCTTTTCATATGCCATAAATTCCTATTTTTATCTACTAATTGAAATTTATTATTTAATATAAAATATTGTTCAATATTGGGAAGTGATTCATTTTTATTTATTTTTTCCTTCATTTTTTTATTCTTTCTTTTTTTTTCATTTTCTTTTAATGCTTCTAATTGCTTTTTTAATTCACTTATTGCTACCATTATATCATTTTTTTCGTTTGTTAATTTTTTTAATTCTTCATTTTTCTTTTCACAATTTGGACATTTAAATTCATTATCTTTTTTATCATTATTTTTTATTATATTATTATTATTATTAATATAAAAATTATTACTTTTCACAATTTCATTTTGTTTTTCTATTAATTCATTTAATTTATCAATTTCATTTTTCATTTCTAAATTTTGCTTTTTTAATGTTTTATTTATTTCAATTAATTTATTTAAATTGTTATTTTCATTATTAGGATTTTTTTTTTTTATTTTAAAATTCTCCAATTGTAAATTATTTATCTCAATTTGCATTTTTAATTTTTCATCAATTAAATTTTCTATCTCTTTTTCATAAAATTGAATTTTTTCATTTAAAGAATTAATTAATTCCATTATATTCATATTTGAATGATCAATATTATTATTATTTTCATTATATCTATTATTATAAGAGTTTTTTATTGAATTAGTTGATGAAGTTATTTTAATATTTGTAAAGTCATCTTCATCTCCTTCTAAATAATTTTTTTTAATTTTAGGACTATTAGATTTCATTTAAATTAAATTTTTTTATTTTTAAATTTATATTCATTTATGAAAATAATTTATATAATAATTTAAATTACAATATTAATCATTATATAAAAAAAATCAAAATCCAATAAAATAAAAATTATTATTTTTAAAAAAGATAAATATTTTATCTTTCCTTTTTAATTTTCTTTCTTTTTTTTTTAACAAATCCACATTCATCAAAACATTTTTTTTTATCATCACATCTTTTAGTTTTACAATTTAAATTTTTATTCTTTTCATCTTTATTATGTTGTCTAATACATTTATTTCTTTCTTTTCTACAAAAAGGACACATATATTTAAAATTTGGATTTAAAGCTAATTCTTCAACATTACTATATTTTCCTTTTTTTTCTTCACATTGAATATGTTGCCATCTTTGACAATAATCACATTGAATCCATTTTTTTTTATCATAATATTGAGTATTAAATTCAAAATCTCTATAAATTATATTACAATAATAACAATAATTACCTAATTTATATGCATTATGACATTTTTCGCATAACCAAATTGATTGTGCTTTATAGGAACAATTAGCAAAAAATTTTGTATGATAAATTTGACTTTGATCATATACTACAATTGCACATATTTTATTTTCACATTTTTTTGAAAAATTATTTTCTGAATTATTTTCAAAATTAAAATTTAATGTTGGAGAATTTAAATAATTTAATGTAATTTCACCATTTTGAATCATATTATCAAATGATGATACAAGTAAATCTAAGTAATTTTCTTTTATTTTTTGAGTCTTTTGATTTGTTATTGAAGGATTTTCAATTTTATTTTTTGGACTTTCAATTATATTATATGTTTCAAATATTTGATTTTTTTTCTTTTGACCTAATTGACTTCTTTGACTCTTTTTAATTGTTTGAAAAAATGTAACTGGAATTTGATTATTTTTTGGAGAATAAACATTATGATATGTCATATTACATAAGGAAGAATCTGTATTTGTTGGTAAAGATTCTATTTCCATTGATAATGAATTTGTCATATTTTTTTTATTTTTTTTAATCAATTATTTATTCTTTTATATTATTATTATTAAATTTTAATTATTTCATTTTAAAATAAATTATATTAATTATATTTTTTTTATGATTAAAAATTATTATTTTTTTTTTTCCATGATTTTTTTAATTTTAAAAAAAATAATTAATCATTAAAAAAATAAAGTAAAAAAATCAATAAATGCTTAATTCAGATACTGAAAAAGATGTCGAAAATAAAGTAGAAGAAAATTGTGATATAAAAAATAATAATATATTTAATGAATTAGAACCAATTGATTTATTTAATCAAATGTTACAATGTGTAATGAAAAAAGTCAAAATTTTAAATAAACCAACACAATATTATTCTAATATTAGAATATATGGTGTTAAAATAATTAAAAGTATATGTAAACAGTATAATATAAATGATAAAGTTTATCATTCTAGTATTAATTTATTAGATGAGTTATATATAAATAAAAAATATACAGAAGATATTCAAAAAGTTTCTTTTGTTTGTTTAATCATTACTATTAAAATGATTGAAAAAGGCGATTATTCAGTAAATTTAATAGATTGTATTATTCAAAACCATAAATTGAGTTTTTATCCTTTTTTTGAAAAAGATATTATTCAAATTATGAATTATGAAATTATATTTTATTCTGCATTTGATATTCTCTCTTTTTTATTAGAAAATGGTATAATATTTACACCTGAAAAAGAATATTTAAGAAAATATAATATAAATGTTAAAAATGTTTATTTAAATTGTTTTAAATATTTAAACAATTTAGTAGAAAAAAAAATATTCATAAAATTTCATCCTATTGAAATAGCATTTTCTATTATTTCACTTATTAGAGAGATTTATGGATTAACTGATATACATATTCTTTTTGAAAGAATTTATCATTTTCAATTTGATAATCATGAAAAATGTTTACAAAATTTAAAATCAAAAATTAAAATTAACAAAATTATTAAGTCATAAATGTAGGTTAATAAGTAATATATTATATATTATAATGAACAACACAAATTATATAAAATTAGGTAATGTTCATTTATAATGAATTATATATTTAATATTTATTTGATTTTATTATTATACTATTTTTTAGATGTATAACGAAAAAAAATCATAATGTTAAATATATAATTTCATAACATATATGTAATTTAAATCTATAAATATTATTAGAAGTTAAAAAATATTTAATTTTTAATTATTATAATTTTACTCTACAAAATAAAATTTAACATTTATATTTTATTATAATTAAACTGAATAACTATTACTCATTAAACTTGATTCACTATTATTAGATTTCATTAATAATTTTGCTTGATATTCACTTAAAGTTAGTCCTTCATCATTTTGATTAGAACATGAATTCTTTAAAATAGGAATTAATATAAAAAATTCAGAATATGAACAAAATAAAAGCATAAAAATATTAAAAAACATAAATAAAGTCTTACAAATAAAATAAAAAAATGTTTCTTCTTGTGCATTAAATAACATTTCATAAAGAATTGGATTTGAATTATACCAAATATATGTATTTAATAAAAAAAATAAAATATTTAAAAAAACAAAAATCATCATTGAATAAAAAAATATATTAAATTGCTTTTTATTTTTTTCATTAATACAAGTATTTAACCAAAAACAATGATGATCCCATTTTTCAACACAAGAATTACAAACTAAACAATGCATTGTTCCACTTTTTATATTAATTCTGCATTTAACACAAACACTTTTTTGTTCTTCAAATAATTTAATTAATGATCTTACTTCTCTTTTACTTCTTTTTCTTAAATAAACTTTTTTTGCAAAGCATAAAAAATAAATAACTACAATTAATATTAAAGTATCTGTAAATAAACTAATAAAAATAATACAAATTTCAATTAAACAATTCTTACTAAAACAAGTAAAAAAAATATTTAATCCATTATTACTAACATTAATTATTTTTTCAGTTTGATTATTTTCATTTTCAATTTCATTAATTAAATCAGGAATAAAAGGCATTAATTCATATTTAAATATATTTTCAGTAATATAAGGAAGTGGTTTAAAAATATAAATAAATTTCCCAAAAATTAAACAAATAATAATAAACATTAACATTAAATTATTTCTTCCTCCTTTAATTGCTTTTAATTCATTATTTCCAAATAAATTAAAAAAACAATTTTTATGTTCTAAAAATTGAATAATATCATTATTTTTTAATTCTTTTGCCATATCAAAACAAGATAAACCATCTTTACTTTTAATAAATTTATCAGCACCTCTTACTAATAATTTTTTAATTATTTTTTCATTACCACTTTTAATTGCATAATGTAAAGGAGTTAAATTATTATTATCAACTGAATTAATATTTGCTCCTAAATCTAATAATAAATCCATTGCATTTTTATTTCCATAATAACAAGCATAATGTAAAGGAGTAATTCCTAATTCATTTTTTATATCTAAAATTAATGTTCTTGGAGTTAATTTTTGTAATTTTTCAAAAAAATAAATTATTGAATAACATTGATTTTTTTTTGCTGCATTATGAAAAATATTATTTTTATTATTACTTATTTTAATTGTTTGATTTTCAACTCCAGAAATTTGTTCATATAAAAATTTTATTATTTCCTTATTTCCTTTTTGAGCACTTAAATCATATATTGTTAAATTTTCGTCATTTTTTTTCATTAAAAAATTATAATATTCTTCATTTCTTCCTAAAATTTCTAAATATGATTCTATTATTATTTTTAATTGAGGATATTTTCCTTCTATTACTGCAATGTGTGCTAAAGTGTTATTATTGTCATTTATTATTGTTGTTATATCTTTTTTTGTTTCTTTAAGTATTTTTATTATTTGATTTTTTATTGTTTCAAATGAATTTGTTTTCATTTTTAGAATTGTTTTTTTTATTGTTGATATTATTTTTCTATTTTCTCTTAATATTGTTTTATTTTCTTCATTCATTTTAATTTCTTCTTTTATAAAATTTCTATATTATAATTTATAATTTAAATTTTATTCAATCATTTTATTTATGATAATATTATTTATTTATATTATTTTTTATTATAATGGCAACTAAAGTTGAATCACAAATAAAAAACAATAATAATAATAATATTTATATTACTCAACTTGCAGTTTTGAGAAATGTAATAATTGATGAAAGAAAAAAAAAAGAAGATTTAGAAATTAAAATTAAAAATTTAGAAGAAGAAAAAAATAAAATTCAAAAAGAAATTGAAGATATTAAAGTTGATAATACAATTAAAGGAGAATTGATAGAAAAATTAAAATTAGAACTTAAAAATTATAGAAATAAAAAAGAACAAAAAAGTGTTAAAAGTTTTATTAAAAATTTCTTTGATGATGAAATTGAAATTAATGCAGAAGAAAAACAAGAAAAAGAAATTAAAGAAGATGAAATAAGTTTTTTAAAAAAAGAAAATGAAAATTTAAAAAATAAAATCTCTATTCTTGAAAGTGAAAAAGTAACAATAAATAATAAGTTAAATGAACAAATTTTAGAATTTGATAAATTAAAAAATGAATATGAAAAAAAAATTTTAGAAGTAAAACAAAGTTTTAAAGATAAAATAATAAATTTAGAAAAAGAAATAAATGAAAAAAGTAATTTAATAAAATCTTTTTCAGAAAGAAATCAATATTTTACAAATTATACAAAAACATTTGATTCTCAAAAAACAAATTTAGAAAATGAAATAAGTAAAATAAAAATAGAATTAAAAGATTTAAAAGAAACAAATGAAAATAAAGATAAAATAATATCAGATTTAGTAAAAGATCAACAAAATTTATTAATTCAAATTGATGAAGCAAATAAAGATAAAGATGATTTTAAAATGTTAATTGATCAATATAAATTATTAATTCAAGAATTAACTCCTTTAACAATTGATCATAATTTTATTGGTTATATTTTACCAAAATATGAAGATGAAAAAAGAAAAAGAATTGAATTTAATTTTGGTAAAGTAAGAGATGGTTTTTGTTTAAAAATTGAAAATTCTAATGAAATTATTTTAAATAAAAATGATATTAATGATATGATTATTGATGAAAAAAATAATGATAGAATTAAAATTATATTTTGTAATGGTAAAGATATGATTTGTCAATTTTCTAGTAAAGAAGTAAAGTTTTTAAAACAATTTTATATTGATTTAAAAAATAAACCAAATGTTGTTGAAAAAGCTTTAATGAAAATGTCTTTTGGAGATTTCCTTTATTAAATAATAAATTTAATAATAATATAATTAATAATAATTATCGAAAATTGTATATGTATTTGTTAAAAAATATAAAATACTTTTATATAGAAATATTTATTCATAAAATTGACATTTTTTATAAATATTAAAAATAAACAAATTTAATTATTTTATTTAAAAGTTTTTTAAAATCAATAAACAAATAAAATTTAAAAATTTATTTTTTTGAACTTAAAACAAATAAACTAATTTTTCTTCTTAAAATAGGAACAATTTTCTCTTTAATATCACAAGCAAATTTAATTTTATCAACTAAATCATCATCTAAATTCGTAAAATCATTATTAATATTTTCAGCCAAAGTTAAAATTTCTTTAGTTTTATTTAAATCAAATTCATCTAATAATTTTTGATCATTTAAATATTTTTCTAAATCTTTTGCAAAATTATACATATTCATAACTTCTTTATTACTTTGAATAATAATACTTTTTTCAAATTTATTACCTTCTGCTGGAGTTAAAGGAATTAAATGACATACTGGAAGAGATCTTTTAATATAATCTTTCAATTCTTTAATTTCACTTCCAGGATAAAACATTATTTCAACTAATACAAATCCAGGTAATCCATCTAAATGACGATCTCCACAATAACCTTCTTTTTTTTCACCAAAACTTCTCATTTTTTTTAATTCTGTTTCTTCATTATCTTTTCTAACTAACATTCCAATTGGAAATTCTTTTATTTTTCCATAATAATTTTTAAACTCTCCTTTTGATATTTTAACATAACTATTAATAGGAAATGTTATTTCTTGAAATGGTGGTTCGTCAATATAATCTATACTCATACAATAATATATTTTTATTAATTTATTCTTTTGAAATATTAATTTATATGTTAATCTTCTTCCAGTAATATCAGTTGTGAAAATTTTATGATTTAAAATATTATCATTTTTTTCTAAAAATTCTGAATCAATTGTAATTTCTTGTGAAGTATCATTAAGATGAATATGTAAAATATTTACAATATCTTTATTATAAAATGTAGTATAAACTTTAATTGGATCATTTGATACTAAACCTGATTTTTGACTATCACCAACCATAATTGGTTCAAATATTATATAAGTTTCAGATTGTTTATGACGAACATATTTAATTAAATTATCTTTTATATCTAAATCATATTCATTTATATCTAAATTTGATGGTTCTATTCTATATGGAATTAATTCTTTTTCTCTTGGATTATATATATCTTGTTGAAGTTGATATAGGATTTTTATGAAGTTTAAATTGTCTTTTTCTTGATTTTTTATTATTTTTTCACTTTCTTCTTTTGATAAAATATATGATGAATTAAACATACTTTGAACTGGAATTGATGTGTAATAATTAAATTGTAATTGTTGTTTTATATTTACTTTTATTCCATTTGAATCATATAATCTTATTCCTTTTATTGTTCTATCTTTCATATTTAAATCATTTATTATATAATTAATATTTTGATAAACTATTATTCTTCCTTTAAATTGTTTTATAAATTCATTATATTGTTTTTTATCTTCTTCAATTGATTCTTTTTTTAATGAATCATATTTTAATGATATTTCATTTGTAAAAGTCTTATTTTGATTTATTAATAAAATTTGTTTTTGATTTATCATATCATTTAATTGTAAAACATTATTAATAAAATCATTTTCATTTCCTTTAATTTTAATTAAACTTTCTGATTTTTTTGTATTATTATTTTCCTTAGAAACTTTATCCTTATTAAATTCAATAAATTTTCCATTATCATCAGGAATATCAATATAATTATATTCTTGATCATCTTTATATGAAATATTTTTTGCAGGTTGATTAAAATCAATTAATCTTTCACCATTAGAAAAAAAACAATATGCATATTCATATCCTTTATTCAAATTAAATTTATAAGTAAATTTTAATTCATTTGAAGAATAATCTTTATTCATTTCTGTCATATCCCAATTATTAAAATCACCACTTATAAAAATATTTGAGTATGATGGATCAAATGGAATATATTGAAATGTATATTCTATTGTTTTTATTTCTAAACAATTAATAATTTTTGTTTTTAAGTCATTAATTGTTTTAATAAATTCTTTATCATTTTTTTCATCTTCATTTTTTGACCAATATTTTTTAAGCTCAATTAATTTTTTATTCTCAATTTCATTTTCTAAATTTGATATTTTATCATATAATTGTGTTTGTTCATTTTCTAAATTTTTTATTTTTTCAAATAATGTATCAACAGAGTCATATTCCATTAAATTAAATAAATAAAAATATAAATTCAAATTTTAATTAATAATTTTAAAAATAAATTAAATATTTTCTATTAACTTAAATAAATATAATTATGAAATCAAATATAAAAGAAAATCAAATTTATAATGAATCATTATCAAATGCACAAATTAAAAATAAAAAATTAGTAAATGTTTTAAAACATAAAATATTTAGAGGATATCTTGATATTAAAAATTCAAAAACTTTTTATAGAAAAAGACCAAAATGTGTTAAAATAATTGATTTTGAAGAACAGAATTTAGAACCATTTGATGATAATTATAATTTACAATATAAAAGAACATTTTTATCAACATTAAATCAACAAAATATAATGAATCCTTTTATAATTCATAATTTTTCTCCTTCAAAAACAACAAATGAAAATATTGAAAATGAAAAAATAGGAAAAAAAGAAAAAATGAGTCAAACTGTAAATCAATATAATAGAAATTTTTTTATGACAAATACAAAAGTACCAAAAAAAAAAAAAAGATTATCAATATAATAAAATAATATCAGATAGAAATAGAGTAATTTTTAAAGAAATGTTTAAAGATGAAGATGAAGCAAAAATATATTCAAATATACCATTTTTATATGTAGAAAGAGCAATTCAAATTCCAGAAAATCCAAATGAAAAATTAATAATGAGTGAAGGAAAAGAATTTGATGAATATGATGGATTAACAGAAAATCAATTTATTTATAAAATTTCTCATAAAAATTATCAACCAAATCCAGATTTAAATTCTTTTAAAACAAATAAAGGAGTTAAAAGAGGTTTTGTAAGTAGAGAATTAAAATCAGCAGTTAATAGAAATAAAAATAATTTTAATTTATATTCAAATTCATATAAAGACTTAAATATTAATAATGCAATAATTGAAAATGATTTGAATAATCTTAATTCAATTGATAAAGGAAAAAGATGTTTAAGTGGGAGTGTTAGTAATAAAACTAGAAATTTAAGTAGTTTTAGTCAAAATAAAAATAATAAAGGTAAGTATTTTAGTAAAAGTAATATTAAAAATGAAGATTTTAGTCAAAATATTATTAATAAAACTGAAGTTAATACTAATAGTAATAATAATCAATCAAATAATAATAGTATTAAAAAACATAATATTTATTCATTTAGTTCTGAATTAAAAATTGTTAATTCAAATAAGGGAAAAATAAAAAAAAATTTGAAAAAATTGAATAAAAATAATATAAGATTAAATATAAATAAATATAATAATTTTGATAAAGAATATAGAATAATTACAAATCAACCTATAATTGATGAGAAACAATATAAAAAATATAAATTTAATCTATTAAAAGGATTAATGCAAGGTGTAATAGAATCAAAAAAATAATTATGAAAATTATAAATATATAAAAATAATAATTTAAAAAAATTAATTTCTACAAATTAAAAATTAAAAACATATTAAAAAATTAAAAAATGTTATCACCTAGTGAGTTGACAACATTATATAATATAATATCAGATGAAACGAAATCATTTGAATTTGTATCAAATATATTTCAAAAAACATATTCAAAATCAGAACAATTTAAAGTTGGAGTAACATTATGGTTTTTAATAAAAGATAACTTACTAAATTTATCACAAAGATTATCTTCATTTTATATATTATATGACATGTATAGAAATGAAAAATTACAATCTTTTCCATTTCTTCCAATTGTACTTCAAAGTTTAAATGATTCAAAAAATAAAATTGAACAACAATTTTTAATAGATTTTATTGAGAAAAAAATTGAATATTCCAAAACACCAATAAATACTTTTATAGAAGATAGTGAAAAAAATACAAATAATATAAATATTCCAGATTTAAATGAATATTGGGAAAATTATAAAAATCAAACTGAAAAAATAAATAAAAGTATAAATGATTGGATGAGACCAATAATTTATGATAATAAAGAAAATAAATCAAATAATAATAATTTTAATTTAAATCAACTCACACCACATGAAGTATCAATGAATTATTTCGAACCAAATTATATGAGTTATTATCCTAATTCTAATTCAGAATATCCTTTTTATGAAGAAGAACCTTTATGGATAATTCCTACTTTAAAACATAATTTTATTTATGATTTTAATGACTGTAATTTAAATAAAGATAAAGAGTCTATTTCTTCTATTTTATTTAAACCTTTTAATAATAAACAAATAAATAATAGTGAAAATGATTATATAATGAAAATACTAGAAAGTAATCCTAATATTTTAAATGATATTCATTTTACTTCTGATAAATTTATGCAATTAATTGAAAAAAATGATAATTTTGCTACTAATATATTTTTAAAAATTTCAAAAAGTAATTTATTTCAAGAATATCTTCAAGCTTTTTTAAATAATAAATTTACTCAAAATTCAATGAAAGTAATTAGTACTATTATTACTAGTATATCATTACCAAAAATATTTATTATTTCATATATTAAACATATTATTGAAAATTTCAAAGAAGAAAATAAAATTGATGAAAAAACTAAACTTGGAAGATATATTGCATATTTTATTAATAAATTACTTGATAATAAATATTTAAATGTTAATGATATTCCAAAAGAAATTGAAGCTTTATATTCAATTAATATTGAAGATATTGCTTCTTTGAATAAAAAAATAATCGAATTAAATCAAAATAATAAATAAAGATAAAAATAAATTTCTATATTATATTACAACTGAATGCAAAATAATCATTACATATCTTTTTTTTAGAAAAAATAATTGTATGAGTAATATTTTAATTATTAACTAATAAGTAATTAAAAAATCAAAACTAATTTTTTTTTAATAAAAAATAAAAATTATTTATTATGAAAAATAAAACCTTTTTTATTTAAATTAAATTAAAAATTAAAAATGAATTTTTGGGATTCAATAAAAAATTATTTTTCACCAAATTTATGTTCATGTAAAAGAATTGATAAAGATTATTGTGAATCAATATCAACAATATTAAAAATGACAAAGAAAGAATTTAATAAAGAAGTTTCAAAAAATTTATATCAAGATTTAGTAAAAGTAAAAGAAGATTCATTAAATATTGCAGATACAAATTTAACTCAAATAAAAAAAGATTTAGGAAGAACTTATCCAGGATATAAATTTTATCAAGATGAAAAAACTCAAGAAAAAATGAAGAATATTTTAAGAGCTTTTTCAAATTATTATAAAGAAATATGTTATTATCAAGGAATGAATTTTATAGTTGGTTTTTTTTTATATCATTGTGAAGAATATGTTGCTTTTTGGTTATTTACTTCTTTAATTGAAGAATATGGTTTTAGAGAATTATATTCAAAAGGTTTTCCTGGATTAGAATATCATTCTCAAACAGTTGAATTAATATTAAAAAAAAATTATAATAAAATATATGAAGCTTTTGTTACTTTAAAAATTAATATTAAAATTTTAATGGTTGAATGGTTATATAGTTTATTTTCTAGTTTAATTCCTTTAGAATTACAAATTAATTTTTATTATGGATTTTTTAGTCAAGGATGGGAATTTTTTTATAAAATGTGTATTAGTTGTTTTTTAAATTTACAAGGTTCTTTTAAAAGTCCTGAAGAAGTTTATATTGCACTTAAATTTGGAAAAAATGATGATAATAATCAAAAACAAATAAATGAAGAATGGAAAAAAATTATTCAAAGAGCTTATCAAATTGATTATAAAATTTAAATTTTATTATTATTATATTAGAATTTTTTTTATTTAATTATATATATAATTTCATAATTATATAATATTAAAATTTTGTATTTTATTATAATATATAAAAATATTAATGATACAATAATATATTAATTTGATTGAATTTTATTAAATATAAAACATATCCTTTTTTGAAAAGTAGTTTTTAGTTATTTTTTCTGAACTTTTTGAAAAGTTAATTAAAAATTTTTGTTTTTTTATTCTATATGAAAATATTTCTCTTGGAATAAATGAATTATTTTTTAAATTTTTTGTAGTTCTTGATGTAATATTAAATTTATTTCCTTTTATTCCATTAAATGAATTTAATGAAAAACTTATTTTTAAAGAAGGAATACCTAAATTATTATTTTTATTTTTAATTGATGAATTTATTAATTTTTCATTTAAATTTTTTTCTTCTATTTTCTTTTTTGATTTATTATGGTTTTTTTCTTCTAAATAATGTCTTGTATTTTCTCTTAATTTAAAATCAATTAATAATTTTTTGTGTTTATTCATAACACTTTTTTCATCAGTTGGTCCAATATATTTATTTGTAATATGACCTTTTGGAAAAGTATTTTTACTAATATAAATTAATTCTAATTCTTCTTCATTTTCAGAAATTGGTTCATTTTTTTTATCTTTAATTGCATTATATTTTTCTATTACACTAGCACGTTTTTTTTTATTTATTATATTTTCTTTTCTACTAATTATTGTAGTAAATTTATCTGTTATATATAATGATGGTCTATTATTCTTTTTATATTTATTGAAATAATTAATATTTCTATTATTATTATTATCTTGTGATAATGCCTTTTTTTTCAAATCTAAATTTGATTTTATATTTCTTGAACGAAATAAAGTATTGTCACAATATCTCATACATTGATTTAAATATATCGTTTTTAATGATATAATATGAACATTTATTGATTTTGATAATTGTTTTAATTTTTTTAAGTTAACATGACAAAAATATTTTATATATTTATATTCAAGATAACTTATTGTAAAATCAGAATTTTCTTTTGATTTTTGAATTCGACAATTATAATCTAAATATAAATCTTTATCTATTGCATTTTTTATTTGATTCCATTTATTTTTTGTATCACTTTCTTTTGAAATTTCAGATAATGGAATAAAACTTTCATCTTTTATTATTTTATTTGGTATTTCAACTAACTTTTTTATTTTTATATCTTTTTCAATATTATTAAATATTTGATAAAATATATGTGCATATTTTTTACATTTGAATAATTTTATTCCGTTTATATTTAAATTTTTAAGTTTAAACATTATTTTATTTATTTAAAAACATTGACATAAAAAAAAATAAAATAGAAAAAATATAATTCAAATTTTTACTGAATTATATAATAATTAATTACTTTAAAATAATAATATAAAAATAAAACTTTTTTAATTAATAATATTATTAATTATATTTTATAATCCATAGATATCTAATACTTTTTTCAAATAATTTTATTAAGTAATAAATAAATGATTTATAATTTTTATAATAATATCATTTTAAAAAAAATATTTATCACAAATTGAAAATAATATTTTAAATTTTAATATAATAAGAAACATTTTAACAAATTTAAAATAAAATAATAATAAAAATAATGGGTCAAACTGCATCATGTTTATGTAATGGTAAATAAAATAAATAATAAAATAGGAAAAAAAGGAAATTATGGTGAAATTCAAGTAGAAAATGGTTATTTAAATCATAATAATAACATAATAGGAAATGGAAATGACATTCATTCAATATTAAATCAAACAATTGAAAAAGATAAAAAAATAAATTTTAACGATGATAAGATATCAAATGGTAATAATGTAAATAATTTAAATTTCAAAAGAAGAGAAAAAAGAATAAGAAGTTTATGTGTAGATAAAAATGAGATAAAATTAAAAAGTGGAGAAGCAATTTTAAATCAAATTTATCAAAATAAAAAATTATCAAATAATCCAATTTCAAAAAAATTAACAAAGAGTTCAAATAATAGTAAAGTGATTGAAAATGGAATATTAAAAATGATAGAAAATGAAGAAGAATATGAAAATATAGAAAATTTACCTTTAATAGGAATGGCACATATAATGACAAATAATGAAGAAATAAATATAAGAAAAACATTAAGTAATCATTTTTTATTTAGAAACATAACAAATGAAGTATTAAATTTAATATTAAATGAATTAATTTTTTTTCCTTTTCCAGAAGGAAGAATTATTTATGAAGAAGGAGATGAAGGAAATTTTTTTTATATTTTAGCATCTGGGAATGTTGAAGCTTCAATTGAAGGAAAAAAAAAGAAAAAATATTCTCCTTGGGAATGTTTTGGTGAATTAAGTTTAATTACACAAAAAAAAAGAGAAGAGACTTTAAAATGTATTGGTAATGTTGAAGTTTTTACAATTGATGGAGAATCATTTAGAGATATTTTAAAAAGAATAAATGAAAATATATTAAAAGAAAGATTTAATTTTTTAAATACAATTTCAATTTTTCAATCTTTAGATAATGTTTCTAAATATAATGTAGCTCAAAAAATAAAAATTAAAGAATTTCAATCTGGTGATCAAATTATTTTAAGAGGAGAAATTGGACATACTTTATATATAATAAAAGAAGGTTTAGTTTCTTGTAGAATTGGAATTAAAGAAATAAGAAAATTAGGTAATAATGATTATTTTGGACAAAATGCAATTTTAATTGATGTTAAAAGAGGTGTTGATGTTATTGCTTTACAAAAAACTATTTGTTTTGAATTATCAAGAAGTGATTTAAAATTAGCTTTAGGTGTAAATTATATTGATGTTATTTTATTTTGTTTTTTTAAACACAGTATTGAAAAAAATAAGATTTTAAAAAATATTTTTATTGAATCACAATTAAATGATATTTTCAAAACTTGTAAAGTTAAAATTTATGCTAAACATGAAAAAATATATGATTCAAATAGTAGAGATAAATTAAAATCTACAAATAAAAAAATAGTATTAATAATTGAAGGTTCAATAATTGAAGAAAATTCTTCTGAGTTTTTTTTAAATAAAGGAGGAATTTTAGGTGCAGAATTATTTAAAAATTTCAAAAAAAATATTCCAGATGATTTAATTGCAAATCCAGATTGTATTACATTAGAATCATCATTAATAAATATTGCAAAAATAATGAAAATTGATTTAAATAAAGAAGAAGCATTTAATGTTTTTAGTAGAATTGATAAATTAAAAAAATTATATTTATTTAAAAATCTCTCTGAAAAAACATTAGAATTACTTGCTACTAAATTAAAAAAATTAAAATTTAATGAAAATGAAGTTATAGTAGAAGAAGGACAAACTGGAGATAATTTTTATTTAATTTCAAAAGGTAGTGTTAGAATAACAAAAGAAGGAAATTATATTAGAGATTTAGAAAGTGGAAGTTGTTTTGGTGAGAATGTTTTATTATCAAATGAAATAATAACAAGAACAGCAACTGTAACTGCAATTGAAAAAACAGTTTGTTATTGTTTATCAAAAAGAGAATTTGAAATGATAATTGATGATAAAAATATTAAAAATTTTCTTATTAAAAAATTATCTTTACAAGATACTTCAATTACTTTAAGTGATTTACATTATATAAAATTTTTAGGAAAAGGAAAATTTGGTTCAGTTTCTTTAGTACATAATAAAAAAAATATTTATGCAATAAAGGCAATTTCAAGAAATAGTGTAGATAAACAAAAAATGTTAGCAAAATATTTTGTAAATGAAAGACGTATAATGTTAAGTTTAGATCATCCATTTATAGTTAAAATGGTAAAAAGTATGAAAAATACATTTTTTTGTTTTTTATTAATTGAATATATAAATGGAAAAAATTTAGATGAATATTTATCATCTCGTATATTAAAAAAAAATATATATGAAACTCAATTTTATATAGGAAGTATGTTATTAATGTTAGATTATCTACAAAAAAAATCAATAACACATAGAGATATAAAACCAAGTAATATAATGATTGATTCAAATGGTTATTTAAAAATGATTGATTTTGGTACTGCAAAAGTTTTAACTGATTATACATCAACTGTTATTGGAACTCCTCATTATATTGCTCCTGAAATATTACAAGGAAAAGGTTATTCTTTAAGTTGTGATTTTTGGTCTGTTGGTATTTGTATGTATGAAATATTTTATGGTATGTATCCTTTTGGACATTATGCTAATGAAGTTATTGAAATTTATAAAGAAATTTTACACAAAGATTTTTTTTTTCCTTCTGAAAATGATAAATATACTAATGTTAATAAATTAATTGGAGATTTATTAAATAAAAAAGTTAATGAGAGAGTTTGTAATGTTAATATTTTAAAAGAAAGACCTTTTTTTTTAGATTTTGATTTTGATAAATTAAATGATTTTAAATTAACTCCTCCTTTTATTCCTCAAACTAGTGATTTAACACAATATTTATCTCAAGAAAATTTTTATGAAGATATGGTCTCTACTGATCATACTATTACTAAAAAGAATTATAAGGAGGATTTTCCTCCTGATTATGATAGAAATTGGGCTGATGAATTTTAATTATTTTATCTTATTTTATATTATAAATTATTTTTTTACTTTTTAATAAAAGTTGAGGCTTTTATTAAAAGAAAATAATAATATCTTATTATACATATATAAATTGGATATCTTATTAAATGAAAATATAATATATTATTATAATAAAATAATATTTAAAAGTTATATTTTATAGTTTAATTAATTATTAAATAAAATTTATTTAAATAATAATTTTAATATTCCAATACTTTTTTCATTTGTTTGTTCAATATTAATTAAAGCACCATTTTCAGGTGATTTAATAATACCTTTATTATATTCAATTATACATCCTTCCATACTTTCTTTTTTAACTCTTTCATAAAGATGAGATAATGAATCAATAAATAAATAAAATTTTTTAGAATTTTCTTCAATAATACCATCAAAAACAATAAAATGATTTAATACAAAAACAACATCACCTTTAACAATAAAACCTTTATCAATAGCACTTTTTAAATTAAGTTTCTCAATTTTATCTTTAAAATCACATTGACTTAATAATAAAGGTTTAACTGGATATTTTCCAATAACAGAAGCAAATCTAGTATGATTTTTAACAATATTAAAAGCAGGTTTAACATCATCATATTTCTTATCATTACTTTCAATATATTTTTTTAATATATCATAAACTTTATTTTTTATATCTTGTAATGGGATTATTTTATTATTTTCAATATAAGGTGAATTACCACCAACATTAATCCATAATTGTGCTAAATCAATTAAAGATAATGTTTCTCTTAATAAATGAATGTGTGTTTTTTCATCTTGAAAATATGTATGACTTTTATAATTTTTCATACTTAAGGGAATGTCATTTTCATTTATGTATCCTAGATTTATTAATGAATATAATATACATCCATTATTATATTGAAAATATACTCCTTTTGGTTTTTTTGGATTTTTTTGTATTTCTACTGATTGAGATTTATATGGCTTAAATCCTGCTAATGAATATATTTTATCTTCTAAAGTTAATTCTTTATTATTTTTAGTGTCTAATTTTAGTTTAATTTTTATTAATACAAATGCTAATGCTATGCAGAATAATAATAGAATCATGATTCTACGGCAAGTACATATTGATTTTTTATTTTGATTTATTGCATTATATTCCATCTTTTTTAAAATTTAAAAAAAATATCTTAATATTATTTTAAAATAAATAAAATAATTTTCAAAATAAAAAGAAAATATAGATTTTGAATCTTAGAATATAATGTCAAAAATTAATTAAGGCAATTTTACTTCAAACAAATGAAATATGTATTTTAGTTTTATGTCAAATAAAAATTTAATTATAAAAATATTGGAAAAATATTTATAGAATTTTCTTTTATTTAATGAAACATTTCTAATAATAATAAATAATCAAAAGAAGATATATATAATATTTACATTCAAAATAAATAATCTTTCTAATCAATATTATTAAAATAATAAAGTTGATTATTTTCTTTGATATAGTTATTATCATTTATATCTTCAAATAAGTTTCTATTATTATTATAATTATAATTATTTAATCCTATATTAAAATTGGTATTAAATAAATTTATATTAAAAGGATTATAATAAAAAAATTCATCATTATGAAAATCTTTTTCTCTTTTTTTACCATTAAAAACAAAATCACTTTCGCTATTTGTTGAATGAGAATAATTTTTATTTAAATGTTGATTATTAATAATTTGAATATTATTTTCATTTTTTTTTAAATTATTATTTTTCCTAATACTATAATCTTTAATAATATTAAAACATAATTCCCTATTTTTATATTTTTTATTTTTTTTTACATTGTAATTTTTATAATTATGTTTATTATTCATTTTTTCATTTTCATTAATAGGAAATTTTGAAATAAAATTCAATATTTTTTCTTTTTGTTCATTACATAATTTCAACTTTTTTATATTATTATTTGTTTCATTATCATTTAAAATATCAAAAAAATATTTAATAGAAAAATTATCATTAATATCATTTGTATTATTATTAATTTTAAAATTTTTATTTTTATTATTTGACAATTTTAAATCTTTTTTAATCTTAAGAAAAAATTTTTGAGCATGAGAACGAGCTTGAGTAGAAGAACGAGTTTTTATAATATTTTGTATTTTTTTCCATTCATTACCATAAGTTAAAATTCCTTCTAAAAATCTTTTATGTTCATCATCACTCCAACGTCCTGAATTAAATTTAAATTCATCTTCTTTTTCTTTTTTTGAATCTAATATTATTTTATTTGAATTTAATGTATTTAATAATTTAACTTTTTTATTTTCATTTTTCATTATTATTGTTTTTTAAAATATTGTATTTATATATTTTATACTTTTTTTTTTATTTAATTTATCTACCATATTTTTTAATAATTAAATAGTTTAATTAATTTATTATTTTTTTATTGAATTTTTTAATATAATTAAATTAAAAAAATGAATTCTAATGATTTAGGTAATTCATCAATTAAAAATCAGAAAGAGAAAGATAATAAAAATACAAATTTAATTGATGAAAATTCATGGATTAAACAAGTAAATTCTAAGAAATCTACTCAATTAAAAGAACAAGATTTAAGTCAAATCATTCGTAGACATAGTATAAAAAAGAATTTTGAATTAAAAAATGGGGAAAAAAATAGAAATTCGTTAATGATTGATAGAGGAAATTTAAAAAGTTTATTAATACCTGAGAATTCAACTGAATCAAATAAAAGTATAAATTCAGAAAGTATAAAAAATAAAAAAGAAGAAAATAGTGATAATAATAGTAATATTATTAGTGAAAGTAATAATGAAAGTGAAAGTCAAAATGAAAATAAAAATGAATTTATTAATAATAATAAAGAATATGTAAAAAAATATAAAAATAAAAATAATAAAAATAATGAAATAAATTCAGAAATAAAAGAAGAAAATACAGAAGAAAACAAAGATGAATTTAACTCAAAACAAAATAAAATTCTCAAAATTAAGAAAAAAAATCCAAACTTTATTATTAATAAAATATTATCAACAGAAGATAAATTTCAAATGTTACGTCAATCATATTTAAAAATACCAAATTTAATAATATCAAAAAAAAACCAAAAAAAAAATAATAATAATAAAGAAAAAGAAAAAGAAATAATAATAACACCAATGTCAAATTCAGATAATCCAGAATTAGAACTTTTAACACATAATCCAGAAAATAGACCAATAAATCCTTTTTCAATTAAATGTGCTTTATTAAGTGATAAAGGGCCTTTAAGTGCAAGATATAATATTGATAATAATATTAATAATTTTAATGATGATGATAATATAAATGAAAAAAAAGTTTGTAAAACATATAGAAAAAGTACTTTTGGTTATTTAAATGAAATGTGTAAAAGTAGTAGTGAAAATAATATATTTAAACAACATTATGGTCATTCAACTTTTAATATTATTGCTCCTTATACTTATAGAATGGATAATATTAATAAAGAATTTTTTAATGTTGATAATAATCAAAAAAAAATATTTAAACATAAAAAAAGTAAATCATCATGTAATATAATTATGCCTGTAAATTCAGATTATAAAAATAGTAATTATAATACTTTTATTAGAAATATTGATAATAATAATACAAATAAAATTATTAATGATTATTCCTCTAATAATTCAAATTTATTAAAAAGTAGTGAAGAATATAATTCACTTTCTACTAAAAGGAATTTATATAATATTAGATATCCAAAAAAAAATTTATTTAAAAAAATTATTAACAATAAAAATTTGAATAAAGAATATTTAATTTCAAATTTAGTAAATATATTAAATAATAAAGATAATGAAAAAAATATTAATAAACATAAAAAATCAAATTCAATTTCTTTATCTTATATTAATTGTTTTTCTCCATCTCAAAATAAATCACAAGATATTTTTAATATGAAAGTCAATAAAATAAAAAATTTTTTAAAATTAGGTAAATTTAATAATGGAAAAATAAATAATTATAAAACAATTAATAATAAAGAAATATTTTATAAATACTCAGATAGTAAATTCAAAAAACAAATATTCCCTCCAAATGTTTTTGATTCAAAAAATTTAATATATTTTAAATAGAATATTTAATATAAAAATTTATAATTATATTTTTTTTTATTACAAATATAAACTTAATGATATATTTTGAATATAATAAAAAACAAAAAATTAAATTTTCTAAATTTTATTTAAAATGTTAAATATTGAAAAATATTATTATATTTAATTATGGTATTCAAAAATAAAGATATCAAATTTTTTAAAAAATAGTTTTTTTGATTGAAAAAAATTCAAAAAATCAATCTGATAAAATAAAAAGAAATAAGAAGTTTTAAAAATTCAGAGAAAAATAAATATAAGTTTTAAAATCAAATAAAGAATTAAATATTAAAAATGATAATTAACTTATTTAACAAAACAAACAATTATTGGAAAAATATGATAAAATTATTTATGATTTTTTTGAAAATTAAATATATATTTAATTAAAAAAAATAAATAATTCGAAATAATAAAATTAATAATAAAATATTAATTAATGGAAAGAAAAGAAAGCCTAAGTTCAATATTAATAGAAAATCTCAGTCAAAAAACAAAGGACAAAATATTAGAAAACTTTATAGAAGACCCAGAAGCAAAATTAGCAAGAGAAAAATTAAAATCAATATCAATATCAGATTTACGTTATATTAAATCAAAAAATGAAGAAGAAGTATATGAAATATTAAATTCAGAATATAAAAAAGGACAATATTTTATGTATTGTGGGCCATTATTAATAAATATAAATCCAGGACCAGATTTAATGAAAAATTATTTAAATTTAAAAAATTGGGTAAAAGAAACAGAAAATATAAATGAAAGTGAATGGAAACCTCATTTATATTCATTTATGTATTTTGTATATCAAACAATGGTAAATGAAAAAAAAGATCAAGTAGTTAATATGTTAGGACAAATTGGAAGTGGAAAAACTTTTAATATTATTCATATAATTGAATATTTTTGTTGTATGGTTGGTCCAGAAAATTTACAAATAGAAACTTTTGATATTATTCATAAAAGTATTCAATTAACTCATATTATGGGTTCAATTTTTAGAGAAAATAATTTAGAAAGTTCATCTTGTGGAATTTTACTTAGATTAGGTTTTAATAATGATAATAAAATATGTAATTTTGACTTTGAAGCTCAAATTTTAGATTGTACTTTACCTTTTAGTGAAAATGGAAGAAGTTTTTCTATTCTTCATTCACTTGTTGGTGCAGCTAATTCTGATATAAAAAGAACTTTTGGTATTCCTGAAGATGAAATTCATTTAAATTTTTTTAGGAAATTTTCTAAAAATTTCTCTAAGAAAACTAAAGAAAGATTTAAATTAAATGATTTAGAAATATGGAATAGATATTTTGGTTTACTTAAATATTTTGATTTTAAAAAAGAAGAAATTTTAGAAATTATACAAATTTTTTCTTTTTTAATTAATGTTAATGAATTAGGAATTACTAAAGGAAAAGTTAATGAAATAAGTGGTTATGTTATTTCAAAAGGACAATGTAGTAAAAGATTATCAAAAATTTTAAATATGGATGAAGATGAATTTATTCATAATATGGGTTTATTTAAAGAAATTCAAGATATTAAAAATACACTTATTTCACTTATGAAATATTCATATTATATTGTTTTTGAATATATTATTATGAAAATAAAATTCAAATTAAAAACTTTTTTTAATAATTTATATTGTAAAGAAAATAATATTCAAAATCCATATGAAAATTCTATTAATGCAAGTACTACTTCTTTTCATTATAAAGATACTAAATCAAATAATTTTCAAGATATTAAATTAATTCAAGATGAAGATAAAATTAAATATATTAATTTTTTAGATTTTCCAGGAGAAGTTGAAGATCAAACTTTAGGTGGTTTATTTACAAATGCAGCAAATGAATGTATTAATTTATTTGCTGGAAGTTCTTATTCTTCTGTTGTTGAACAATTAATTAAAGAAAAATTATTTTTAAAATTATTTAAACCTTTACATTCTTATGATGTTGTTAGATCTTTAATTGGTAATAAAGGATTATTTAATTATTTATCTAATAATTTTACTTTGAATAATTATGAAAGATTAAAAAATGATTGTTTGAAAATTAATATTTTTAAAAATTGTATTTTATTTAAAGATAATGATATTATTAAAAAAGATGATGAGTTTAAATTTGAAATTATTTATAGTCATACTTCAGTAATATATAATTATGAATCATTATATTTAGAAACTAAAAATTTAACAAATACAAAAAAGACATATAAAGTTTTTGGTTTATCTGACAATTCAATTATTAAAAGTATATATAAAAAAGTTGTTCCAATTAAAATATCATTTGAAAATTTCGTTGAAAAAAGATTATATAAATTATTTTCTCCAATTGAAAATTTATCACCTTTTGTTATTTATTGTTTACATTCAAATAATTCATATAATATATTTTTTGGTAATGAAAATAATAAAGCAATAGATAAAAATTGGGCAATACCTAAAAATTTAACTGTAAATATGTTAAAAAAATCTTTATGCATTCCTGTTCTTTATTGGGAATGGTTTGGATATCAAGAATGGATTAAATTAGATTCTTTTATTAAAATTTTTGAAGAAGATTTTAATAATGCAGGAAAAAAATTAAGAAATAAAAGCAAAAATAAAGATAAATATGATAATAAAAATAAAAAAATAACTAATAAAAATATTATTAATGAGAATGAAGAAGAAGAATATAAAAAAATGAATACTTTTGAAAAAGTAAATTATATTTTATCTTCTTTATTTTTAACTAGAGATACTATTATTGGTAAAAATATAATTGTAATGAAAAAAGGAACATTTATGAAAATAAAGAAAAAATTAGAAAAATTAACTGAAGATTCAAAAATAATTGAAACAAGTTCATCAGAGCTCAATTCAAAAAAGAATATTAAAAATATAAGAAATATAAAAGGAATTAAAAATATAAAAAATGATAAAAAGGATTTATCAAAAGAAAAAGATATAAAATCTCCTTCAGATTCTAGTAAAATAATAAAAAATATGCCATCAAAAGATATAATTGAAAAAAAAGTAAGTTTAAAAATTCAATGTAATTTATTATTAATTGATAAAAAAGAGAATGAAAATAAAAAAAAAAGTAATAAAAATTTAAATAAAAAACAAAATCAAAATGATGAAGATATAAATATAATTAATTATGGAGAAAAAATTGAACAAACTTCAAAATATAATTTATATAAAATAATGGATAAATCAAATCCAAATGATATTAATGATTTAATTGAACAAACAAATAAAAGTAATGAAAAAGATAATTTAGATAATCAAATAAATGATAATGAGCTTCAAAAATATAGAAAAAAAAATAATATTATAATCACAAATAATATGAATTTTGATTTATTAAATAAATTATTTAATTATGATAAAAATACAAATTTTAAAATTTTTGATTATTCAAAAGACATAAATGATATAATAACAATTCAATGTGCTTATCGAAAATTTAAAGCATATCAAAAAAGATTATTATTAAAATACTTAATTTCAAAAATAATTTTACTTCAAAGTAACATAAGAGGTTATCTAATAATAAGAAAATATAAAAGATTAAAAAAATGTTTAGATAGTGTTTTAATGATTCAAAGAAATTTTAAATCTAGATTTAGAAGAGTAAATAGAAAAATAAGAAAAATTCAAGCAAATATTAGAAGAATGAAAATACAAAAAAAAGTAGAAAGAAAATTAATAAGATATAGAAAATGTATTGAAAATGATGAAGAATATTGTGATACTTCAGATGAGGAAAAAAGAAAGGAAATTGCAAAAAGAAAAGCAAAAAAAAATGCACTTGAAAATAAAAGAAAATTATTAGAACAAAAAGAAAAAGCTAAAAGAAAAAGAAATAATATTTATGATTATACTAAACCTTTAAATACAATTGAAAATGCTTTAAATAAAAAAAAAGAAAGTAAATTATTTGATCTAACAAAAGAAAAAAATAAAGATAATATAATTTCTGCATTGTTATTAGATCAAAATTTATTAAGTGAATATGATAATATGAATAGATTATTAGCAAATGAAAAAGGAGTTAATAAAAATGTTAAATATGAATTATTACAAATTAATAAAAATAAAAAAGATAATATAAATAAAAATAATAATGAAAAAATAAGAATTGAAGATAAATTAATTTCATATGGTGAAGAAAAAAGACAAAAAAGAGCACAAGATAAAATAGAAAAGTTAAAAAATCAAGAAATGCAATATACATTTAAACCAAAATTAAATAAATATAATGATAAAATATTTTCAAATATAAATATGAAAAATTTTTATGAAAGAGCAAAAATATTTGAGAATATAAAAAACCAAAAATTAAAAGAAATTACAGAAAATATTGGAGATTTATTTGAATCAGAATTCACATTTAAACCAAAAATATTAAAACAATCACAAAAAATAAAGAGAACACATAAAGATTTAATAAATTGGAAAGAACAAAAAGAGAGTAAATTAAGTACATTAAGAATAGAAAAGAAAAATAAAGAAGATGAAGAATTTGAAAATTTAAAAATTCCATTATTAAGTAAAAAAAGTGATGATATATGTAAAGAAAAAAAATATATAAGTCCATTTTCAGTTCCTTCAACAAAAAGAACTAATATTGAATCAACTGAAAATAAATCTGGAATGTTTACTAAAAGAATAAGAGAAGATAAAAAAGAAAAAGAAATTGAAGAAGATGAAGAAGAAGAAGAAGAAGAAATAGAATTTAAATGGCCTGAAAATATTCAGAAACAATATTATGAAAAATCTAGTGATGATAAATTTAATTCATATGGTATTAAAAATGATAAAATCTCTGAAATAAGTGAAGGTGAATGGGATGAAGAAGATGAAGATGATGATTTTCTATGAAATAGTATTTTTATTATTGTTAATATTATATTTTTTTTTTGAAAGTAAAAATTATATAAATATTAAATTTTTTTATTAAAAAAAATTTTTTTTATATTTTAAATTTATTAAAGAAAATAAATATAATAATTTTTTTTTAAAT
>JAEEGK010005294.1_pt1 | contig 31228 bp, 21 predicted proteins | sample 8958771 | NCBI WGS metagenome assembly JAEEGK01 (sample SAMN16246547, study PRJNA631951) | gut metagenome | biome: gut microbiome; feature: rumen; material: SC-attached | host: Bos | place: Iran: Karaj | collected 2018-10
AAAAATGTACCTTTGCAATTGATATGGAAAAAGAAAAACTCATAAAAGCCATTCAACAGAAAGGATTAAGCAACAGCTTAATCTCTCTCTATTACAATATAGGAAGAGCCTTGCCTTTCACGGCTCAGAGATTTCCAGACGGAAGAGTGTCGAGTTGGTATTATTCTCAGTATGTGGAGGTTCACATAGTAAAGCCAGGTGGGAAAGGGGGTAGGTATGGTACCGCATATGGATTTTATTTTAGGGACGGAAAGAGGGCGAATGCCTGGGAAAACAGTGAAGCAAGCTGGTGTAAGATTGATGATACAACACCACAAGAGATACCTTGTGCCGCTTGCGGATCATGGGTGTTGCTGGATATACTTGGAGAGCCAACAGTTGAACCAGTCAAGGTTTATGGCATCAATGATGTTTTGGAAAAAGGGAAACACCAGGGAGAGACATTGGTTGATGTCATACATAGTGACTGGGGCTGGATGAAATGGGCGAATGAAAACTCTTCGCATTTTTTCTTTGACGTTGATAAAGTCATTGAGGAACATAAAAAGGACATAAGAACCCTACATCCTGAAGATGTTCTAACTTTCGGGAAATACAAAGGAGAATCCATAAAGCAGATAGCCGACAAGGACATGCGTTATTTGATGTGGTTGGCTGATAACAGTGAGGACTTCGTTATTAGTTTTGAAGGATTGGACAGTTAAACCATCATCGGCAAGGTTTGTGCTAGATAGTGATAGCCTTTATGGAGAATGTTGGACTAAAAACTACCAAGTCTTAAGAAAATGCTTCTGAAAATGGTTGAAACACTTTGGGGTGGTGAATTCAGTTGTTGTATTTTATGTCTTTCTCGTGGTCGCAAAGAAACTCCAAGGGGTCAATTTTGGCAATTTCTTTCGTTCTTTCTTCTATAAACTCCAAAGATGATGGCGCAAGGTTCAATTTTATGTCTTGAAAAATAGGAAGTGGCCTTAGCTTATCTTGGTATTGTTTATACTTGTCCGTTCTGGGCGTGAGTACAAAATTCAATGCGCTCGCAAAAACGTCAGCAAGTTGAATGCCAAATGCCTGATATGATTTTGCAATTTCCATTTTGCCTACAGGAAGTGGATAAACATGTTCGTTCTTTCCGTATCCTACTTTTGTTTCGGGAACATTCATGTCCCTAAGGCTTTCTAAAAAAGGCTTGTTGGCAAAGAAAGGCTCTGATGAATCGAACAAAACATCATCCTTTACACCAGTTTTTTTATACCATTCCTGAACCGAAATAGAAAACAAAGGTATGGTAAGATCTATATAAAATTTGTTGTTAGACAAAGCTTCTTCGATATATTCTATTGTCGGTGGTATTTCGGATAGCATATCAAAAAAATTATCTTTAGTATCCTTATCAAGCCTAAGTTTATCCGTCGTTCTATAAAAATCGGCTACCGATTCAACTGAAGGTTTTCTTACCATTTTGACAAAATTGCCTTCAAATTCAGCAATCAAGGGCTTGTTTGGATGCAACTCTGCAAAGTAAAACAAGCCATTGGCTAAGATAAGATTCTTTGCTCCTTCAAATAGATTAATGCCAATATTGTAATAATATGTCTCCACTAATATGTTTACGATGTTTGCGTACACACAGTAACGCTTTAAAGCGAAAGAAAGCAACACATGATTTGCGTCCATGAACGGATGTGCAAAAACTTGCTCGAGCATCAGTCTTCCTTCGGGGTTTGTATACATACTTGAAAAATGGAATTCCTTACCCCATCCTTCATAGTTGATGTCTTTTTTCATCTTTTCAATTTCATCATCGGTTAATCTGATAGAAGCCAATGTAAAATATGGGTGATCTTGATTGGTCAAATCCGGGCCGGTGTATCCTGCTTCGTCAAAATATAACATGCTATTTTTTTTCTGTTTCTATGAAGTTTTGAGGCTTCAAAGATAGAGAAATAATGCGAATGGAAGGCAGAGCGATTAGCTGGAGCTGATTTTGAATGAAAAAGTATTGTAACTTTGCAAGTGACTTTAATAGCATTCAGTAATAAAACAAATGAATAACGAGAAAAACATACATTCATCCTTGTATGAGGTTGCGCCGATCGATTTTCCTCAGGGGGAGGATTATATTTCTGACATTGAAATGATAACAATGTCTATTACTGGCATTCTTGAAGCTCAGGTTTCTAATATGACTTTGAACGAGTCTTGCATGATGTTGATTAATGCCATTAAGGTGTTTGAAATGGGATTCTTCGATTGTGCATTCTATTCTTTACGACAAACAATAGAGCTTTCCATTGGCGGTATATACCTGTATTCCAACAAGAAGAAACTTCAAGATTGGAACAAAGGTGAAAGTGGTTTTGAGAAAGGTCGTATGGCTCAGATACTAAAAGACAAAGATGCCACATTTTCTGATGTAAGAGAAAAACTGAAATTCTATTTTGATGACCTTCAGAAAACTGAAAGAAAAATCAATAAATATGTTCACAAACAGGGTGTTTCAACGTTTTACACATACCACGGTCAAACTCCAAATTACTATCAAAAGCATAAGGCAAGGTTAATTAGAGATTTTGAAACATTTCTAAAAGATTGCATTGGAGCTGTTGCAGTTTACCGACTGATCGTAGATCCTTTGCCGCTTTTACTCACCGACCAAAATATTGCTATGCGCACTCCGGATACTATTACGGCACCATTTGGCCAATATTTTATCGATAAATACATAAGCGAGAGGGTGATTGAAGCATACAAGCAGACGGCTATATATCAAGGATATTACGAGGAATTATCTGCCCGTGAAAAACAAAACGAAGCCGTGTATGATTTGATTCATTGGCAATTGATTGATAGAAATTTTGCTGCTGATTATAAAGAACAGGCGCATTTGTTGTCTGCGCATGATAAACTGGCCTTAATAATTTCCTTTGCATCAGAAAAAGTCTCGAATTGTTATCTTATGGATGGCTTCTTGTTGTACTTCACGGATGTCAAGTCTCTTAGGGGTAATTCATTAACGCTAGGAAATAGTTATTTCCAGAAATTTTTTCCTGATGAGCAAAATTTCAATCTTCCTTTTGATAATGTCTTTATTTCAAGATGTAGTGCATTTGGAGAGACTCATTATTTTGAACATAATGAACCTCTTGTAGAGCAAGAGATCGCTTTAATAAAACGTTTTGCATCTGAATTGAACGTGAAATATGAAGAAACTAACGAGCAGCTGAAAAACTGGTACAGTGAACATGTATAATGTCCCAAAAATATAGACCAAAGCGAAAGCGGTTATCTGTACACATGTACACATGTTTCTGTGCAATACTAGTGTCGAGTTTGGTGGAGCGAACGGATATAGGAAGCCAATCACTTTCTTACACAGAAAAAGGCTACTTGATATAAAATAGCAAAAACATTTTCGACTGAGAAACAATTCGTATATTTGCCACGTAAACAAGCAAATGAGATTTACCTTTGCTTTATGTGTCAGAGTTCCTAGTTTAGGGACGAATTATGGTATAGAATTGATGAGTAAACAGAATTGATATGTTGTATATTCATTCCATCATGATTTTCAAAGATTGTGAAGAGCGTTTGAGGAAGAATCTTCAAACTGAAAAGCCCTTTGTTTTCGAAAACAACAAATATGAGGATTTCTTTGCTAAGAATATCTCTGTATGTGCCATTGTGGGTAAGAATGGGAGCGGAAAATCAACCCTTCTGGAGATGATGTTCAGAATGGTGAACAACCTCAGTTATGTTTTGCTTCATGATATTCAGCGTGCTGGTGCATATCCATTACGTTATGTTTATGGAATCCATGCGAGCTTGGATTATGAATTGGATGGTCAACGGTACCGTCTTTGTTGTCAAAATGATAGTGTGTTATTAATCGAACTTGACCCTTTAGTTGATTATGTTGGTGAAACAGTGGTTGTTTATGCTAAAGTGAAAGTGCCACATGTCTGTTTTGAGCGAGAGGAATATCCTAAATACAATAAATCCGAAATTGATATTGAGCAGTATAGGGAGTTGGCAAAGAAGTTGTTCTACACCGTGGTGGTGAATTACAGCATGCAGGCATACGTAGAGCAGGACTTCCAGGATGAGAAAACGGAATGGGGAGAGGGCAATCCCTATAGCCCACATAGTGCAGAAGAGTCATGGATTAATGGTCTGTTCCACAAAAACGATGGTTACATGTGCCCCATCGTACTGAATCCGTATCGAGATAAAGGCAAGGTAGATATGAACCGCGAGATGAGACTTGCGCAGCAAAGATTGGAATCTTTGCTTATCTATTACAAGCAAAAGGGTAAAGACTACATCGACGGGTATTCGCTAAACACGATAAAATACGCGTTCAATCCTGAAGTAATTAATGGGTATTTCAACAATAAAAGGCTTGCAGAGTTGTTGTCAACACAAAAGAATATTAGTAAAGTAACCATTGATTCAGAACTGACCGAAAGCCAAACAAAATTCAGATATATCATAGGCCTTTTTAAAAAAGTGATGGAGGCAAAGCAACTTAATTTCCAGCAACAAATGTTGGAAACATTTGGTGTCAATTATAGGTGGAATATGGATGACGACTTGCTCGCTGCGGAACTATACCTGATTTGCAAGATGGTGAATATTGTCCAGAAGTATCCCACTTATGAGGAAGAGAAACAAAATATTCTGTTGGAAGATAATATTGCGTTTGATTATTTCGAAATACTGAATCCAAGCCCATATACGGAATATATTGACCCAATGAAGATTGTGGCCCAGAAAATTAAGAAACAATCAAGCCATATAGGACTGAAAGTACGAAGGACGAAAAGGTATATCTTGTTGTCGCAAAAGAAAAGCAAGAGAGGCAAGAGGCAGTATAAGTTGGGTGATGAGTTTGAGTTATCCGATTATGAAAGATTTTATTGGAAAGATGAAATGCCAAATTCCGTCGAAAAGATTTCGGAGCTGTTGCCTCCCAGCATTTTTTCATATGAAATCATGTTGGAAAAAACGTCCAATAGATATGATGACGATGATGAGCTGACGGAAATTGGCAGTGTTATTCCCATTCGGCAGATGAGTAGTGGAGAGCGTCAGTTTTTGTTTACCACGAGTACGATAGTCTATCATTTGCAAAACTTGCGTTCGGTTAAGAAACCATCGCCTAGATACAATCACTTCAATGTCATTCTCGACGAGGTTGAGATTTGCTTTCATCCTGAATACCAAAGAACATTTGTGCATAAGTTGATCAGTATGTTGACACGACTCGGTTTGAACAACGGCGAGAGCATCAATATATGGATTGTGACGCATTCACCTTTTATACTTAGCGACATACCTGTGAGTAATATTCTATATTTAAAAAAAGGTTGTCAGCAGTCACCTTCAGAAGCTGATAATCCGTTTGGTGCGAACATCAACGATATATTGAAGCAGAGTTTCTTCCTGAATCATGGTTTTATGGGTGAGTTTTCGAAAAACATTGTTGTGTCGCTTTGCCATTTCCTAAATCATGAAGTTGAAGGATATAAGGATTTGCCTTCGATGTACAAAAACATAACATGGGACACTGAAAGAGCTTATTGTTTTATTCAACAGATAGGAGAACCCTTGTTGAGGACACAGATGATGTCTATTTACAAGAACAGCCTTGTTGTAAACAAGCAAAAACGTATTGAGGAGTTGAAGAAAGAATTGGAAGAACTGGAGCATGAAACGGATCGTCGTTACAGATAAAATCAAGTGTTGGGCCAAGGCATACGCCGACAAGGTGGAAAAGGACTTGAAACCAGAAGATGCCTTAAAGCTGCTGAAAAGTAGGTTGAGGGGCAATGAATCTGACTATGTGAAAACAGTGATTGACAATTTATCCCAAATAATGGTAATGTTGCCATGGGATTATGCCGATTTCTACAAAAACAACTTTGCCAAATATGATAAGGAAACAGGAGAGAATCCTGTTGATTTGGGAAGACTTTGTACCATAATGGGATCCAAGGGGAAGAAGAAAAAACAGCAACTCTTTCAACATATTGTGGATGCGTTGCAATATTCGGCTGTTCAGCAGGAGGTGTTTCCGGAATATGTGAAAAAGTTGGGGATACGATCGTGCGTATACTGCAATGCGCAATATGCTGTATCGGCCAAGAAAGGAAAGACAGATAAAAGCACTTTCTATCATACAAACTTTACTTTGGATCACTGGAAGCCGAAAAGCAAGTATCCGTATCTGGCTGTCGCATTCTATAACCTATACCCATGTTGTGCCACCTGCAATCAGGCCAAATCATGGCATGAGCGAGACTGGATGATGTATTGTCAGGATGTCTCAGAGGCAAATCCATTTCAATTCAAGTTGAATGACTTATCGTTGACAAACTATCTGACGACATGGGACGCGGAAAAACTGAAGATAGAGTTTGAGCCTAAGGAGAAAGGAAAATATCCTAAATATGATGAGAATTTCCATATCAGTAAGTTGTATGGAAATTTCAGGAGTGAAGTAGAGGACGTTATTTGGCGAAGCAGAATTTATAGTCCCAAAATGATAGAGGCAATGAATGATTCTGGTGTATATAAACTAATGCCACACGAAGTGAATCGTTTTATCATTGGCAATTACGATCGAGAAGAGGATATCTTGAAACGTCCTTTAGCCAAATTGATTCAGGATGTTGCGAGGCAATTAGGAGTTATTTAAATCTAAACAACATATTATCTGTCTCATGAACATAGGAAATAGTTACAAAGTACCAGGATATCATCACATCAACATGTTGAACGGATATGCTTTTCCAAAGGACAAGAGTACCGTGTTTAAATATATGCCGCTTGACAGACTTGTTCAATCCGTAGACAAAGGTGTTTTTGTCTTTGTTTCTCCTGAGACTTGGTATGACCCATTTGAACAATTGTATTACGGCATAGATTGCACTTCGAAAGGATATGCTACTGAGGACATCGCTTGTATGTGTGTGTCGGAGAAGTCATCGACGAATGAAGATGCTTCTTGGCGGGTGTATGCTGGCACAAACAACAAAACAGTTAGGATTTCTTTGGAACAGGATAAGTTGCTTCAATTATTGGATGGATATGCCGAGTTTAATGGTTTCGAGGTGTATATTGGCAAGGTCGACTATTCTTTTGATAAGAGGGAAATAAAGTCTATTTATCTGCCATCATCACCTTGTTATAAAGACTACTTTCCCAATGTGATGAGGAGGGAGCATTATCTGTCGCTGATGTTGTTGAAACGGAAGGCATTCAGATATGAAAACGAAGTTAGACTTTTTTTGGTCAAAGATAACGTCTCTTTTGATAGCAATAACTTGCTGAAGATTCCTTGTGATTACCGTAAATTGGGCATTATATCTAATGTGATGCTTTCGCCATATCCTCCTGTGCGTGCTGAAGGTGATATGGCTTTCAAGATCCGAGAGAAGATGAACATGTTGGAGTCCAATGAAATCAAGAGTATTTTGACAGCTAAACTCGGTTGCCGTGTACAGCAATCTTTATTGTATAAGGTTTGTTCTAGAATAAATAGTGTGTAATTGTTTGGGGCTTTTTGCATGGTGATGAAAGTTTTTTGATTGAGTTTGATGGATTTTGAGTAATTTTGTGGCGTTCTCTCTTTTTCTGGATTGCCGCGCTTTGCTTGCAATGACTGGGAACAGACGGCGGCTCATGGAAAGGGGGGGCGAAATTGGAAAACGGATGAAAAGACTCGTACATATTGTATTTGCTTTGGTGGGGGCTTTGGTGGTTGTGGGAAGCTGCAATAGACTCACTCGGCAGACTCCACCTGACCCCCTCTCAGAGGGGGAAGCCTACCGGACGCTGGAGGGGATTGATAGCTTGATGTGGAAGGAGCCGGATAGTGCGCTGAAGGTGATGATGGAGTTTGCGGCGAAGGTGGAGGCGGATAGCATGGATGCGTTTGAAGGACATTATTGCCAGTTGCTGATTTCTGAGTTGTTGTATAAGAATTACAAAAAACAAAGCAATAGGAATGAGTTGCTGAAAGCGGTGGGGTATTTTGATTCGATTTTGGGGATGGATGGAGCGGACACACGCGGTGTGTCCCCACAAAGAGGTGCGTCCCTGCGGGAACGCAATGTGTTTTTGGATGCGCGGGCACATTATATTAATGGTGCGGGCCTTTATGAGCGGAACGACGTGGTGAACGCTTGTGCGGAATACTTGAAGGCTTTGGAGGTCATGGAGGAACAATTTGAAGAAAAAGAACTGACGGGAAAGAAGGCTGTTTTCATGTTCTATGCGTACAATAGGCTTTTGACTCTTTTTTCAGCGCAGTTTATGATGGGTCCAGCTATTGAATGTGGAGAAAAGGCTTTGGCTTATTGCCAAAAAGAGTCTTCTTTATTTAAGGAGATTCCGACTGCTTATTATCATATCGGGAAACAATATGACAAGATGGGTGAAAAGGATGTTGCAAGAAGGTATTATGGGCAGGCCATTGAAGGGTTATCTGATATTAATAACCCTGTATATCGAGATGTTGTTTCCACGAAAGCACTTTGCGATTATCAGGTAGGATTGGAGGCAGATGCTTCCATAACAGCAATAAAGAAGATGCTTGACTATGCGAATAGTGAGAAGGAGACGCTAACCCGTTTATTGACAATAGGAGGAATTTTCACTGTTGAGCAATCCTTCGATTCTGCCATATACTATTTAGAACCTGTATTTGAAAACAAGGATGATGTGTCTTTACAAATACGTGCTGCGGAATATTTGCTCGTCGATTATGATCATCTTGGAGATAAGGCAAAATCGGATGAATGCATGCGGTTTTTGGCTAACCATAAGAAAACGGATGGAGAAACTAAAGCCTTGGTCTCCGAGCTTGAAGCCATGTTCAAGAATTACCAGAATCAAAAGCAGGAGAAACAGATAGCGATTGAACGAGAGAAGGCTATGAGGAAAGCTTTGGGAGTTGTTATCCCCATTATTGTTGTCGTATTGGTTGTTTACTTTGTGCTGATATTGAGAAACAAGAAACAACTAAAGAAGCAACAAGAGGAAGCGGACAGGATGCTTGGTGAGACGGAACAAGAGCACGAAAAGGAGTTGAGGCTATGGCAGACGGAGGCGGAAAAGACCTTGGAAGAGACGGTAAAGAAGCACGAGGAAGCTTTGAAGACAAAAGACTCGCAGCATGAACAGGAGATGAAGGCCAAACAGGCTGAGGCTATGCAGCAAATGGAGGCGGCCCAGCGAAGCCATGAGGAAGAATTGAAAAGACAGCAGGCAGAAACCGAGCGTTTGTTGGAGGAGGCCGAACGGAAGCATCAGCAGAAGATGGAGGAGATGATGAAGCGGCATGAAGCTGAATTGAGATTGCAGAAAGACCAATCCGATAAAGAGATAGAACAGACAAGGCAACGGCATGAAGCTGAATTGGAGGCGGAGCGATTGGCATACCAGAAAGAGCGGGAGGAGTTGCAGCTAAGTTTGCAACTGAGTAAACGGAATGTGAACACCTTGCAGGAGGAGCTTGGCCGTAAAAGAACGGATGCAAAAGGACATTATGAAGCGTTTGTGAGGGAGCCTGTGTGCGTCAAAATCAATGATGCGGTACGAGATCTGCAAATCACCACGAGGAAACCATATACGAGTTACCGTGTCAATTTTGATGACGAGACGCTTACGCAATTCGGACAGGTTGTTTCGGCCTATTATGGTGAAGTGAAGCCTGCCTTGCTGTGTCTTTATCCGAGCATTGCCCAGGAGGACCTGCTGCTGTGCTATTTGTATCTGCTTGGGATGGAAAACAAGCAGATTGCAGTAGTACGGCATAGGGAATATTCCACAGTGCGGAAACAGGCTGGTGAGCTAAAGAGGCGGCTGGGAATTGAAGAGAGTGTACGGGATTATGTTTTGGGTGTGGCTGGAGTGGAGGAGTTTGTGGAGGAATAATTGACCCCACCGACCTCACCCCGGCCCTCTCCTTGGAGGAGAGGGAGAGGACAGATGTGGAGATGCCAGGGGTTGCACCCTTGGTTAAGTTGTGGAGCCCCTCGGGGCTTTTGTTGTTCATGTTGACGTGCTGTCGTACTATCGTGATTACGAACGATGGGATGGGACTTATAGGACGGATGGGGCATAGATTCCATTGACAAGCGGCCAAATAATTGTGGAAAAATAATGAAAATACTGCATTTTTTTCGAATTTCCATGCTGTGTGATAAAAAAGTTGTATTTTTGCAATGCGTCTAGGAAGAGTCGCCAAGCGTCTCTATCATGGGTGTTTTCCCAGAAACTAGTCGCTTTTTTTGTATATAAACGTCATCCTTTATGATGTACTTTTGTTATATTGACGAGTCGGGAACGCCTGAGATACCAGGGACTTCAAGCCATTATGTTTTGTGCGGATTGGCCATACCTATCGACCAATGGAAGAAGTGCGACAAGCAAATTCATGCCATTAAACACAAGTATGGGCTGGACGATGCAGAGATTCACACGGGTTGGATACTCCGCACCTACCTTGAACAAAGTCGCATCCCTGACTTCGAGACGAAGAGTTATGCGGATCGTCGCTTGGCGGTCATGCAGGAACGAGCAAAAGAGATCTATCGTCTTCAGCACAGCGGGAACAAGAAACTGTACAAGCAGTGCAAGAAGAATTATCGGATGACCGAAGCATATATCCATTTGACTCGCGATGAGCGCATCAGCCTTATCCAGGAGATTGCGGACAAAATAGGCAGTTGGCGGTTTGCCCGTCTCTTTGCCGAGGGCGTGGATAAAACCCATTTCAATCCTGCCTCAAAGCATACCATTGACGAAATGGCGTTAGAGCAGATTGTCTCGCGTTTTGAGCAATACATGAATAAGAAAGATGTCAATCCCATCAGCATCTATGGTGCGCTTATCCATGACAACAATCTGACCGTCGCCAAGCGACACACCCAGTTGATGCAGCAGTTCCATCGCAAAGGAACACTGTGGACCAGCATAGACCACATCATCGAGACACCTCTTTTTGTCAACTCGGAACTCACGAGCATGGTGCAACTGGCCGACCTGTGTTCATACGTCATACGCAGGTACTTTGAGCTCGGGGAGGCGGACTTGTTTGACCGCATCAAGAATCGTTTTGACAAGCATAATGGCAAACTTGTCGGCATACGACATTTTACAAATGACAGCTGCACCTGTGTGGTTTGTGAGGAGAGGCGTGAGTCGAAGAGAGAGAAAAGCTGACCTCACCCTGGCCCTCTCCTTGGAGGAGAAGACTCCCCCGGCCTACGGCTACCCCCTCTCAGAGGGGGAGTGCGTGAAAAATGTGGGATTTGGGGTTAAAATTTTGCAAAAAATCTTGTTTTTGTAAGTTGTTGATAATCAGTAGTTTTACCCCCCCCCTGGTTTTTATTCCTGCAAAGTTCCTTCGCGTTCCCGCATAATTCCCGCGCTTTTACTTGGAAGGTATTATCGGAAAGGACTACTTTCGTGGCAGATTATTCAACTTATTCAAAACCAATTAAAAATTAAAGAGATGAAAAAAGCGACAAAATTGATTCTGATGCTCTGCTTGATCCTTTCGGGAGCATTTTGTTTCGTACACGGCGAAACTGGAACGGAAACGGAAGGAGATGGGATTACTATTGATCTAATAGAAGCGTCAAGTTGTACGGAGCCTAGTAGGGGTAATTCCATAATTCCTACAATTAATGGTCATGTGCTTACAGTGGTATTCAATGAAAACATGGGGCAGGTTTCTGTGGAGGTTTCCACGGCTGCCGGTGCTGCGGTACAATGCCTCTCAGTGCTTACGCCAAACGGCTTGCAAGTTTACATTCCCAATGCCGGGAATTATGTTGTCACCTTTACGCTTTCCAACGGGGATGTGTATTATGGTGAGTTTACTGTAACAGATAGATGATTGAGACACAGCAAGGCTATGAAAGGGAAGAACAAATTCATCCATTGAGGCCTCCAGAGAGGGGCTATATATAAAACAAGGTGCTTGGAGACACTGCTTTTGTGGAAGATTGCCTTATCTCACAAGCACCCGAAGCAAAACGAGAAGACCTGAACGCGTAGGGCATACGCCCTTGGCGTGTTGTTATACCCGTTTTTGCGTGGCAAAGATAGGGAATTGTTCAATTCAACAAGTAATTCAATACCAAACAAAACAAATCTTCAGAAAAATGAAAAGAGTATTAATCATCATGGCTATTATCTGCATGGCCTTTTCTGTGAATGCGCAGGATAAATATGCAGTCTTGATTGCCACAATTGGTAACATGGATAACATTCCTCAACAAGACAGATGGAACGACGGAAATACTCTTGCCGATCCAAATGAGTTTTGGAATGATACTTATATGTTTTGGAAAATGTTACAAAACAAAGGATTTGAAAAGGATAATATTTTTGTTCTTTATGGTAGTTCTGGCATGGATTGCGAAGAGAATCCGTGCTATATAGCTCCCAAGTCACCCGATTATCCAGAGAGCATAGATGTTACTTATGGTCCAGCGAATCGAAACACTATAATAAAGTTGTTTAACGGTCTAGCTGGCAACGATCCCACCCAAATAGGAGTTACACCTGTGGTAACAGAAAATGACTACTTTTTTACTTGGGTGTTCACTGAGGGTGGTTCATTGGGCATTAACAATTCGTACATATATCTTGCTGACGGTTATGTTATGCAAGATACTGAATTTGCTTCCTTGGTTAATGGAGTGAATGCCAACCGAAAGACTATCTGGATGCAAAGTGGCAAAGGAGGTGGATTTGCCGATAATTTGTCGGCTACAAACTCGGTTTTCGTCTCCGCATCAAAATGGAATGAAAATGCTTATCGTGCAGACAACTTAACCACAGGAGGACGTTTCGTGGTTGAGAATGACACATGTTATAATAGTATTAACAACCTTGTAAGTTATCATGGAGAGTTTGACTTTCACATGTACTCTGTTATCAATGGGGAATCGCCTCATGGTGACATCTCATACGATGACACACTTTACATTACAGCTGACAACAACATCAAGGACAGATTCATTTCTATGCAGGAGGCATACGCATGGACAGCCCACCATGATTCAAGAGCAGAAACCACTTTTTATGATGACTTAGGTAACATTGGCTCCAATGTTTGCTTGGAGTATCCTACTTTATTGTATGGGTGTCCTGTTTGGAATGATACACATCGTGGTATCATAGGCGTTTCGAGTGATTTTACTGTTTTTAACGGGCAAACGGTTACTTTGACAGGCATAAGTGATGTGACACTTTGCAATGATGCCACTTTTACTGTTGAAGACGGTGGTACATTAATTATTGATGGGCAGGTAACCTTTCACGGAACAAGTGACAACTCTTTGATTATCAAAGGAAATCTTGTACAAAACAATGGTTCAGAATTAAGTTTTTATGATATGAAAGTAGAAGGATATGCTCTCCATCTTTCTATTGACAATGCAAGGTTTTATGATACAGAATTGATATACATGCCACAATTATCAACCATTGCAGCAACTTCATCTATTGGGGACTTGACTGTGACCAATTGCACTTTCGACAATCCAACGAAAAATGTGGCCATTGATGTTCGAAATAGCCTTAAATATAAATTAGTTGGTGATACTATTAAGGCATCAAATCGTCATGGTATCAAATTGACTCGTTGCGGAAACACTGCTTCAAGCAGTTTCAGTGGTAGGGTTGACAGAAGGGTATATGGCAATGATATTTCAGGATGTGAAGGTACAGGCCTAAGAATGTATGCTTCTTCCGGTGAAGTACTCATGAACCAAATTCATGGTAACGGACGTGGTGTTGAATTCTTGAATAGGTGTAACATTTATCAGTTCATGGGGAATTGCTCTGCTCTCGATGGAGATGATACGCAACACATTTATGACAATATTTCGTATGAAGTTTATTTGACCAGTGCTTGTGACCCATTGCTTACACGTTACAACCTTATTGAGAAAACCTCTGTTGGAACGACTCCGTATGTTTATTATGACGGGCTGATTGGCTTTGGGGAAGACCCGATAAATCCCAGTGATAGAGGGAACATTGATGTCAAATTGAATGCATGGGGAGATTATTTTTATGCTCCATCTCATTTATATAGTAATGTGTCATCGGTTGGCTTTGATTATATTCCCATATGGGTTATGGGTCGAGAAGAATGTGATCCGAATACTTCATCAGCCCAAGCTTTGATTATGGAAGCCGACTCCCTATGTGAGGAAGAGGAATATGTGGCTGCAAAAGCCCTATATATGCAGGTGGCTGAGGAGTATCCAAACACCACCAGCGCAGAGATGGCCCTTAAGGCTTTATTGCCTTTGGAAGCCTTGATTGATGATGATTATACTGCCTTGAAGTCATATTATTTGACCAACACGGTTATCTCTTCAAATGAAGCACTTAGTCATTTGGCTACTGCAATGGCCAATCGCTGCGATGAGGTTTTGGGCAATTATTCAGATGCTATTGCTTGGTATGAGAATGTGATAACTGACCCTGAATCATCATTTGTTGATAGTATTTGTGCTGCAATCGATTTGGGCAATTTGTATTTAGCTATTGAAGAGAATGGGCAAAAAACAATTGGAAAATATATCCAATACAAGCCTGAATCTATTGAAGATTATATTTTAGAAACAGAAAGGGCATTAGCACTGTTGCCAAGAACCCAAAATAGTGATAGGAGTTGGCCTTTCACTTCATATCCATTTTGGATTGATTCTGTAACAAAACAGCCAGATGGTTATTCTATGGATGATAACGGAGACGTTGAAATTTCCACTCCTGAAGGCTTAGCTTGGTTGCCAAGTGTGGTGAACGGACTGAACGGTTGTAATCCTAACGACTTTAGTGGACATACCATTAGATTGGTGGATGACATTAACCTTGATGCTGTAGCGAAGTTGCGTTTCACTCCGATAGGCACCCATGAGCATCCTTTCAATGGTATTTTCGATGGAGGAGGACACTCCATTGAAGGATTATATATTGGTTGCAATGCAGACGGTAATGATGACGAGGATCCCAATTTTGACTTTGGCTTATTTGGATATATTTGCAATGCCACAGTGAAAAACGTCACTCTCAATTCTGGAGTGCTTACTGTCAATCTTATGTCTGTAATCCCTCTCCTGAATGATCATTATGTTGGTGGCGTAGTAGGTTTTGCAGACTCACTTTCTGTGGTGGATGGTTGCGTTAACAAAATGCAAATGGGCATTAACGGAGATGGAACTACCCTTGGAGGTATTGTTGGTATGAACCGTAACTCTATCGTAAGAAATTGCGCTTATATATTTGGTGAAGATGCGATGAATATTTGCGAGAAAGGAGGAGGCATCGTTTATAGGAATTTATCGGAGGGTGGTTATGCAAATGCCGTAGTTAGTAATTGTTTCTGGTATGGTTATATAGTAGAGATGGTAGGCGGCGGTTATGCTTTAGGAGGAATTGTAGGTCTTAATGAAACGGATGAAGCATCACTGGCCAATGGTAACAACGCCATGGTATGGAATTGTTTTGCAGAAAGTATTTCTTTAATCAGGGCAAGGTATGGAGGCATAGTTGCTGGTCGCAATTTACAAGGAAGCCATGTGGATTATAGCTATGGACACATTTGGTTTAACCCAGAACAAGTAGGTTTGTTCGGAAGTAACGAGGGCGAAGCTGTGCAGTGTTCGGAGTTCCAACCCACAGGTTCCTGCACACTTAACGAACCGGTTCAAGTCGGCCATAAAAATGTTGCTACTATGTTAGAAGCCCTTAATACGTGGGTGGAGATGCAGGAAGAGCCCTGCCTTTACAAGACTTGGGAGGTCAATGAGGACTATGGCATTCCCATGTTCGCTGATGGCATTACAATGGTGGATGAACCGAAAAATGCTACAGAAGTGCTTTCTGTCTTTCCTAACCCAACCAATAGCATCATCTATATTCAAGGAATTGAAATTGAGGAAGTCCAAGTGTTCAACACCCTTGGTCAAAATGTTATGACCTTGTTTGACACTAATGCGATCAATGTAGACGGCTTGCCTCAGGGAATGTATCTGTTGCACGTTGTGGCTACTGACGGTACGAGTCATGTGGCCCGTGTGGCGGTGAGCAGATAAGAGGTTGGATGTTTTGGCCTTGGCGGGCTGGTGGCAGATGAAAAGACTGCTGACTGGCCCGCTGGGCTGAGATTTGAATAGGACTTATAGGACAAATAGGACTGAATAAGTATCAAAGGCCAAATTAACTGAATTACAAACAAACAAAAAGTAAAAGGAGAGTCTAAAATGAAAAGATTTACTAAGACTTTGGTTGCGGCGATGATTATTGCTGCAACGGGTGCGACCATTATGGTTGGCTGCAAAAAAGAAGAGAGCGCACAAATGAAGGATGGTGTTGCTCAGACGGAACAAGGTATGTCGCAAAGCGAGCAAGAAGTGCTTGATTTTCTCGCCGATTATAAAGCGGTAAAGGGAGGTGCAAAAGCTGACGGTGAAGATGTGACCCCAGAAATGGCTCGATGGCAAATTGAGAAAGTCTTTAATTATTGCTACAGTTTTACTGAGGATCAGTTGTCTAATATGCGACAAGTCGAAGTAAGTGTACCCATGCCAAAGGTAAATGACGAGGGCAAAATCAGCTACTGCGACTTGCTTGAAACATATGGCAAAGTGGTTGATGTCGTGAGAGAGGCATATAAGACTATCGATTTAGAAGGCAAGATTTTAAAATTTGTCACTATCAGCATTGACAAAAAGGAGGTCAAAGACACAAAAAGCCTTACTATTATGATGAACGCAGGAAGCAATATTTCAAATGAAACTCCAAATGACTGCTTTATTTGGGGTACAAACGGAATTTTTGAAATGTCTGGACGTGCGCCTGAACAATTACAAGATTCTGTCTATCGATATGATGCCTATTACACATTGTATTACAATCCCTGTCCATCTTGCTACACTTACCTTGACACAATCTACACATATGCCATATATAACGGTAATGCTAACAATGGTTTGTTTTATGCTACAGGCTTAACCTACCAAGAGACACTGGATTACCAATTATGTTGGGGTGGAGAATTAGATGATGAGATTGATTATATCATCAGCTTAGGACATCCAGGACAACCCACTAACCTCTATAACATCGATTGGTATTACTACACAATCATTGGGTCAAACAGTGTACAACTAGAAGGATTGGGTTATATCGCATCACATTCAGCTGAAGTGAAATACTGCAGACGCCTATGGAGGCAGTATGGCAATGAATATCCCATTTCGATTGATACGGATGAATAACTTTCAAACTTGGTATAGGAGGGGGATTTGAATAAGGCTCGCCTCCTATGCCATAATTTGGATTATTATGAAAGCCAAAATAGTTCTGTTGCTGGCCTTTTCCATATCGATCGGTATTAATCTGTCGTTTGGTCAAACTTTGCAAGAATTCTTTTCCATTGGCTCAAACACGTTTTTCGACGAGGCGATTTTTGTCGACCAAGAGACCATGATGGTTCGGCTTTGGATACGACATCATGAGAATGGAATCTGGTGGGCTGACCAACATCTGTTGCTATTGGACGGAAACGGTAACATAGTGGATTCCACCTATCTTTTTACGAACAATCCAAGCATTGGGCGAAGGACAAAGTCATGTGGAATCCTACAATTTGCCGATGGTTCCTTGGGGATGCTCGTAATGAAATTCTCTGACGACACACTGCGGCTTCAGAAAATCGGCATTTCTGATGGTTTGTCGCTGTCATATCTTGACTATGATTGGCAATGCACGGATTATTACACAAGCGACGATTTCTCCGAAGAACGCTTTATAGCCAACAAAGACGGCAGCATTTTCTACGCCTATCCGTCTCAAAGCCTGACGCAATGTCAAACCATCCCTTGGACAACAGGATTCAGGCTGATGAAATTCGGTGCAGATGGACAACTGCTTTGTGAACGAACATTTGAAGATATCCCATTTAGTGGCAATATGTTCCGTGCGTTTGAACTATTTCCCACCCCCGATTCACTTGGTTGCCGGATGGTGATGCGGAATCTGACAGCGAACCCCGTAAAATACGATTGCTACACTTTGGATGCCAACCTCAACATTGTGGAGCATAATGAGAATATCGATAGGCTCTCTTATCCCCGATTGTGCAGCAAGGAAGCTTTTTTTAAATTGAACCCATACAACGGAAAAACCTATTCCGTTAATTGCGAGACCTATTGGGCGCCTGGTGACATTCATGAGCACGATGAGGATGTACTGATGAGCGTGTTCAATGCCAATCATTTCGAGCAGCTTGCCTACACATGGGGCATCACTTCAAGTGCTCCAAGTGCGGCTGGCTACAAAAACTCCATAGCTTTTGATTCAGAAGGAGGCATATACATGTCTGGAGGCATGGACAAGTTCTACACCATACCCACAAGCATTTATGTGGCCTATTTGGACGAGAACCTTAACAAACTCAATGAAATCTATTATACTGATGATTTCTTCTGGCTGTACCCTGACAAAGGAATCTGTTTAAGTCCCAAAGGTGACCTTTTCCTGCTTTGCACAAGAATGGATGAGGTAGAGGACGTTGGTGCCATTTACAAAATTCCCCAAGAAGCCTTTGATGGAATCAATGAAGCCCATGATGCTGGTTTCGCCGTGGCGGTGGCTTACCCCAATCCAGGGAAAGATGTGCTGAACATTAGAACGGGATTGAAGAATGCCCGAGTGGAGGTGTATGATGTGAATGGGAGGCTAGTTCATAGACAAGATATTACGGAGGATGTGACGGGGATTGATGCTGGAGGATGGGCTGAAGGGGTTTATGTTTGGAAGGTCTATGTGGGCGTTTCGACAGGCTCAACGACCCTCGCGGAGACGGGGAAGTGGATTAAGGAATAACCTCATGCTTTCATTCAGAATGAAGCATTGAATAAGACCAAAGATGGTTCTTGGATTAAACACAAGATAACAAATTAACTGATTTACAAACAAACTAAAAGTAAAAGGAGAATCTAAAATGAAAAGATTTACGAAAACTTTGGTTGCGGCGATGATTATTGCTGCAACAGGAGCGGCCATTATGGTTGGCTGTAAGAAAGAACAAGATGCCAAGTTGGCCGATAACGGACAAATTGAGCAGAGCGACAAGAGTGCCGAGGCTGCTATTGCACGCATCACAGACTTCAAAAAGCAGGTGGACGTGAGAAAAGCACAACCAGGCATGAAGAGTGCAGAAACAATGAGCATTAGCGATGCCGTGGATGACATTGTTGAGCTCTTCAATGCTGTTTATGCGCAGCCCGAAAATTTCTATGTACAGATGGTGAGAAACAGTTTTATCATCAATCTTCCATTGACAACTGATGGAAAAGTTCTTGTGGACGATGTGGTTTCGGCTTACAACCAAACCATTGTATCGGCACGTCAAGCTTACATCAATGATGGCATCGATGATGACAAGGGTTATGTGGGATTAACAGTCCAATTGGGCAATATTACAGAAACTACAGCCGAGTTGGTGTTTTTCAGTACTTCAGGGCAGAGCGGAGACTGCACTACTCCTCCCCAAGGTCCAAATGGCCCGTTTGACGAGGATGATGATTGGCTCTTCATGGCACCCTTGGGGAAATGTGATGGAACGCAGCAGGGCTCGGGTGCCGACAAGCAGATTGAGCTAATGATTTATTCCATCTGTTATGATTGGGGGCGCGATCCTGTCACGGGACAGTTGTACTACTACTATGATGATACGGTATTTGAGTTTCATGGGAATGAATACCCGCAGTATTTATTCTATAGAGATGACATTACAGACAAGTGCATTGAAGATGATGAGATGAATTCGCTCTTTTATAGTACAAAACACTTTTTGGAATATGATGGACCATCTAGTAAAGGCTTACCAGTAACAGGAAGTAATCGTTATCACTTAAGGTATGACTATTTCATTGAGGGCAATCCGACTTATCCTATTGATGACTATCTTATGCATAATATCCATCATGCCCATTATGCTCGTCGCACTTTGTATCCATCGGTAACGATTGAGCATGATGATTTGCTTAATGATTAATTTCTGCAAAAAAAACGCATGAAAAGTCAGTTGTTAACAATCTTGTTCGTGGCCATCGCTATTTCAGCGATGGCCCAGCAATGGGAGATTGATTTTGGTGACCCGACCGACATCAACCAACATTCGCGCATTAACGCTGGCATAATTGATGCCAATGGTGATGCTGTATTGGTCGGTAGGTTTGGCCGTCGCCGAGACTGGAATACGCAACTTATTAAGGTTCATCCAGACGGCAGTTATGAAAGACATGTCAACGAGGACTTGCCAAAAATGCTGTTTTTCTATGATGTTGTACAACTGAAGAACGGTAACTATTTCACGGTGGCGACAAGGATTCAGGACACGACGATGATCAATTTTGGGGGGAACGAACTGTGGGCAATTGTTCTTAATGACAATCTTGACATATTGGAGGCCCAGGTTTACACCCAAGACACTTTGGAATTGATAAGTAGTCCCTGCCTGTTAGTTGAAGACGACGGAAACGTGGTGGCTTGCGGTGAATGGTATGAAAGGTTGTATTGGAGTTTCCCCTATATGTACAGGTTCAATGAAAACGCCGACACATTAGCTTGCCGCTATGAAAAGCCCGAAAACTATGTTTATAACGACCCTATTTTCCAGATGCATGATTTCAAGTGCTATAAGATTTTCAAAAACCCGTTGGAAGATGGTTATATATTCCTTTGCGACCACGGAGGGATGGGGGCTGCGTTCTATGATGAAAACTTCCAGTATAAAAAAGCCTATCGATACGGAACAGCCACATATATTTTCGCCGTGGGCAACAAAGGCTATTCGGATTATCTTCTTTCGGACAACAGCATGTTGGTTTTTTGTACCAGATGTGAAGATGATGGCATTGACGAGTATCATCTCTGCCTTGCCGACCTCGATTTGGGTGGAAGCAAAGAGCGCGGCAATGGTATAGTAAACCGTTTTGTCACCAATTTTCATCACAAGGAAAACAGAAAAGAGGAACAATGCATGGGTAAAAGCATGGCTACCGTGAACGACACTACGATGTATGGTTGTTATTACACTTGGTATGAGCTTGGGGGCGACATGCAAACAGGTCTGTGTCTTTTTGACCGAGACATGGAAATCCTTGGCGGTCGGTTTTTTGATGAAGCGGAATACCTAAATTACGGTGCCATGTTTGTTCTGCCTTACGATGACGGAGGCTGCCTCTTGGTTATGGACGGAGGGGCTAATATGTTGGGCCCTTATTGTGCAAGTAAGGTTCTGAAACTGAACCGCGAAGAGATGAACCCCATAACTACCTCGGTCAAGGAGATGCCTGTGATGGAGATTCAAGGCAAGGCATATCCTAATCCGGCAAAGGATGTTCTGAATATTGACCTTAGCGGAGTGGAAAACATTGACGGCTACCGCATCAGCATTACGGATGCCCTTGGCCGTCCATGCCTGGATAGGTTTATCCGGGGCGAGGGGAATGTGCTTACTGTGGAGGTTTCGGGGCTTAAGGCGGGGGTGTATGGTTATCGGGTGTATAGTGAGGATGGAGATTTGATTGGGGGGAGATTTGTGAAGGAATAGGAGTTTTTCGGTGTGCGTTCTAACGGGATTTCGTGCTAACGAAGGAGTTTTATTGGATGATAGGGTTTGTAGAACTGATTAGTTTCTCTGATCTATTTTTGGAAAGTGAGGGTGGTGGTTAAGGAAAAGAGTTGGTTTGAGGTGTTGACGGGGTGATAAATAAAGAAAAACACAAATTAACTAAATACAAAAATTAAAGTTAATCAAACAGATTGTTAAACTTAAAATTGTTGTAAAATGAAAACAAATGTATTTAAAAAGGCGGCGTTCGCCGTTGTTGTAACGATGTTACTAGTATCAAATGCTGTACATGGACAGGAACAACCTTCGATTGTAAAACATGAGATTTCTCCACATTGGTACTATTTTGAGAATGAGGAGGGAGCCCCGGTTTTGACTGTAAAAGATTTCGTTCCGATTTGCAAGGCGGAATTTGGATTAAGTGAAAGCGATGAACTTGATGTCAAAGATGTTACTTTCCTGGATGAATTGGCCATTGAAAAATCGGCTGACAGTAGAACAAGATGTACAAAGTACCAGCAATACTACAATGGTTATGAGGTGGAATCCTCGGTAATTGTAACTTTTGATATGTCGGACACCATTACTGTTGTCACTGGAAACTTGGTGGGAAATCTGAATATAGACACATCAGAACCCATTTCACAATCAGCAGCACTAAATGTGGCATTGGGTGCAGTGACAGGAAACTTCATTTGGCAAGATTCAGTCCTAATGGATGGCTTTTGTAAGGATGCCAATGGAAACTTTGATTCGATTTGTTATAACCGTTTTTTGCCGAAAGGAAAACTATGTTTGGCACGAAAATTTGGTGATGAATTTACATCAAATAACATCCGTTTTGTGTGGAGATTCCTTATAAATACGACAACGGCAGAATATCGTGTTTTGGTAAATGCGAAAACTGGTGAGATTTTTGATGTAGCTGACGTTACGAGGAATGATTTTGATAAAGGCAATGTGCAAACGCTTTATGACGGGTACATTGTGAACGAAATGGAAACATACAGGGTGTCATCTAGTTTATGGACTCTTAAAAACTCAAAAGGAAACAAAACTGTGTTGAATGGAAACGCCATTTTTAGTACGACCAATGACTGGACAGTCACTTCGGAGGCACCTGCAACAACGGCGCATTGGATTATTGGGCAATTAGCGGATTTTTATTGGACAAAATATCTCAATAATACCATTTCTGTAGATACTTATATTAATGCAGGTATTCCTGGTCTTAATAACGCTTACTACTCTCACTCTTCGAATACGATTATAGTGGGCGACTATTATAATCACTGGTTATCAACTATAGACGTAATTGGGCATGAACTAACTCATAGACTGGTAGCTTTAAGTGCAGATTTGGAATATCATGGTGAGAGCGGCGCTTTGAATGAATCTTTTGCCGATATTTTTGGAACATTGGCGGAAAGATTTATTAGGACGAATCATGGGAGAAGTTGGAACTGGACTTTAGGTGAGGATGCTATTACTATCAGAAGCATGTCGGATCCCCACCTTTATTCGCAGCCTGATCACTATCAGGGACAGTACTGGGTGGATCCTCAAAGCGGTTACGATAATGGAGGTGTACATATTAATTCTGGTGTTCAGAACAAATGGTTTTATAACCTTTCACAAACCATTGGACCAGACAAGGCGGGGCTTGTTGCCTATTATATGCTTCATTTGTATTTGACACCTACCTCCAACTATCATGATGCATTGTTTGCCTCGGTTTTTGCCGCTGAGAATCTGTTCGGAAGATGTAGCGACGAAAGGAGCAAGGTTATTTCTGCATGGTCATCTGTGGGCGTTTCTTCTGCTAATATTCCGTTATGTGCCAGTAGTCAGCAGGAGGCAGAAAGATTTAGCGTTGATGAAATCGATAACACTCTGCATTTAAATATGGAGGTGTTCCCTAACCCGGTTTCGGAAGTCCTCAACATTGAGTTTTCAAACGCAATAAATGACGGGGTTTTAGAGATATATAATATGACTGGTGCAAAAGTTGATGAAGTATTTGTGCAAAGCAAAACAGTATCTATCAATGTAAAGCATTTGACCAACGGTCTGTATTTCATTAATGCTATAGTTAATGGACGTTCTGTTACTAATGCTAAATTTATTGTAAACAAAGCAAATAGCAAATAATCGAAAAACAGTCGCCCCTTCCCCCTTTAGTTAACATAAAGAGGGAGGGGGCGGCTTGATAGACGTAATAATGAAAAAAAATAAAACTATGAAAGCAACAAGAATTTACTTTCTACTTGTGCTCCTGCTGATGGCGGGCGGAGTGACGATGCAAGCGCAAGAGTATTTACCTATCGCCCAGAAAGGAAACGAGTGGCACACTTTCGAGACCAGCGTTTGGCAGATTAACAACTATGTCAATTGGTGTTCAGGGGACACGCTCATTGAAGATGTTCGATATATGAAAATCATGGGCACTGTGAATGATAGTTACCCTATCTTTTACACATTACTTAGAGAAGAGGAAGGAAAGGTGTGGAAACGGTATTCAATTGCTCATTCAGAGACATTGCTCTATGACTTCACTGCCAGTGTTGGCGATACCTTGAGAATTGGGGATTTCGCTGAGGAAATGGTTCTTGATTCCATTAGTGTGGTACAGATTGGCGATGTTGACAGGAGAAAGTTTTGGTTTGGATTGGAATATGACGGTTTGGGAAACCCTCGCGCCAAGGAAACATGGGTTGAAGGCATAGGCAGCGATTATGGATTGCTATGGAGCGGATATTACGGTGTTTATGACGGGTGGCATTGCTTGCTGTGCTTCCATCAATACGGGGAACTCGTTTGGCAGAACCCTGAATACAACACATGCACCTATCCCTATGATGCCGTTGAGGAAAACAAGGATTCTGAAATAGCCCTTTATCCCAATCCGGTAAGGGATAGAGTTGTAATTGAAGGTATTGAAATTGCCGAAGTGGAGGTGTACAATGCCCTCGGGCAGAGGGTTAAGATGGTGCAAAGCACGAATGAAATCAATGTTAGTGGTTTGCCAGAAGGAGTTTATTTGCTGTTCATAACCGATGCAAAGGGGATTTCTCAAACGAAACGGATAACTGTTGTTAAATAAACCAAAGAAAACAGTATTCAATTTGATTCAGTCTGTTTATTAATTATGTCATTATAATGAGTAATAGTATTAAAGAAAAGGTATCGACTGTAGCAAAAGACTTTCTGGCCATGTGTTTAAAACCTATCATTGCCAGTTCCATATCTTTTGGGGTGGCTTTCACACCTATTCCTATCCTTTGGAGAGTTTTGATGTGTTTTGTTCCATGGATATTGCTTTTTGTTTTAGAGCGAACTGTTTTTGAGCCAGAACGAAAGAAGGAAATAAAGAAGTTGGCAGAACATAAAAGAAAAGTCACGCCTCTTCTTTTCATGAGAGTTAGGAAACTTGTCGATGGTTATTTATCAAAAGAAGAAGAAAAGAGGAAAAAAAAGGACTATTTCTCTAATCTTGAAAGTATATGCAATATTGTCCGTGATTATTATGTCCAAAAAGGTGGTGATTCGTACGATAAGTATTCAATATCACTAAAAGAAATAGATAGTATGGAAAACATTCGTGAAGTATGTAGGGATACTTCACCTTTAAGTCAAGGAAGAAAACATGAATTTATCAAATCCCCTTATCCTCTTGAGGAAAACACGCCTTATAAGGAAATAATAGATGCGTATAAAAAGGGGGATGTGAAACCATACATTGAAAACGATGTTCACAAAAAGATAATAGAAGGGAAATATGATTGTACTAGATTACACAAGGCTGGAGGGATTAAAGGGGTGCCGTACAAAAGCATTTTCGTTTCTCCAATTTTACCTCTTGTTAATCCAAGTAAAGAAAAGATACGTGGTTTTATATGTGTAGATGCTGAAGATCCTGATATGTTTCGTACGGAAGACGATGAATCATTAGATATTGTTTTCCATGAATATGTTTCTGGAGTTATTTATAAAATGATAGAGATTCAAGAACAAATTAAAGATTAGCTCAATATACAACGATGCCAAGAATTAAAAAAATCAAAAAGACTGTTCTTTTAAATGCTAAAAGGACACCCGTTTCAAAAAAAAGCTATATTAAAAAGGTAACACTCGAAGATGTTGTTCATTTGTATAAACCAGAAGAGTTGAATGCTTTGGTTGAAATATCTATGGAGTCAGAAAAGATTCAAAAGAAAATGATAAAAAAAAGATCCATGGTTATTCGAGGAAGTATTAGAAACATCGTGTTGGGAATTACAAGCAAAGATTTAGTGGAAATAGCCAGATTACATTGAACGTGCTTTAGAGACCTGAAAAGCATAATTCCTGCAATATTATTTGGAGCATATCGGCGGGATTGGGTAGTTTTGTGCACGAAAACGACAAGGGTACTCGTAAGAGAATGATTAAGGATAGAAAAGACATAAGGGCGATACTAAGGACACCGATTGAAAGGTACTATGAGCTGGGGATGATTTCGGCCAGGGCCTTCAATATATGCAAGGCTGCTGACATTGGCACGGTAGGCGATCTTATTCAATGGCATTACGAAGATGGATTGAGAAAGCTGCGCAATTGCGGGCCTTACACCATCAAGGAGTTTGAGGGGGTCATTGGGCTGGTCAATTATAAACATGCCGTGCAACTCATAGAGAAGTTAGACAGGTATGAAGATTTGCCCAAGTCGTTAAAGGACATCATTGTGGCCCAATACAAAAGAACGCTGCTTGACTTCTCCTTGGATTGTATAAGACGGTTTTACGACACCTTCGGCGACTGCAAGGCGTTTTATTCTTTTTTCTTCCGTAGCTTAAATGACTTGGATGTGAGGTTCAATAACCTTTGCAGTTTGGAACTGAAGCACTATTGCTACCAGTTGCTTTCGGAAATTCATTCCTCGCTCCAGAAAGCTGAGTTGGATGACACCTATACCTACGAGTTGGCTGTCATGGCTCGGGCGGTGTTATGGTTCTGCGACGATGATTTTGCAGCGGAACTTGAAGCCAAAGACCCAGATTTGAGGGTTAGGAGAAAAGCCCTTTTGGAGGACTTTAGTGAACGAGCCGACCAGCTTGTCAATGCTGCAGCAAGTGTGCGACAGCATTTGATTCCCAATTATTCGAGGGCTGTGGCGATGATGCAACTCTCGGAAGGTGAAGTGAGAAACAAGTTGCTTGAGATACGGTCATGGGGGCCTACCTACAGGACGATTTTCTTGTTTTTGGCTGAGCTGAAAGAGACTCTTTATTGGTACGAAAGTATCGGTGGGGACGAGTTAGGCAACACGGTTGTCGCTAACAAGTACTGTTATCTGACGGGGGAGCAAGTCGGTTCTGTGGCTGATTTTTACCGGCAATACGGGTATTATCCCATGTTCTTCTTGTTAAGGGAGCGTCTTGCGACTACGAAAGAAAGAGTGGAACGGATTTTTGCGATGGCGACGGGACTTTGTGACGGATGCCCAAAGAACCTGGCTGAAATTGGAAAGGAGATGGAGTGTAGCAGGGAGCGTGTCAGGCAACTGATGGTATTGGCACCTAAAGACTTGTTCAAAGACAAGGGATGGATGCATTACCAGCTTGGTAACACTCTGGTTGTCTCAGAAGTAGATGATTTGTTTTTGAATGTTGTTGATCGCGAGAAAGTGGATGTTCCTTTCGAATCGTTCGCGTTGGTATGTGCCGAGGGGTTCCCGATGAAAACTGCGAAAGTGAATGATTTGCGTTTCCTTGTCAATAATCGTTTGAATGTCAGTGTCATTAATAAGGTTTGTGGTGAGGTAGGCAGACAAAGCAGGCGGATAAGGGCTGAGATTGGTTTTGTCCGGCTTGACGATTTGCTGAGCGATGTGCCTGATGACAAGAAAGGCGTTTACATGGAGGCCTTGCCGGTTATCATCGCCAAGGCGTTCGGATTGCCTGTTGACGAAACTGGGAACGTTGTTTTGCCTCCCAATGGGGTTGATGTGGTTTATGAGCTTACCGAGATTCTGCGAGGCAAAGGCAGGCCGATGAGCATTAAGGAGCTGTATGCTGAACTGATCAAGAGATGTCCAGAGGTCGAGCACAAGGGCTTTGAACACGTCAGAGGGAAGGTGTTGCGGTCGGAGGCAATAGTGCCCATCGGGAAGTCGTCGAGATACACCTTGGCCGAATGGGACAATGTGTATCGAGGAAGCATCAGGGAATTGGTGGTCGATATTTTGAAGAAATCCAAGGCCCCTATGCACATCAATGAGATCATGGAGAAGGTGTTGCCAGCTTTTCCTTATACCAACAAGGGGAGTGTCACGTCGAGCTTGGGCAGCGACAAGGAGAGGTTTGTTTTGTGCGGCAATGGGTATTATGGGTTGGCAAATAAGAAATCTCGTGGTGGAGCGCCAGAAAGCAAAGGGAAGAGGCAGTGACAGCGTACATTCCTTTAGGTGATTGGTGTGAGAGGTTATCTAAAAGGTTGTCTGATGGGTTGTCTGATGGGTTGTCTGAAGGGGAATTGGATATGCTGTTATTGTTGGATTTCCAACATGATGTCGTCCAGAATATATTGATCGCTCATCAGCTGAAGCCCGTATTTTGGGTCGGAGAGTTGTTGGTAGGTGTTGGTGGAATAAAACAGATCCAACGCCCGCTCGGCGTCAATTTGCAGTGTCTCGGCAAGCATCATGATGATGTGGCTTTGTTTGCGCCAAAGTACGGTGTCTCTCATTCTTCATCCTCCAAGTTAGGTGAATAACTCTCTATAAACTGTAGATAATGGTCAATGACGGACTGGCTGAGGATACAAAGTTGATGGTTCACTTTTTTGTATTGTAGTTGGCCCAAAGCCTGTTCTGCGGTTATGATTCCCTTTTCATAGTCTTCAACTGTGTCGATGACGTTGTCGTTGGCCACGCCGCCCTCGATAACATCGTATTCCGATGAATAGTCTTTGCCACGCCGGCAATCCACCACAAAGTTCAGCCAATCAAGATCGTATGATGGAAAGATTTTGTATCGGACGCCGTCCAATCTCGCGTGTTCCTCGTCGAAACGAAAAACACTCACAACGGGTTTGACATTTCTACCTTTCCGGCTTGCGATGATGGCAGCCCAGGCTTCGGCTTGTTCCTTGATGTTTGTGAGATAAAAGCCCTGGCCGAAGTCGAGATTTCGACGACCGGCTTTTGCTAGGGGCTGTTGAACCTCCATGTCTGAACCGTGATAAAACGTAATCATGAGTTTTCCTCCTTTGCTTCTTGTTCCCAATTGTTCAGCGTCTCAATGGTGTCGTTCACCACCCATTCAAGGCTTTGGGTGTGAAGTTGGTCGTAATACCTGAATAGGCGTTTGCGAATCAAATCCTGAAGCATTAGCCTGTCGTGCATTTCTTTCCCACTAATCTTTTCCTTTTTCGCGCTGGCTTCGATGGCCATCACTGCGAAATGGACTTTGCGGTAGGTGTCGTTTGAGAGTTGGGTTGTCATGAGCGTTCTGGTTATTAACTACGTTGAATCTTCGATTTCATTTGCAAAAATACTCAATATTTCGATTGATGCTATATGGAATTGATAAAAGTCTTGAGATTTGTATTAATGCCAGGGGTTGAAGCTCCTCGTTGTGGACGAGGTACCCCTTAGGGGTTGTGGCGTTCGTTATTTGTACTATCGTACTATCGTACTTTCGTGCTATCGTGCTTACGAAGGGGTCCTCACTCCGGTCCTCTCCCGAAGGAGAGGGAGATGACTCCCCCGGCCTGCGGCTTGGATTAGTTTAGAGTTTAGAGTTTAGAGTTGTGGAAAGTTGAGAGTTTATAGTTTTGAGTTGATCGTTATGTGTACTTACGTGCTATCGGGATTACGACGGACTCCCCCGCCGCTGCGCGGCATCCCCTAGATTGCTTCGTTCCTCGCAGTGACTGGGGGAAATTCCTGCAAAATTCCTGCATTTGTTTACGGAGCGTATAGGGGAGATTAGTAGTTTTGCAGTGTATAAATAAACAAGGTGCTTGGAGACACTGCTTTTGTGGAAGATTGCCTTATCTCACAAGCACCCGAAGCAAAACGAGAAGACCTGGACGCGTAGGACATACGCACTTGGCGTGTCGTTATACCCGTTTTTGCGGGGCAAAGATAGGGTTTTATGTGGACAAAATCAATGATACTGTAACTAACTGATAAATGAACAACTTAAATTTTACATCTATGAGAAAACGTAGAAGCTTGCTGATTGCGGTGATGGTGATTGCCGCGACAGCTGCAACTCTCTTCGTCAGTTGCAAGAAGGAGAAAGACGAAGCGGCGACCAATGCCGATAGGAGCGAGGCGCAAGCCTTGCTGAACCGAATCGAGGCGTTCCAAACGCTGCGTGATGCCGTCAATTCCGGAGCGAAAGCAGACGGAAGCATGACGGTTGAGGAAATGCGCCAGGCGCTTGACATTGTGTCGAACTATGAGCACAGCGAACACATGACCTACTGCCTGAACACCGTGCTTGACACTTTGCACGTTGCCATGCCTGCTGTTGACGGAGAGGGCCATGTAAGCAATGCCGATGTTGTGGCAATGTACAATGCCTTTGAGACCGCCTTGGAGAAGTGTATGCTTGGAGTGAAAGATGGAATGGATGTGCCGAGTTACTTCAGCATTGTGATGCCAAAGACAGGTGCAAAGGATGACGATGACATCGATATTGTCTTTTTGAGAGGAGAAGCAGATGAAGATCCAGGTTACGAAGAGCACACTAGCGATGGCCCTTTTAGAGAAGGTATTGATGATTGGTATTGGGGACTTGACCTTGGCCCTTGTGACATAACAGGATATACGGGCCGAATGATAGATGCTGCCGATAAATTGACTCAACAGTTTGTGTATACCCCAGATCAACAACACCAAGGACAATCATACATTCCTTATAACGTTGAACATGTTAGATATGCTCCGTGTGCTGACACAGCTTTTCTTCCAGGATGCATCTATTATGTGGATCCAAATATGGAAGACTGTGCGCCGACTTGGTTGTTTTACTACGAAGGAGAGGATGATCCATGTATTCCGTGGTATGAGATGAACTGCTATTGGCGTAGCATTCGCCGTAATATTGTCCTTCCATTTGCTCCGTTGCACTATGGACTTCTAACTAATTCTCCTTATCATGAATGTAGAATAATTGATTGGGTTTACTATAGAAGAACGAGAAAAGTACATTTGGCTAACGTCGTGTACTGTCAAAAGATTTGGTCGGAGCCGACACTTCCGCCTGTTCGTTGATCGTATGAAAAACACTATTTTTTTTTTGATGGCCTTGGCCCTGTTATTCGGGGCCAAGGCCTTCGGGCAGGAGTGGGAATTCTCTATTCCTTATTATATGGCAGATCCAGAAATGGCTCGCCAGTACTGCGCATACGAATTGTCGGATGGGAGAATTATTGTCAGTACCCAGTTGCTTTACAATGACGGCTCTTATCCCAATTTCTATCCGCCTCACAATGCCTTGATAGCATTATCGGCTGACGGAGAAGAATTGGCGCAAATGGATTATTTTAGAGATAGCTATT
>JAEEGK010005295.1_pt1 | contig 31219 bp, 20 predicted proteins | sample 8958771 | NCBI WGS metagenome assembly JAEEGK01 (sample SAMN16246547, study PRJNA631951) | gut metagenome | biome: gut microbiome; feature: rumen; material: SC-attached | host: Bos | place: Iran: Karaj | collected 2018-10
TTTGCCGGGAATACTCCCCGGTGCTGCAGCAGTTTTCCATCGACGAGTGTTTCATCGACATGACCTTCCGGCTGGCCGGACGCGATCCGGTGGCGGTGGCGACGGAACTCAAGGACCGCATCCGGACTGAACTCGGGTTCACCGTCAATGTCGGTGTCGGTTCCAACAAGTTGCTGGCCAAGATGGCCTCCGATTTCGAGAAACCGGACAAGGTCCATACCCTCTGGCTGGACGAGGTTCAGGAGAAGATGTGGCCGCTTCCCGTGCGGGACCTGCTCTGGGTAGGGAAGAAGACCGAGCAGCGGCTTCTGGCCTATGGCATCCGCACCATCGGGGACCTGGCTGCGATGCCGGACGCTTCGCTGGCCCGCCTGGTGGGCCGCAAATTCGCCGATCAGCTGCACGAAAGCGCCCACGGCGTGGACGACAGCCCCGTGGACACCGAAGAATGGGAGGCGAAGAGCTATAGTGCCGAGCGTACTTTCCCGAAGGACCTGTCCGATCCGAAGGATATCGACCGGGCTTTTTTCAATGTCGCCTGCATCGTCGCGCACCGCATCCGCAAACACGGAATCAGCGCCTCCTGTGTGTCGATGTTCATCAAATACAAGGATTTCTCCGTCGTGCAGAAGCAGCGCCAGTTATCGGCTCCGACCGATGTCACAGCCCTCATCTTGAACGAGGTACGCGGGATGTTCACTGAAATCTGGGACGGGGCGACGCCGCTGCGACAGGTAGGGATCGGCGTGTCCAAGCTGACCCGGGACGCGGATGCGCAACTCTCTCTGTTCGAGGATCCAAAGTTGGACTATTATCGCCGGTGGGACCGCGAATACGACGAGAAAATGAAAGGTGCCGAAGACCGGCGCTTTAAATAATGGACCATTTACCCCAACGAAACCGTCTTTGCATCAGACGGGTGAACAACCTGTTTGAATTTTGCGTATCTTTAGGACAATAACCAAACCAACCTTTTTATGAAAAGAATCCTGTTCGGTTCCGTCGTCTGCCTCATCCTTGCCGGGGCGGCGATTGCGTGCAAGAATCTGGCGGACTCCCGGGAGGCATTGCCGCGTCCCGAGGGGCCCTGCGACGTGTATGAACGGGGCGGCACCCCATGCGTGGCCGCCCATAGTACGACCCGTGCCCTGTACGCGGCCTATGACGGTCCGCTGTACCAGGTGATGCGCCAGTCGGACGGCAAGACGATGGATATCGGCGTCGTCATGGCGACGGCGGACGATCCCGGCGGCTATGCCGACGCGGAGGCACAGGATGCCTTCTGCAAGGATACCTATTGCTGGATTACGGTCCTGTACGACCAGTCCGGCAAGGGAAATCACCTGTACCAGGCCCCGCGAGGCGGCTTCAGCGGTCCGGCGATGGGCGGTTACAACAATGTGCCCGTGGCCGACTGGGCGCCTGTCAATGTGATGGGACACAAAGTCTATGGCCTTTTCATCGCTCCCGGCATGGGCATGCGCCTGAACGATCCCACCGGTACGGCCGTGGATGACCAGGCCGAGGGCCAATACTGGGTGTTCAGCGGCCGCCATTACAACTCCGGCTGCTGCTTCGATTACGGTAATGCCGAGACCGACAGCCGCGACGACGGCGACGGTACGATGGAGACGACCTATTTCGGCAATTCCCGCGGCTGGTATTATGGCGAGGGAGAAGGCCCCTGGATCATGACCGACCAGGAAAACAACCTCGTGGGCTGCGTGAATCCCGACCCGAACGACAAGTTCTGCGAGGGCCTTGAGTCCGTTACCTGGCGCTTTGTCACTGCGATGGCCGACGGCGAGCCGCACCACTGGCGTTCCATGGGCGGAAACGCCCAGGAGGGCGCCCTGAAGGTGTACTACGACGGCGGCCGCATCCGCAACGACCGCAGCAGTTATGACCCCATGCGCAAGCAGGGAGCCATCCTGCTGGGCAACGGCGGTGACAACAGCAACGGTTCCGCCGGTACCTTCTACGAAGCCGCGATGACGGCCGCGGGCACCTTCCCGACGGAGGCCGTGAACCAGGAAATCCAGGCCAATGTAGTCGCAGCCCGCTACCGGGTGGCGACGCTGGAAGTCTTCCCTTCATTGAAGGACAACCGTCCTTCCAATGTCCAGACCTTTACCCCCGGCGGATCCGCCAAGACGGTGGTCCGTTTCATCAATACGACCGATGCGCCCATCGAAGGCCTGACCCTTTCCCTGAATGCGCCGAAAGGCTGGAAGGTGTCCGTCGACGGCAACAAGCAGCAGCAGGTGCCCTATGCCGTTGAACCCGGCCAGACGGTCGTCGCGGAGTTTGACGTAAAGGCTGGGTCCGTATCGTTCAACGGTGACCTGGAGGCCGTCGCCTCCTGGGACGGCGCCGCCGCCCGGGAGCGGGCCCGCCTGAAGGTCCGCTGCACCGATGCCGTGAAAATCAACGAGTTCAGCATTACCGACGGCTTCATCGAATTATACAATGCCGGAAATGAAGAGGTCAACCTTTCCGGCTGGACGGTCCGTCATCATGCCGCGAACATCCCGGCTTTCTCCGACATCAAGGTCCCGTCCGGCACCAAGCTCGCACCGAAAGCTTTCTTCGTCCTGGGAATGGCCGGTTCCGGCCTGGCCGTAGATGCGGCCAAAGGGGACGAAGTCATCTACGTCCGCAGCGTCGAGGGAATCAATCCCGGCGATGAAATCGTCCTCGGCAAGGAGAAGTACACCGTCAAGGCGGTGAATGCACCTGCTGAAGAACCGGCAGCGCCGGGCCGCAATCCGTTTGGCCGCGGCATGGTGCCCGCCGGTACGCCCACTACGGTGTGGCAGCCGCTCCCGGGTGGCCACGGCATCGAGTTCCCGGCCGGATCGACCAACATTCCCGTCACGTCCACCGCGCATTTCCAGGTGGGCCAGAAGATGGCCATCGGCTATGGCACGGACCGTCCCGCCGTCTCCCGCGTCCTCGAGAAATACGAGGTTGTGACGGTTACGGAGGTTGGCAAGCCCGGTACGCAGGGGTATCTGTCCATGGACGCGAAACCCGGCGATACCAATATCAAGGTCTCTTCGACGGCCAATATTTCCGTGGGAGACAGGATCCGGCTGGATATCGCCAGCGAAGGCCATGGCATCGAGACCGTGACGGTGACCGCCGTGGGTACGCCTTCCGCTCGCAATACGCTGAACGGCCCGCTGCGTGAGGACGAGGATCCGGGCACGGGCCTGGACATCGCCGAACCGCTGCAGTTCGCCCACGCCTCCAACATGCCGTACAGCGTGAACGGCACGGGTATCACCTTCGAGCCCGCCACCAAGTTCGCGCATTACAGCAATGAACCGGTCCTCGCGCTGTGCTTCTCCCTGGAGCTGGAGCAGCCGTTGAAATCCGACCATGCCATCAATGAGCCCGTTGTGGCCGGAACTGCCGGCTTCTCGGGCAAGGCCGATTTCCTGTTCGGCGGCCCCGCCCTTTCCCAGAGCGCCGGCAACATCACGCTCCGTGACGCCAAGGGCAATATCGCTGATGCACTTAACTATGGCCTGGTGGTGGATCCCTGGCTGGGCGAAGGCTATCAGGCCGATTCCGGGGCGGAGGAGAACGGCAACTTCGCATCCGTACCGTATGTTGCCCGCCGCTTCGGCGGGCCGGCCGGTGACGTCGCCTCCCTCAGTGCCGGCCGTTTCCCGGACGGCGCCGACCTGGATGACAACAAGAAAGATTTCACAGTCCAGAAGTCGCAGAACCTCGCCCTGGCCGCCGATGCCGGTGCGACCAACCTCAAGGTGACCTCCGTGAATGGCCTCGTTGAGGGTGGTCCGATCGTCGTGGGCAATAAGGAAATCCTGACGGTGGCGAAGGTGGGAACGCCCGGTGGTACAAACCTGCTGTTCCCCGCAGGAGTGGGAACGAAAACGCTCGTCGTCGCCTCTGCAATGAGCTTTGCGCCGGGCCAGGAGGTTCTGGTGGACGACGAGAAAGCCATCGTCTCCGAAGTATTCTTCCCGCGCGGCTGGTGGGTGCCCCGTGATCAACTTGTCCACAAACTGGTCCTTGCTTCACCGCTTCGTAAGGCCCATAATACCGGAGAGGCCGTCTCCGGTTCGGGCGTGACGCTTACCGAGCCGCTGAAGGCTGCTTATCCGGCCGGTGCGGCTGTGGCTTCCGCACAACCCACGCCGGGCGCTGCGAACCGCTATTAGCATGACGCTCCGCAGGTTCAAGACCGCGGTATTGCTCTTATGCACCGCCTGTCTGCTGCTCGCCGGATGGATGCTGTTCCATTCCTTGACCGGAGAGCAGATGGTAGGCTGCGGTGCGGGGAGCGGGTGTGACAGTGTGATGGGAAGCCCATGGGACTATGTGCTCGGGGGCATTCCCGTCAGCCTGCCCGCGGCCGTGACCTATCTCCTGCTGGCCATCTGTGTCCTTTTCCTGGGTGGGGAATCTTCGGAAGACCGTGCTTTGGACCGCATCCTATGGCCGATGATGCTTTTCCTGGGTGGCTGTATCATCGGGGCCGCGCTGTGGTTCGGATGGCTGCAAGCCTTTGTGCTTCACGCCTTCTGCAAGTTCTGCTCCCTGTTGCATCTGATTGGGGTCATCGCCGCCGTGCTGATCATTCTGGCGGCGAGACGTTCCGGGATTCGTTTTGCCATGCCGCTTGTCGCCGGCCTGCTGGCCGCGGCCGTCTTCGCCGTCTTCCAGGCATATACCCGTCCGGAAGCCGTCTATGACACCGGTCGGACGGAGGCGTCCCTGCCGGCTTTCACGGACGGAGAAGTTCCGGTCCTGGGTTCGCCGGACGCGCCCGGGGAGTTGACCCTTCTCTTTGATTTCCAATGTGTCCATTGCCGCCGTCTGCATCGGGTTCTGCCTGAACTCCTGGCGAAGGCAGGCGGGCAGTACCGCATCCGCCTGTGTCCCGTTCCGCTGAGCAGTGCCTGCAATCCCTATATTCCATCCACGGGCATCGACCGCTTCATGGGCTCCTGTCCGCTAACACGCTATGCGCTTGCCGTCTGGTATGTCCGCCCGGAGGCCGCCGAGGCCTATTGGGAGTATTTGCTGGGGGAAGGTGATGAGCACGCGGCGATTGCTCCGTCGGAGGCCGAGACCCGCGCCCAGGCCCTGCTCGGCGCTGGTTTTGCCGCCGCCGTCATGGATCCGCGCATTGACGCATACCTTCGAAAGGTCGAGGAACTCTTCGGCCGCACTTCCAGCGGGGAAAAGAGCGGCGTCCCCCGTATCATTCACGGCCAGCGGTGGCTGGTGCCGGAAACGGACCGGCCCGACGCCCTGCTCGACCTGATCCGTTCTGAACTGATTACTCAATAATTATCCTTATGAAAAAGTTACTCGTCCTGGCAGCCATGCTGCTTCTTGCAGTTTCCTGCTCCCAAAAGAAAGCGCCGAAGGTCCTGGTGCTGTATTATTCCCAGACTGCGAACACCAAGGCGGTGGCGGAGGAGATTGCCAACCGCCTGGGTGCGGACATCGAAGCCATCGTCCCCGCCGTTCCTTACGACGGCGATTATCAGGCGACCATCGAACGCGGCCGCCAGGAAATGGCGGAAGGCAAATTCCCTGAGATCCAGCCCCTTTCCGTGGATGTCAACGCTTATGACTGCATCTTCCTGGGTTATCCGATCTGGTTCGGCACCTATGCGCCGCCGATTGCCGGCCTGCTGAATGCCGTGGATCTGAACGGGAAGAAGATTGTTCCGTTCTGCACCTTCGGCAGCGGTGGCCTGGACACCAGCGTGAAGGACCTCAAGGCCAAACTGCCGGATGCCGAAATCCTTCCGGGTTACGGTGTGCGCGCCGCCCGGGTCGATGCGGTTCCTGCCGAGATCGATTTATTCCTGAAATCCAATGGTTACATCCCCGGCGAGTCCGTCAAACTCGATGATTTCTCCGAAGTCCGTCCGGTTACCGAGGAGGAATCTGCCATTTTCGATGCCGCCGTCGGTACTTATCCGATGATCCACGCCAAGGCGACGGAGGTCTCCAGCCGCGCCGTTCCGAGCGGCACCGAGTACCTGTTCGTAGCCAAGGATATGCCGATGAATCCCGACATGGAGATTCCCGAGCATTTCATCAAGGTTTACGTCCTGGCGGAGACCGGCAAGGATCCGGTCTTCACGCAGGTTCTCCGTTAGACGGGTTTTCTACTCGACGGTGATGATGATTCTCCGGTAGGCGGGGAGTCGGAAGGGGCCGTCGTCATGAACCTCGCATACCAGATGGTATTCCCTGCCGGGAAGGATATCGGCAGGAAGGGTGAATATGGCCTTGGGGGCGGTTGGATCGGCGATTTCCGGGATGATTTCGCCGGGAAACACCTGGAACCACCACTCGAACTGTAAGGCGTCGCCGTCCGGGTCGGAGGACGCCGATGCGTCAAAGCGGAGTTCAGCCCCGGGCCGGGCTTTCACCGCGATCGGCCTGAGCCCTTCTTTTCCGTCGATCCGGACCACGGGATTCCGGTTGCCCCGGCCCTCGGCGGCCCATTGCATCCGGGCGGCGAAATCGTTGAACTCATCGGGGTAGAACTTGTGTTCGTATTGATTGGAAAGGTCTTTCATCGGCGGTTGCCAGTTGGTCCAGGCAAAGGTTTCCATGTCCGGTGAAATGTCGAACCGGTGGCATCCGCCCCAGCCTACCTGCTCCGGATGCTCCGGGTCGTTGAGGCCGTTGGGCATCACGTTCAGGAAGCTGGGCGTGTCGCCTTCGACTCCCCAGAGATAGTGGGGATACACCTTGCCCATTTCGCCGTGCCCCTGGATGTATTCCGCATATTTGTCCCAGTTCTGCACACCCAGGGCGTTCTGGTTAAGCCAGGCGCTTTCATCCCACACCAGCATCAGGTCCTTCGCGAACTCCCTCCGGAGCCATTGATGGGAACTGTAGGCCCGGTCCATCCGCATCGCATACACCATGTCCTGGTCGGTGATCGTGTAGAGCCGGAACTTCCGGAGGAAAGCCTTCAGCTCTTCCGGCGAGCGTTCCTGCTGCACACGCCAGATGGCCTGTGACAGGGTGTTGGCACCACCCCAGGAACACACCCAGATGGGCCGTGGGTCGTCCTCGTCGGCCAGCCGGATCAGGAGTTCGCTTCCGGGAGAATCATTCCCTTCCCCGATGACGCCGATACCGGCGCGGGTGCTGCCCATCACCGACCGGCTGCGGAGGTAGCCGGCGCTGGGCCAGTAGCCCAGCTCCTGCCGGTCCTCGTCCTCCCGGAATCCGGTCTGCCCGGAACGTTTCATCAGCTTGTTCACGTCCGTTTCATACCCGTCGATGACGCGGAAAAGATATTCCGCCCACTCCTCGGGGTACGGGTCGCAGTTCCATCCGATGGTGGTGATGATTCCTTCGATTTCGAAGCGGTCGGCATAGGCGAGCAGCCGCACGGCCGATTCATTGTCGTCCGGCTCCACCTCCGCCGGCCCGATGTCGGTCAGCACGACGATGCGCGGCTTGAGGTCCGTCCCGTCCGGAGTGCCGCAGCCGGTGAAAAGCGCCGCGGCGACGGTCAGGATGATGGGTGTGCGTGCCATAGGATCAGCGGCTTCTTAATGCGTGCCCGGAAGTTTTCAGCGCCTCCTTGTCGAGCACGCCGTCTTTCAGGACCTCCTTTCCGTTGATGAATACCCTGCGGATGCCGAAGGGCTTTTCCTGGTCGGGGACCGCGGACGCCATCTCGGCTTCATCGAAGACGGTCAGGTCGGCGAAGCAGCCTGGTCTGATGTATCCGCGGTCCGGGATGGAGAAGCGGTCCGCGACACCGCCCGTCATTTTCCGGATGGTGCGCGGCATGGTGTCCCCCTCTCCGCGGAGGGAGCAGCGGATGAATTTCGGGAAGCAGTCGTAGATGGCCGGATTCTGGATGCCGTGCTCTTCCACCCAGGCGTCGGTCATGTACAGGACGTCGTCGCGCTTGCTCTGCCAGGCGATGATCTCCGGTGTGCTGTAAGGACCCATGTTCACCCGGCCCTTGAAGCCGGACATCTCGCAAAGGTCCAAGTAGGCGCTCATGCAGGATTTGCCCCACTCCTTGGCGATTTGATAGACAGTCTTCCCCTCGTACTGCTCCAGGCCGGGACCCAGATAGGCGATCTGGATGTCTTTCCAGCCGAATCCCAGCATTTTCATGGACAGTTCTCCCAGGATGGTGAAACGCCATTGGTTCCAGGGCTTGCGCTTGTCCTTGGGAGACAGTTCCTGGAACCAGTTGGGAATGAAGACGGTGATGACCGACACGCCCAGCAGTTCGTTGTAGATGTCGAACTGCGCGTCAATGCCGTCCGCCTTCATTTCGTCCAGGATGCGGTGCAGCTCCTCCTTGCATTTGAAGGTGCTTCTGCCCACGAAGATGGCGTGGGAGTATTGGAGTTTCATGTGCGTTCCCCTGGACATTTCCACCAGTTCGTCCAGCGCCCGGAGGATGTGGGCCCGGCCGAAGATGGGGTAGTCCAGGGAGACGGCCGATTCGGCCCGGGGATGGACCGTGAGCGGGCGGTCGTATTTTTCGGCGAGCAGGGCGACATCGCGGGTTTCGGCGACATCGGCAAAGCGCCCCGGAAGATACATCATGCCGAGAGAAAGGCCGCAGGCCCCTTCCTGAAGCCCCTGTTCCAGAATCGCCAGCATCCGTTTCCGCTCTTCCTCCGTGAGCGGCCGGTTCTCCCACCCGGCGACGCTCGTGCGGGCGGTGCAGTGTCCCACAAGGATGGCCATGTTGCAGGGATTGTTCCGGTCGACGGCCTCGAAGAATTCCTGCACGGTCGGGTAGACCCCGGTCGTGTCGCCGTGATAGCCGAAAAGCCCCGCGCCGGCTTTCTCCGCATAAGGGCTGTCCGGTTCAAAGCCCACGGCGGAGAGACCGCAGTTTCCCGTGATGAAGGACGTGATTCCCTGCCGGATGAAGGGCTCCAGATACTTCAGAGGCTCTTTCTTGACGGCGAACCAGTCATTATGGGAATGGGCGTCAAAAAAGCCGGACGAAATGCTGAGACCGCCCAGGTCGATGACCTCGTCCGCCTCCACGGCAAGGCCGGTCCCCACATCGATAATTCTCTCACCATCGACCAGGATGTCACCGATAAACGCGTCGGCGCCGGTCCCGTCATAGATTTTTCCGTTTTTGAGTAAAGTGCGCATTCACAAAGATAACAATGAAAAGGGAGATATCCAATTCGGGGTGGTCAGAGTGAGTCTAAGGTGTTAGAATATGCGAATAAAATTCACTTATGCGCATAATATACGCACAAAAAACAAAAATATTAAAAATATATGCAATAATCGGCTCTTTTTTCTATATTTGTAGAAACAGTTAGTTAGTAGCAGTCATGAAAATTGCGGTAGTGGGCGCCGGGAATATGGGCGGCGCCATTGCCCGGGGACTCGTCAAGGCGGGAACGGTCCGGGCGGCTGACGTGACGGTCAGCGACATTTCGGAGGCCGTACTGCAGGGCTTTTCCGAGCAAGGATGCAACACCACGCACGACAACACGGAAGCTGTAAAGGGGGCCGATGTCGTGTTCGTGGTCGTCAAGCCCTGGCTTGTGGAGGAAGTCGTCAAAGGTCTCAAGGCGGGGTTGGATTATCCGGAGCAAATCTTTGTCTGTATCGCCGCCGGCATTTCTCCGGAGCAGCTTTCGGGGTGGCTCGGACGCGATGCGGACGGGAATGCACCCCAATCGTTCCTCGTCATCCCGAATACGGCCATCGACGTCCTGCAGAGCATGACGTTCATCACGCCCGTCCAGGCGGGTCAGGCGTCGGTCGATATCGTCAAAGGCCTTTTCGATACGATGGGGTCGTCGATGGTCATCGATTACAGCCTGATGGCCGCCGCGACGGCTGTAGCTTCCTGCGGGATCGCCTATGCCATGCGGTATATCCTCGATGCGGCCCGGGGCGGTATCGAGATGGGTTTCATCCCCTCCGAGGCGGTGCCTGTCGTCTGCCAGACGGTCATCGGCGCCATCGGTCTGCTCACGAAGGAAGGGGCTGATCCGGAGGCGGAAATCGTCAAGGTATGTACGCCCGGCGGCCTTACCCTCAAAGGCCTCAAGGAGATGGAGGAGGCCGGATTCACATCGGCCATCATCCGGGGTCTCAAGGCTTCCGTCCAATGAAACGGATCGTCATCAAGATCGGTTCCAATGTCCTGACGCGCCCGGACGGTACGTTGGATGTGACCCGGATCTCGTCCCTCGTGGACCAGGTCCAGGCGGTCCGAGCCGATGGCGCCCAGGTGCTGCTGGTGTCCAGCGGCGCTGTCGCCTGCGGACGCAGTCTGCTGGGACGCGGGGAATCGGCCCACAAGCTGGACCCCGTCGAGCAGCGACAGCTCTATTCCGCCGTCGGCCAGGTCCGGCTCATCGGCCTGTACAGCCGTTTGTTCGGCGACTGGAACACGACGGTCGGGCAAGTGCTTACCATGAAGGAAAGCTTCTCCACCCGCCGGGAATACCTGAACCAGCGGGCTTGTATGGAGGTGATGCTGGCCCACGATGTGGTCCCTGTCATCAACGAAAACGATACCGTGAGCGTCACCGAACTGATGTTCACCGACAATGACGAACTGTCCGGCCTGGTCGCCTCGATGATGGACGCCGATACGCTCATCATCCTGTCCAACGTGGACGGCATCTACGACGGACCGCCGTCCGACAAGACCTCCCGGGTCATCCCGAAGGTGTATCCCGGCGATGACATCAGCGATGGCATCAGTACGCAGAAAAGCGGTTTCGGCCGCGGCGGGATGCGCTCGAAGTATGCCATCGCCGCCCACGCGGCCGAGGAAGGCATCCGCGTCCTCATTGCCAACGGAAAGCGCGAGGGAATTGTCAAGGACCTTTATTTCGGAGTTCCGGGAACTGTTTGCACCGAGTTCGTTCCGGCCCAGGGCGGTGTATCGAGCGTGAAGAAATGGATTGCGCACAGCAGTGGCTTTGCGAAGGGTACAGTCACCGTCAATGCCGCCGCCCGCGATGCCCTGTGCGGTGAAAATGCCGTCAGCCTGCTTCCCGTGGGCGTCGTATCGGTACAGGGGGACTTTGAAGAAGGCGACATCATCGGCATCCTGGACCCTTCCGGGGCCCAGTTTGCCGTGGGACGCAGTTCTTACAGTGCCGCGCAGGCGAGGGAAGTAGTCGGCCGGCACGATTGCCGGCCGTTGGTCCATTACGATTATTTGTGTTTGCTTTAGTCCAATGGAAGCGTCTTTTAAACAAGCAAAACAGGCGGGTAAAAGCGTGACCTGCCTGAGCGACGATGTCCGCAACAATATCATCCGGGCTGTCGCCGACGAACTCGCTTCGTCCAAGGAGGAACTGCTCCGGGCCAATGCGCTGGATCTGGCCCGGATGGATCCGTCTTCGCCCCTCTACGACCGGCTGATGCTGACCGAAGACCGCATCGATGGGATTGCAGCAGATATGCGTAATGTGGCCGGGCTGCCGTCGCCGTTGGGACGCGTCCTGCTGGACCGCACGCTTCCGAACGGACTGCATTTGCGCAAAGTCGCTGTGCCGTTCGGAGTTATAGGCGTCATCTATGAGGCGCGTCCGAATGTGACGCTGGACGTGTTTTCGCTTTGTTTCAAAAGCGGTAACGCCTGCGTGCTGAAAGGCGGCCGGGATGCAGACCAATCGAACCGCGCCGCCATCGGAATCGTGCAGCGCGTGCTGAGCCGGATGGGCGTCCCGCCGCAGGCCGCAACGCTGCTTCCCGCTACCCACGAGGCTGCGGACGCACTGCTCAATGCCGTGGGGTATGTCGATGTGGTTATTCCGCGTGGCGGCCGTCGGCTCATCGACTTCGTCCGCGACAACGCCCGCATTCCCTGTATCGAAACCGGCGCCGGGGTAGTGAACACCTATTTCGATGAATCCGGGGACCTGGAAATGGGCAAGGCCATCATTTTCAATGCCAAGACCCGGCGCGTAAGCGTCTGCAACGCCTTGGACTGCCTGATCATCCATAGCGGCAGGCTGGGGGACCTTCCTGCCCTATGCGCTCCGTTGGCGGCAAAGAACGTGGCCATCTATGCCGATGCCCGTGCGTTCGCTGTTCTGAAAGATGTCTATCCGGCGGCGGTTCTTCCCGCCGGTCCTGACAGTTTCGGCACCGAATACATGGACTTTAAGATGGCGGTCCGCACCGTGGACAGCCTGCAGGAAGCCCTCGACCATATCGCAGAGTATGGCTCCGGCCACAGCGAGAGCATCGTGACGGACGACGCGGCGGCCGCCGAGGCCTTCCAGGCCTCCGTCGATGCCGCCTGCGTCTATGTGAACGCCCCCACCAGCTTTACGGACGGCGCCCAGTTCGGACTGGGCGCAGAAATCGGTATCAGCACCCAGAAACTGGGCGCCCGCGGCCCGATGGGCCTTGAAGAGCTGACCACCTACAAGTGGCTCATTACCGGCCACGGCCAGACAAGGCCGTAGAGCCGCCCTAGACGATATGCAGCGAACCCGCTGCAAACAGCACCAGATAACCCAGCACGATACTGATGGCGCCGATGATGACGCCCATCCTTGCCATATCCTTCTGCTGGATCATGTTGGTGGCGTAGGCCAATGCGTTCGGAGGCGTGGATATGGGTAGGATCATGGCGCTGCTGGAAGCGATGGCAACACCGATCAGCACGGTGGACGTGCCGCCGACGGCCGCCAGTTTGTCTCCCATGGCCGTGCAGACCACCACGAGGATGGGCATGAGAAGCGCGGCGGTGGCGGAGTGGGAAATCAGGTTGGAGAGTCCGTAGCAAAGCAGGCCGGAGAGAAGGACGATCAGAAGCGGCGAGAAGTTCCCGAAGGGGATGGCTCGGACCACCAGGGCCGCGAGTCCGGAACCGTTCATGGCATAGCCCAGGGCGAAGCCGCCCGCGACCATCCAGATGACCGACCAGTTGATTTCCTCCAGGTCATATTTGGAAATGATGCCGACCATGGCGAAGACCGCAAAGGGAATCAGCGCCACCGTGTAGGTATTGATTCCGGTGACGGTGTCCATCATCCAGAGGAGGATGGTGACGATCATCGTGATGATGACCAGGGTGGTCTCCTTGCCTTTCTTCATCTCGCCGTCGATCTTCAGTTCGATCGTCTTCTGGGTGAAGGGGAAGAACTTCTTGAGCAGCATCCAGGCGATGATGATCATGATGATCACCAGCGGCACCATGAACAGCATCCATTGGCCGAATCCGATGCCTAGGTTCAGGCCTTCCGGATCGTTCAGATACTTCAGCGCGATGGTGTTGGGCGGCGTGCCGATGGGCGTTCCCATGCCGCCCAGGTTGGCGGCGATGGGGATGCTGAGCGCCATGGCCGTCCGGCCCTTTCCGGCTTCGGGAAGCTGCTTGAACACGGGGGTGAGGAAGGTGAGCATCATGGCCGTCGTGGCCGTGTTGCTGATGAACATGGAGAACAGGGCGGTCACGAGCATGAAGCCCAGCAGGATGTTCTCGCTCTTTTTCCCGAACGGGGTGAGCAGCACGCGCGCGAGGTGGACATCCAGACCGGTCTTGGTGGTGGCGATAGCGAGGACGAAACCGCCGATGAAGAGCATGACCACCGGGTCGGCGAAGCTGGCCATCACCTGCTTGTAGCTGAGAAGCTGGCCCGCCGTTTCAGGGTTGCAGATCCATTTGATGCCGGAATCGGAGGTACATAGCAGCAGGAAGACCATGATGGAGACTGACGTCGCCCAGGCGGGGACCAGTTCCAGCACCCACATCAGCGTGGCGTAGACGAAGATGGCGATGATTCGCTGCTGGACCGAGGTTAGGCCGTCGATGCCGAAGGATTCCGTAGGCAGGAACCAAAGGACGAGGACGATGATGGCGACAAAGATGAGGCCTATGCTTTTCTTCTTCAGGACGGAAGGGTTGAATCTATTCTTCTGACGCAACTTGTGCATCTGTTCAACCAGATTGAAACCGGTAAATTGCTTGAACATGGTATCTTTACAATTGCGTTAGTAGATTATTCATAGGAAAAGCGGAGATCCACGGGAATTCCGGCGTTCTCCAGGACACGCTTGTCGGACAGGCTCTCGGGACCGGCGACGCCGTATTTGGCGACCCAGGCGCGGGCCGCCTCAAGGTCACCGTGGGCCTGGATGCGGAGGATCTCGGCGCCGAGGTTCTCCAGCGCCTGCCAGGTCTTGTCATAGTCGATGCTGTAGCGTCCGGAAGGATTCCAAGTGATCGCCTTGCTTTCCAGCAGGTAGTTATAGACGATGATGTTGGCGACGCCCGTCGGATCCGCCGCACCGAAGCGGGTGGAACGGATGGTGTTGGTGACGAAGGTGGTGAGTACGTCCTCTTTCTGGAAGAGGGCGGAGATGTGGTACGCCTCGGCTTCCTGGGCGCAGAGCCAGGTGCCCAGCACGTTGGATTTCGCCTTTTCCAGGACCAGGGCTTCGTTGCCCAGCGCCTCGGCGACCGTACCCTTTCCGTTCACGGTTTCCTTGACGCCCAGGCCCTTCGCGATTTCGCGGAACACGATGATCCAGTAGAACGCGCCGGCGTCCACGTGGGGCTGATAGACATCCTCCAGCAGCGCGCTGCCGACCGGATGGACCGTGCGGTTGAATTTCTCGCGGATGATGTTGTCGAAGATGATGGTGCGGGTGCCCAGTTCCTCCTGGACTTTCGCGTCATAGGGGAAGTTGATGCCGATGACCTTGAATCCCGCGTTGGTGTAACCGCTGCAGTAGAGGACATTGCAGGAGAAGATATCGGATTCGGCGCCCGGAACGAAAACATGGTTGGCCGGGTCGCCGGGAAGCATGTCCTGAAGTTCCGGCATACGGTCGGACAGGGCGTTGAGTTCCTCGGTGCGCTGGAGATTCTTCAGGAGGACGTAGGCGCCGTAGGATGCCTTGGTTCCGTGAATGGCGTCATCCACGGCCTCGATGGGGCCGAGGACCAGGTCCATCTTGCTGTCGTTCATCTCCAGCCAGGCCTTGTTGCTCGCGTAATAATCATCCGTCTTGAGGCCCTCGATGAGCTGGAGAAGGTAGTGCCGGACGCTCTCCTTGATGGTGACGTCGGCCGCCCGCTGCAGGTATCCCTCGATCCGGCCGATCTGGTCGGCATAGGCGTCGTGGTACCAGACGGTCTTCAGGGAACCGTCGCCGTCCCGCCGGACGAGGGTGTAAGGGCTGTTCTTGGCAGGATCGGCCATGGCGTTGAACTCTTCGGCGGTCATATCGGCCGGATAGAAGCAAGCACCTGCCGGTTTGTTCCCGTATCCCGGGAGGAAGGGTTTCCCGTCGATGCGGTCCCAGGGACCGTAATTGATTTCGGCATAAAGCTTTTCAGCGGGGTCGGTGAGTGTGCCCAGGAAAGCCTCCTTGTCGCCGAAATACTGCTGCCAGTAGATCTTGTCCACCTCGTCAGCCGCCATCCTGTACAGCCGGAGGACTTCTTTGCCATTGTCTGTGATTCCGGTCAAGTCCGGGGCGGGGATGGTCACCAGGGCATAATTCTCCACAAGCCTGCCCACATTCGCCCGCTCCTGCGTACAGGAAACGGATAAGACCAGGACAGCCGCCAGCACGAGCAATCGTTTCATAGGGGTATGGATTAAATAAGTTTAAGTTCTTCTTGGAAGAATCTTACAAAGATAGCAACAGATTTCGGTTTATCCCCGTTTTTTTTGCGCGAACTGGACAGCGCGGTCAGGAATTGCATAAGAAGTTGAAACTACGCAAAGTACAAACTTACAAAAAAAGTTTAATCTTTGCTTCTCCTGTGCAAATCGGAAGGCGTTGCATTGAATTCCTTGGTGAAACAGCGGGTGAAATACTTCGGGTCGTTGAAACCGACCTCGTAGGCGATTTCGGAAATGTTCATCTCCGTGTTCGTCCCGTTGCTGATCATTTCCTTCGCGACGTTCAGACGGTAGGTCCGGATGAACTGTGCGATGGACAGGCCGAAGCCTTCCTGAATCTTCTCGTTCAGAAGGTTGCGGCTCATGCCCAGGGCATCGGCGAGTTTATAGACATCCAGGTCCGGATCCTTGTACATCTTCTGGATCGCTTCCAGGAGTTGCGCAGAAAAGTCGGAATCGCGGCTGGATGCGGTGCTGGACATGAGGGTATGGTTGCTCGCGATCATCTCGTTCTGCTTCTGCAGCAGCGCATTCTGCTCCGCGAGGGCGTCGGCCTTGCGTTCCAGTTCTTCTTTCTGCTTCTTCAGTTCCTTCGTCTGCCGGTCCACTTCCTGCTGCAGGAGGTCCTTTTTCCGATTGATGGATCGCGTATACCAGCGCACAAACAGGTAGATGATGCCCGCAAGGATCAGTAAAGCCAGCAGACGGAACCACCAGCGGTTGTACACGACGGGGATGACATCCAGCGTCTTTTCATCCTGGGACAGGACGTTTCCCTTCTTGTCCACGGCCCTGATCTGGATCTTGTACTTGCCTCCGGGAATGTGCCCGAATTTCACGTGGGTGTCGTTGCCGAAAACCGGTGACCAGTCCTTGTCCATGGGCCGGATCCGGCTCTCGTAGACGATGTCCTGCCGCGTGCCGTAGGACAGGTCCGCGAACTTCAGCGTGAAGTCGTTGTCCTTCTCGCCTTTGCTGACCGTATCGGAATAGGCGAGGCTGTGGAACTCATCCTTTGAATAATACCCCGAAATCACGACATTCGGCATGTTCCCCCAATCGTTCGAAACATAACTGGACCGCAGGATGCTGAAACCGCCTTCTTTCTGGCCGATGTAGAGGGTTCCGTCGCGGCCTTTGGCGACGCTGTTCTCGCAGAAGGACATCGACTTGAGCCCGTCATTCCGGCCGTAACTGGTCAGTTCGCCCGTTTGCGTGTCCAGGCGGGAAAGGCCGTTCTCGGTCGTGATCCACAGGTACATCCCGTCCCGCAGGAGGCCGTTGATCTGGTTGTCCGCGAGGCCGTCTTCCTCGGAATAGACGGTGGTATCCGGATTCTCGGCCTGGTAATGGTCCAGCCGATAGAGGCCGTTTCCGTATGTTCCGGCCCAGATGGTGTTGCCGTCCGGCACAAGGGACATGCACATGGGGAACCCTTCCATCACCCGGGAATCCATGGTTCCCAGGTCGATGACGCGCATCCCTTCCAAGCTGCTCACCCACAGTTTGCCGTCCGCCAGGCAGGCGCCCAGGCAGCCGGACAGCTTGGGGGCGTATTCCGAGAACGTGGAATGCTGGAGATCGTAGATATACAGCCCGTTGCGGGCCGCCAGCCAGATGTAGTCATTGACCGGATCGTACACCATCCCGAGGATGACGTTGATGTTCCGGGCGATTTCCGACTTGAACCCTTCCGGGACGCGGACGACGTCCGGGCTGGACAGGTTCATATAGTTCAAATGTCCGTCCACGGTGCCCATCCAGAGCCTTCCCTGACCGTCTTCGCAGAAGGCCGTGACGGAATTGCTCACGAGTGCCGAGTTCTCCGTATTATAGTTCCGGAACCTCAGGTCGCCGACTTGCCGGCACACGCCGAATCCCGTCGCCGCGAGCCACAGCGTCTCGTGACTGTCGATGAACAGGGCCCTAATGGGGGTGGTGGGGATAGGGGAGGAGGTGGTTTCGATGCGGGAGATGTTGGTGAGCTGGAGGCTCTTTTTCTGAAGGATGACGAGTCCTTCCGCTTCCAGGCCTACCCAGATCTGCCGTCCCCGGGTGGCGATGCTCCGCACGATTTCGCCCGGAAGAATCTGGTTCCCGTAATCATTGGTCCGGGAACCATAGGTGTCAAAAGAATGGCGGGCGGGATTGTATATGCACACGCCGCCCAGCGTGCCGATCACGATATCGTTGTCATCTGTCAGGCACAGGCCGGTGATTTCGTTGTTGGGGATAGAGTGCGGGTCGGAGTCGGAATGCTGGTAGCAGGTTTTCTGACCGGAGGTGAGGTCCACGCGGTACAGCCCGTCCATGCTTCCGATCCATACTTCATTCCCCGCGCGCAGGAAGGCGGTGGCGCGGTTGTCTTCGCCGATGAACAGGTCGGGCAGGATTTCGGACTTGGTGAGGCCTTTTCCCTCGATGGGCCGGACCTTGTAGAAGCGGCCGCCCAGGGTGATCCATACGGATCCGTCCTGCTCCACATCGCCGACCTTGGGCATCAGGTTGTCGTTGGGAACGTCACATTGCAGCGAATCTACGAAGAAGCGTCTGCCGTCGTCAGAGAAAGCAACGCGGAAAAGCTTATCGGCGGAGGTGAACCAGATGCAGCCTTTTTCGTCCCTTCGGAGTGCTGCCGGCGGATGCGCTCGGCGCCAGGCTTTGGACATGCCGGGGAAATCGTCCATCGGGGCCAGGGATTTCATGTCCATCACTTCCAACGTGGTGCCGGGAATCCAGATCCGGCCGTAGTTGTCCTCGCGGCATTGGCGGACGATTTCGCCGATGGATCTCGCCCCCGTCTTGCTCGAGAAAGTCAGGAAGGAATCACCGTCGTACCGGACGAGTCCGCCGCCGAAGGTACTGATCCATGCGTACCCGCGGTTATCAAAGTAGATACCGTTGATATCCTGGTCCGGCAGCCCGTCCTCGCGGGTAAGCCGCTTTACGACCATGTAATCTTCGGCCTCTGTCTGGGCGTTGAGCCTGCCGGGTAGGGACAGTGCAATGATCACTGCCAGAATAAAATCCACCCGTATTGAAATTTTTTCCACCATTTATTAAATTTTTTCCACCACGACTACGGGCAAAGATATGTATTTTTGTCAAAACGACCAAAACTATCAATCAACTAAATACTGATTTATGAAATTTTCCAACGCTTTCCGCGGCCTTTTCCTTGCAGGAATGGTGATGGTTTCCGGGGTGAATTCTTTCGCCCAGAACGTCACGGTCAAGGGAAAAGTTTCCGATTCGAGTGGTGAACCGGTCATCGGTGTCACTGTCATGCTCAGCAGTAACAACACTGTTGGAACCCTCACGGACGGGAGTGGTAACTACTCCATCACCGTTCCGGCGAACTCGTCCCTCACTTTCTCCTGCGTCGGTTTTGCGACCCAGGAGGAGCCGTTGAACGGACGTTCCGTGATCAACGTTGTGCTCCAGGAGGACACCGAGTTCCTCGATGAGACCGTCGTCATCGGTTATGGTACCCAGAAGAAGAGACTCCTCACGGGTGCAACAATCAATATCACCGGCGAGGAGATCCAGAAGCAGAACACGACCAATGCGCTCGGTGCGTTGTACAGCTCCGTCCCTGGTGTGAACATCGTCCAGTCGAGCGGTGTGCCGGGTGCCGGCTACAACATCACTGTCCGTGGTCTCGGCACCACCGGTTCCGCGGGTCCGCTCATCGTCATCGACGGTGTCGCCGGCGGCAACCTGGATGATCTCAACCCAGCTGACATCGAATCCATCGACATCCTCAAGGATGCCGCTTCTGCGGCTATCTATGGTGCGCGTGCGGCGAATGGTGTCGTCCTCGTGACAACGCGCCAGGGCAAGATCGGCGAGAAGAAAGCGACCGTTACCTTTGATGCGTATACGGGCTTCCAGCAGCCGAACACCAACGGCGTGCACGGGGTTACCGCCTCGGAGTACCTGGATCTGATCACTCAGGCTGGTCTGCATGAATTCGACAATATCGACCAGACGATGCCTGTCCAGCGGCAGTGGATGCGGGAAGGAAAGTGGAACGGAACGGACTGGTTCACGGAATCCATCAACAAGAACGCCCCCAACAACAATATGGTCCTGGGTGTGACCGGCGGCAGCGATTCCGTCCGGTACTCCTTCAGTTTCTCCAAGTCCTATCAGGAGGGTACCCTGGGCGTGCCCAAGCCTACTTATTATGATAGAACGACCGTACGCGCGAACACGGATTTCACCGTTCTGAGAAAGAACAACCGCGACGTCATCAAACTCGGCGAGAACGTGGTCGTTTCCATCACGGACTCCCGGGGCATGAGCACCAGCGGCCGTGGCAGCGATGTTTCCAACCTGCTGACCAAGACCCCGCTCCTCCCCGCCTACGACCTGGACGGCTCCATCTATACCTATGACAAGCAGGTACGGGATGGTTGGGATGCCAGAGACAATGAAGTCAACCTCCTGCAGGAACGGGAAATGAAAGAAAGCGAAGGCAAGGGTGCGCGTGTCCAGGGAAATGTCTACCTGGAAGTGAGCCCCATCCGGGACCTTCGGCTCCGCACGGCGTTCGGTTTCCGCGCCAATACCAATTTCTCCCGTTCCTATACGCCGGAATATCAGTTGACGGCATCTGATTTCAAGGAATATGACAGTGTGAGCCAGAGCTCCAGCGTTTCCACCAACTGGACCTGGGAGTTGACCGCCAACTATCGGAAGACCTTTGCCAAAGCCCATACCATCGAGGCGCTGGCGGGTACTTCCATCGAAGCGACGGGCTGGGGTGTCAACCTCAACGGTACCCGCTCTTCCACCAAATTCGGAACCTGGGAATCCGCCAACCTGGGTTCGGTCGAGGGCGCGCTGACGAGCGACGAACATGCGAGCATGGGCGGTGGCAACACGATTCCCTACAACAATCTGCTCTCCTTCTTCGGCCGTCTGAACTACAGCTACATGGATAAGTACCTGCTGACGGCCATCGTCCGTTCCGACGGCTCCAGCAACTTTGCCAAGGGCCACCGCTGGGGCGTTTTCCCGTCCATATCCGCCGGTTGGGTGATCTCTTCAGAGCCTTGGATGGATTTCGCCAAGGATTGGCTCAGTTTTTTCAAGATCCGCGGAAGCTGGGGACAGAACGGTAACTGCCGCATCGAGAATTTCCAGTACACCGGTACAATTTCGCTGAACGGTCAGTACGACTTCTCCTATGACCAGACGAACCCGGTCAGTGCCGCCTATCCCGATAAGATTCCCAATTCCAAACTCTCCTGGGAGACCTCCGAGCAGCTGGCCATCGGCTTCGATTCCCGCTATTTCCGGAGCCGTCTGGGTGTCATCTTCGACTGGTATAGGAAAGATACCAAGGACTGGCTGGTTACCCCTCCTTCCATGGGTATCCTGGGCGCCAGCGCCGCCTCCATCAACGGTGGTGCCGTGCGCAACTCCGGCGTGGAGCTCAGCTTCACCTGGAACGACAAAATCGGAGATCTCCGCTACAGCGTCGGCCTCAACGGTTCCTACAACAAGAACACGGTCCTCTACATCAACAATGCCGACGGCATGATCCACGGTGAGAAGAAGATCATCTCCGAGAACGTGGCCAAGGAAGACGGCTTCCGCGCCGAACCGGGCAAGCCGATCGGTTACTTCCTGGGCATGGCCAGCGAGGGCATCTTCCAGAACCAGGCCCAGATTGACGAGTACAACGCAAAGGGCTATCTTTTCATGAACGGTTATGAGAACGCCCAGCCGGGTGACGTCATCTGGATCAACCAGAACGGTGACGATAAATACGACGAGCAGGACTGCGTGGAGATCGGTAACCCCCATCCGGACTACACCATGGGCTTCAGCATCAGCCTGCAGTGGAAGGGCCTCGATTTCAGTGTCAACGGCAGCGGCGCCTTCGGCATGCAGGTCATGCAGAGCTACCGCCAGTTCGCCCTCCAGGATCTGCAGAGCTTCACCAACAACCTGGTCGCCCGCTACTGGACCGGCGAAGGCTCCACCAACAAGTTCCCGCGCTACTCATCCGGTTCGCACAACAATTTCAAGTGCAACAGCTACAACAGCGACATCTTCATCCAGGACGCCGATTATGTCAAGATCCGCAACATCACCTTGGGATATGACTTCAAGCAGGTGTTCAAGAAACTTCCTTTCCAGATGTTCCGGGTTTTCGTGACCGGACAGAACCTCTTCACTTTCACCGGATATGACGGCATGGATCCGGAAGTCGGTACCGGCGCTCCCGGTTACAGTTGGTCTTCCGGCATCGACACCGGTTTCTATCCTTCCCCCAAGGTTTACATGGCTGGTGTCAGCATCAAATTCTAATCCCGAAAGCATATGAAAAAGATTATATTCCTTCTGACCGTATCTCTCTTCGCCCTGGTCTGCTGCGACAAGATCGACAGCCTGCTGGATACGAAGAACTACCAGAAAGCGGACACCTCTTCCTTCCCCCAGACTGAGAAGGATGCGGAACAGCTGGTCAATTCAGCTTATTCTACGATGCACTCCCTGTACACGGGCAGTATCTTCAGGATCAACCTGTTCCGGCGCATGATCGCCAGTGACGACTATTACGGCGGCGGCTCCACGAGTTCCAAGGAGACCACGGCTGCGGACCGTCTGCTTGCTCCCTCCATGGATGAGGACAATTCACCCTGGAAGAGTTACTACAACGGGCTGTTCCGTTGCAACTTCGCCCTGGAGTCCATCTCCGCCATGGAGGACGATCTCTTTACGGGAGACAACAAGGACTGGTTCCTGGGTCAGACGCACTTCATGAGAGCCTTCTATCTCTGGCAGCTCGCCGAGCGGTATGAGACTTTCCCGCTGACGCTTTCGACCGAAGTGGAGAATATGCCCAAGGCCGAAGTCGACGAGATTTACCAGGCGATTGCCGACGATCTCACCGAAGCCATCAAACTTATTCCGGCCAAGTACGGTTACTCCAAGGACAACAATCTTGCCGGCCGTGCCACGAAGTATGCCGCTGAGGCGCTGCTGGGCCGTGTGTGGCTGTTTTACACCGGATTCTACAAGAAAGACAGCATGGCGGGCATCAGCAAGGACCAGGTGATCAAGTATCTGGAAGACTGTGCCAATACCAGCGTCTCCAAGTTCGACCTGGAAAATGACCAGCGCGAAATTTGGCCGTACACCAACGAGTATTCCAGCGGTGTTGCCTATGGGGCGGACTTCGACACTTACGTGAACCACGAGGGCCTTCACTGGGTAGGCAACCATAGCAAGGAGACCGTCTGGGGCGTTCATTTCTCGCTTACCGGCAACGGCTACAACCGTCTTCCGGAATGGATCGGCATGCGTAATTCCGCCCAGCGTCCCAATGCGGACAGTTATCCCTGGGCCGCCGGCTCCAACGGCAACGCTTCCGTCAATCCCATCATGCTCAAGGAATGGTACACGGATCCGGACTACGGTCCGGCGGACAAGCGTTTCTATGGCTCTGTCATCGCGATCCGCAATGCGAACGAGGTGTATTCCGACTGGTTTGCGGACGGCTATGTGGAACTTCCCAAATTCAAGGGACATGACAGCAAGGAGATCGAGCGGACACTCTTCTATTCCAAGAAGTATCAGGCTGTCGGCTGCTATTCCGACGGTACGAAGTCCAGCCTTCTGAACAACTTCTTCAATGCCGTGAACGGCGCCGTCTCCAACAATCCGAAGAGCGGCAACAAGAACGACGCGATCTATATCCGCTTCGCCGACGTGCTGCTGATGCTGGATGAGCTGAAGGAGACCACGACCGGCATGAACCGGCTCCGCGCCCGCGCCGGCCTGGCCCCGTACGACGGTTACACTTTGGAGCGGCTCCAGAAGGAGCGCCGTTATGAGCTGATGTTCGAAGGCATGCGTTTCAACGACCTTCGCCGCTGGTATCCCGAAAAGGCCGGTGAAATCATCCAGAAGAACCAGGATGGCGGTTACATCGAATTCAAGGGAGTGCCCACCACCTATCAGGAACTGCCGGGCAGATCCTTCTCCCAGCGGTATGCGCTCACCCGCGGTTTCTGGATGATTCCGCAGGAGCAGATCGGCCTCCAGGAAGGCATGCTCACCCAGAACAAGGGATTCGAAGACCAGGATAACTATCTCTTCGTCGACGGAGACCTTCCGTACTAGACGTCCAAGCTAGCCTCTCAGAGTTGGTTTTAAAATATGGTTGGTGCCGGCGCCCGCTTTCATCCAGCGGGCGCTGGCTTTTTAATTCATGACCTTCGGCGTCGGGACGGGTACCTGGGAAGGGGAATAGCCCGTGGCCTTGCCGAAAACAGAGAAATCCAGGATGCTCAGCGGGCTTGTTCTGGGCCAATCGAGCATCGTCAGGCGGACATAACGGCACTCGACGGGGACGATGTCATCGAAGAGCACGTTCCTGGGCACCTGATTGCCGGATTGATCCAGAGCGGTGCGCCAGTCCTTTCCGTCCATGGAGACTTCAATCTTGTACTTGTAAACCGGTGCTGAACCGGCTGCGCCCGAGAATCCTCGCCGGGCACCGCCGCCGAACAGCAGCCGGGCGCCGTCGATCCGGAAAGTCTGTACCCGGTCACGGTCCACGGCGGGGGACAGACTGATGGTGAGGACCGGATTCGCGTCGTCATCGGCCGGTTCCCACCAGGTCGCCGTGGAATTGTCCAGTGCATATTCAGGACCCCTTCCAGGCTTGGCACTCGAGGCGACCTTGGCTTCCCCGGGGAATCCCTGTCCGGTGCTCATGGTCGTCTTGCCGATGGAGACGATGATGGAACCGGAATCTCCCTGCGTGGGATCCTTCACGACACCGGGTGCCCATTGCGGTGTGTCGGTCACGTTGCAGACGAGATTTCCGTCTTTGTCCACCGTGACGCGGTCCATGCCGATGCGGCGGCCGCCGCTGCGGAGGACGACCGTATAGAACTGCCAGATGTTGCCGTCGGGGCCCGTGACCATGCTTCCATGGGCCGGGCCGGTCACGATACCGTCCGTGCGGCGGAGCAGGGGATTGTTCGGGGCGTACTCGTACGGTCCCTGCACACTCTTGGCCTTATAATAGCCTTCGGCATAGGTCCTCCACTGCGTTCCCGACGCGGAATACTGCAGATAGTAGGTTCCGTTGTGCTTGTAGATCCATGGACCTTCGATCCAGGCGACATCCGTGAACTCGTTCTGCTCGCCCTGACGCTCCCAGACATGGTCGGGATTGAAACTGAAATGGTGGGTGACAGGGCCCACGAACTGGGTGATGTCCTTCGGATCCAGCTTGACGGAATAGATGCCGCTGATGGCCATGCCCGGCCAGAACAGGTAGGGCTGGTTGTTCTCATCGACATAGATATGCGGGTCGAATCCCTGGCTCCAGCCGTGCTCGCGGTCCGGCGTGCCCTTCCATTGGCCCAGAACCTCATACGGCCCGAGCGGATTGTCCGCCACCCATACGTTGGAACTGTTGCCGGTCATGTAGAACTTGCCGTTGTAGGGGCAGACGTCGGGCGCGACCGGAACGCCGGCCACATAGTGGTAATCCCAGTTGAGCATGTCGGAGGACACCCAGGCACCGCCTCCGGTGCAGAACATGTAATACTTGCCTTCCCATTGGAAGACGCTGACGTCTCCCGAGGCGCTCCCTTGTCCGATTTCCATCGGAAGGGGATTGCAGTAGCGTGCATCCTGGCCCAAAGTCTGGGCTTGAAGCAGTCCGGCGGTGAACAACAGGGCGGCGGCTGCCCAAATGATCCGTTTTTTCATGATTATCAATGTTGTGGTTGTCACAAATATAAACAATTATGCGGGAAAAACAGTATCTTCGCAAATGTATCAATCTCAATGGCATGGCTGCTTCTCGTTTTCTCAGGGCGCTCAACAGGATGACTTCTCCTTGCAGGGATATTGATTGCAGTCGGGGAGCCGTCCTGAGGGATGGCATTCTCTTTTATCTGGTCCTTGGACTGATAGATTGAACTGTAATACTAAAATTAAATACAATATGTCAAAGTATCCTTGCGAAAACTGTAAATTCAGAGCCCACTACGACAAGAACCCCAAATCGTTGCCTGGCCGGTTCTGGCGCTGGCATATCAACTTCTGCCCCGGTTGGAAGGCTTTCTTTAACCATCAGGACGAGGAAACCAAAGATGTCCTCCGGGAAAAATACAATTTCCGGAAATACCAGTAGAGTCAGGTATGCGGCGTTTCATTGCAATTTGTTTTCTTGCCCTGGGATTATCCGCTTCCGCCCAGGAAGGATACAAGTTGTCGTGCCGGACTATGAGAATCGAAACGCCTGCCGGAAAGATGAAGGTGAAGGTGCTCAGCCCTGAATCTACTTCGGCACCAGTCCCCGGAATTCTTTGGATCCATGGCGGCGGTTATATGATGGGCGGTTCTTATATGGTCCATGTTTCGGCCGGAAAGATGCTGGGGGAGAGATATGGGGCGGTTGTGGTTTCTCCTGAGTATCGACTGGCAAGAGAAGCCCCCTATCCTGCTGCCCTCGATGATTGCTATGCCACCCTTCAATGGATCTACGATCATGCCGCTGAACTGGGAATCGATCGGAACAGGATAGTAGTCGGAGGGGAGAGCGCTGGAGGAGGACTGGCTGCTGCGGTTTGTCTCTACGCCCGTGATAAGGGTGAGATCCCGATTGCCTTCCAGCTGCCACTCTATCCGATGCTCGACTGTGAAGATACCCCTTCCTCGGTCGATAATCATGGGAAGGGCTGGAATACAAAACGGAATCACTGGGGTTGGCGTCATTATCTTGGAGAAGCTTATGGAAGTCAAGCCGTCAGCAAATATGCCTCGCCTGCCCGTGAAACTGATTATTCCGGGCTACCTCCCTGCTATACCTTTGTGGCTTCCGGAGAGCCTTTTTATGACGAGACCTTGACCTACATCAAGAATCTCCGGAAGGCCGGGGTTGATGCAAAAGTTGATGTATATCCCGGAGATGTCCACGCCTTTGATTTACTCCTGCCCTGGAAAAAGACGAGCCAGGAGGCAAAGAATCGGCTATGTGAGGAATATGAACGACTAATCTCGAGATAGAAAAACCCCGCTAGAACTATCTCTAGCGGGGTTTTCTCGTGACTCCAACAGGACTCAAACCTGTAACCTTTTGATCCGTAGTCAAATGCTCTATTCAATTGAGCTATGGAGCCAGGTGCCTTTCGGCTTATTCTTTCTCAGCAGCTTTGTAGACTCTTTCCTTGATGCGGGCCTTCTTACCGGTGAGGTCGCGGAGGTAGAAGATGCGTGCGCGACGCACTTTACCGTACTTGTTCACCTCGATGCTGTCAATGAACGGGGACTGGAACGGGAAGATTCTCTCGACGCCGATGCCGCCGGATACTTTGCGGACGGTGAAAGTCTTCGTGAAAGGATCAGCACCCTTCATCTGGATGACGACGCCCCTGAACTTCTGGTCGCGCTCCTTGTCTCCTTCTTTGATCCGGTAGGTAACGGTGATGGTGTCACCGGCCTTGAACTCCGGAAATTCTGCGGCCTTGCCTCCTGCAAAAGCCTGCTCTGCTACTTTGATCAAATCCATTTTTTCAATTCTCCATTTACGCAACATTGCCGATCAACTCCATAGCAAGAGGTTGCTTCGTTTTGGGACTGCAAATGTATGAACAATTTTCGGATTGACCAAACTTTTTTTAGAAAATGTTCTTCTCTTTGTCAAAAATCGCCTTGTCGTCCCGGCTGAGGTCCGGCGTGAAGGTGGAATTGTTCCGGATGGACTCCATCATTTCCTTCTCGGAGCGGGAGAGTTTGCGCGGAATCCAGACCAGGATCTTCACATAGAGGTCACCCGTTCCGCGGCCGTAACCCTGGACGGAAGGGAGACCCTTGCCGCGCAGTTTGATGACCGTTCCGGACTGGGTGCCGGCGTCCAGTTTCACCTTGTAGCTGCCGTCCAGGCAGGGGACGGAAATCTCGCAGCCCAGCATCGCGTCCATCACGGAAATGATCCGCGTATAGAACAGGTTGTTCCCGTCACGGCGCAGGTTGGAGTGCGTTTCCTCCTTGATGACGACGAGCAGGTCGCCGTTGGTCCCGCCATGCATGGCGGAATGTCCTTCGCCGCGTACGGTCACTTGCATACCTTCCTCCACGCCGGCGGGGATCTTCACCCGCACCGTCTCGCGGCGGCGCTCCAGGCCGGTTCCGTTGCACCGGCGGCAGGGGTTGGTGATGATCTTTCCTTCGCCGCCGCACTGGGGGCAGGTCTCGTAAGAGACGGCCCGGCCAAAGAGGCTGTTCACCACGCGCTGCGTCTGGCCTCGGCCGTTGCAGGAAGGGCAGGTTTTGAGGTCGGAGGCGTTCTTGGTGCCTTTTCCGTTGCAGTCGGGGCAGGGGCGGTTGCGCTCGATGGTCACTTCCTTTTCGCAACCGGTCGCAATCTCCTCGAGGGTAAGCTTGACGCTGGTACGGATATCCCGGCCGCGATAGGTGCGGGTCTGAGTCGATCCTCCCTGTGAACCGCCGCCGAAGCCGAAATCGAAACCGCCGCCCCCGAAGTTGAACCCGCCGCCGAACACGTTCCGGAGGATGTCGTTCAGGTCGAAGCCGCCGAAGTCGAAACCGCCTCCGCCGCCCATCTGGTCGCCGGCAAATCCGAACTGGTCGTAGCGGGCCTTCTTGTCAGGGTCGCTCAGCACCGAATACGCCTCGGCCGCCTCCTTGAAGTTGTCTTCGGCGGTTTTCTTCTCGGCGTCGGAGGAGTTCACCCAGCGGTCCGGGTGCCATTTCAGCGCGAGTTTGCGGTAGGCGGCCTTGATCTCGTCGGGGGATGCCGACTTGGTCACGCCCAATACCTCGTAGTAGTCTCTTTTCTGTGCCATATCCCTATGCTCCAACGATCACTTTGGCGAAGCGGATGACCTTGCCGCCCAGGGTGTAGCCCGTCTGCGCCACGTCGATGACCTTTCCCTTCTGGGCCTCGTCCGGGGTGGGGAAGAGCGTCACGGCCTCGTGCAGTTCGGTGTCGAACACCTCGCCTTTGGCTTCGATCCGCTCCAGACCCTTGGTCTTCAGGTAATTCATCAACTTATTGAAAATAAGCTGGACGCCTTCGATGGCGGCCTCGTTGCCCTCGGTCTTTTCCATTTGGGCGAGGGCGATTTCGCAGTCGTCCAGAACGGGAAGGAGGCCCTTGATGGTGTCGGCGGAAGCCGATTTCACCAGCTCCAGCTTCTCCTCGGCGGTACGACGGCGGAACGTGTCGAACTCCGCCATCAGACGGAGGAACTCGTTCTTGCGCTCGGCCTCCTTGGCCTCCGCGTCGGCGGCTTTCTTCTCCGCTTCCGCCGCATGGGTCTCGGCCTCGGCCGCTTTCGCTTCGGCTTCTTCCACCTGCTTCTTCAGTTCCTCGACTTCCTTCAAGACCTTCGCCAGGTCCTTGCTTTCGGTATCTTTCTTCTTTTTCTCTGCCATGGTTCTGTCAATTTCATGTCAAACGCGGCCTCGCCGGAACCCGGGAAGCCGCGAGAGAGATTATCAAATTATCTGCCAGAGGCGGATCCTCTGCCAATCTGTCAGTCTTTCTTCTCCTTCTTCACCAGGTACTGCTCTTCCTTGTAGGTCATTCCCATGAAGAAAATCGCAAGGAAGCAAGCGGCGAGCAGCAACGTAAAGGTGGCGCCCCAGCCCACATTCTGGGCGATGAGGCCGATGACCCAGTTCGCCAGGATGAAGGTGCCGAAGAAATAGCCGAAAAAGCCCGTCAGACCCGCCGCGGTACCCGCCGCATTCTTCGGGGCCAGGTCCAGGGCCTGCACGCCGATGAGCATGACCGGTCCGTAGATGAAGAATCCGATGCCGATGAGGGCGATGATAACGACCGTGAGGTTGTCGATGAAGGCCCAGTACAGGACGATGAATACCGCTACAAGGGCCATGAAAATCATCGTAGGCAGGGCGCGGCGGCCGTGGAAGAGTTTGTCCGACAGCCATCCGCACAGGAGGGTCCCGGGGATGGCGGCGAACTCATAGGCGAAATAGGCCCATCCGGCACTCTTGAGGTCGATGCCCTTCTCCGTGAGGATGGTCGGCGCCCAGTCCAGGCAGCCGTAGCGGACCATGTACACGAAGGCGTTCGCCAGGGCGATGTACCACAGGAACTTGTTGTTGAGCACGTGGTTGAAGAAGATCTCCTTGGAAGAAATGGCCTTCTCGTGCTTCTCGGAGTAGTTTTTCGGGTAATCGTTGCGCCACTTCTCCACGGACGGGAGGCCGCAGGATTGCGGCGTGTCCCGCAGCAGGATATAGGCCAGCAGGGCGATAAAGAGGGCCACGGAGGCCGGAAAAGCGAATGTGCCGATGAGGAAGTACAGTTCCTCGTGCGCGCCGTAGAACCAGCTGCCGAACCAGGCTGCACCGTAGGTGGCCATCGGGCCGACGAGGGCGCCGCCCACGTTATGGGCGCAGTTCCAGATCGACATCATCGTGCCCCGTTCGCTCACGGAGAACCAGTGCGTCATCACGCGGCCGCAAGGGGGCCAGCCCATGCCGTTGAACCATCCCACCAGGAAGTTCAGGATGCCCATCACCAGGATGGCCAGGGCCTTGTGCTCCGCGCCGATGAACTGGATCGGAACAATCATGAAGCACATCGAGATGGCCGTCAGGACCAGGCCCAGGGGTAGGAACACCCGGGCATTGGAGCGGTCGGACACACTGCCCATCAGGAACTTGGACAGGGCGTAGGCGGCCGCGTTCAGGCCCAGGACAAAGCCCAGTTCGGTTTTGGCAAAGCCCAGCGGAGCCATCGCGGGGATGGCCATGGACAGGTTCTTCCGGACCAGATAGAAGCCGGCATAGCCGATGAAGGCGCCGATGAACACCTGCAGGCGCAGTTTCTTGTATTTCTCATCCGCCTCGGGACCGGTCTCGGCCGGCAGATGCGCGGGCTGCTGCAGAAATTTGAGCATGTCAAGTAAGATTAGGTATCCAAAGATAGTGATTATTTCGCCCGATTTTTGCAGGAAGAAGGAAAAAACTACGGAAAATGGATCAGGATCTCGAGAAATACACGCCCCATTACGACGAGAACGCGTTCTGGGAGAAACTGAAGAAGTTCGCCCGCAAGGCCGGCATCAAAGTGAGCTACGCCGCTCTTCTGCTGTATTACGTGCTCAAGAGTCCCTCCACGTCCGGAAAGGACCGGGCGAAAATCATAGGCGCCCTGGGCTATTTCATCCTGCCCATCGACCTGATTCCCGATTTCATTCCCGTTGCCGGTTACACCGATGACCTCGCAGCCCTCGTCTGGGGTGTGTACTGCGTGATCAAGAGCATCACGCCGGAGGTGAAGGCGCAGGCGGCGGCGAAGCTGCACGAGTGGTTCGGCACCTTCGACGACAGCGAACTGGACCTTTTCTTCGAAAAGAAGGACTGACCGGCTGTCGACCATAAACGAAGAAGTCCCGTTCTCTCGAGCGGGACTTCTTGTAACCTGTTGGGACAGAAATGATTATTTCTTTCTGTTCTTGTATCTCTGGTAGAACATATCGACGCGACCGGCGGTGTCAACGAGCTTCACCTTGCCCGTGTAGAACGGGTGGGAAGTGTTGGAAATCTCCAGC
>JAEEGK010005297.1_pt1 | contig 31212 bp, 18 predicted proteins | sample 8958771 | NCBI WGS metagenome assembly JAEEGK01 (sample SAMN16246547, study PRJNA631951) | gut metagenome | biome: gut microbiome; feature: rumen; material: SC-attached | host: Bos | place: Iran: Karaj | collected 2018-10
GATTGGGGATTGGGCCCAATACCCAATCCCCAAATTTTTTTAGTCAATATATTGTTTAATATAAATTTCTAATTTAAAATATAAATAATTGTTTAAACTTTTAATTTTTTAGATTATAAAAAATATTTTTATAATAAACCTATTTAAATAATTATATAAATAAATAATTTTTTATTTAAATTAATATATATTTAAAACAAACTGATTCATTTATGATTACAAACATTATTTTTTGATTTTAAATTATTATCATTAGATAAATTTGTATTACTCATAATCTCACTAGAATCATGGGTAGATAAAATATCTTTTAATTTTTGAATATCTAAATCTTTTTTTTCAATAATTGCAATATATTCAGGTTCTGTTAAATTCCATTTATTCATAGATAAATTTTTAATCTTTTCATATTTTTCATATAATTCATCATATTTTTTTGCTTTTTCTTTTACTTCATTATAATCTTTAAAAAGAACTTTCTTTTTTTCCAAAACATGAATTTTTTGTAAAAGACCATTAATTCTATTATTTAAGTTATTAATTTCATTATCTATATTTTGATTATATAATTCATATTCTTTTTTCATTTTTTTACAATCATTATTTAATTGCTTTATAGTATCATCTTTTTCTTTTTCAATCTCATCAAAACTATTATTTATTTGAAAATTAAAGGAATTATTTAAAGAATTATTTAAATTATTATTTCCTTGAATAGTAAAACTTCCTAATTTCTGTTCAATCATTTCCATAACATTATCAAAACTTTGACTCATCATACTTATATTAATAAAAGAACTAGTCAAAGATTCATTTATTGGAATATTTGCTAATTTTTCTCTTAAATTATTTTCTTCTAAATTTTCTTCCTCATCATTAATTTCACTTTTTTCTGATTCAATATTTAAAATATTTTCTTGTGGAGAAACATAATAAGTAACTATTTTATATATATTTTTTCTAAATGTTCTATCAAAACCTTGTTGAACTGTTTGATGATAATAATTTTTTTGATGAGAAACCATTAATGCATAAACTATTAAAAGGTGAACTAATTTAAATAAAGATTCTTGATCATTTAAAATTAACTTATCAATTGAAATTTTTGCTTTTTCTTCTATTTTACTTTGATATAATTTTGTTTTTAAATCAAATATTATTTTTTCTATTATATCATTTAAATCTCTTTTTGTGTCATTATGAAGATTATTTATTATATAATCTCTTATAAAGACAAAACTTTTTTCATTCAATTCATAACATATTTTTATTAATTTAACTGGTTCTGTTATTTCTGAAAGTGATTTTATTTTTTTTTGTTTAAAACTTTTAAATAAAAAATTTATAATTAATCTATAATGTTCTTCTTCCATTTATATTAAAAATTAATATTTATATTGTTTTTTTAATTTTATATTTATTTAAAGTTTATAAAGTTATCAAGTTGTTCAATATATTCTTTTTGACTATCATTATTAATATTTTTCTTTTTATTATTATGAGAATTTAATTTAGAATATTTTAAATTGTCTGCAATTTTATGTTTTGGTTTATAAATATATGGATAACCATTTAATAAGAAATTAATTATTTTTTTTTCTTTTTCAATTTTTGTTTCTTCAAATAATTTCTTATTATTTATTATATTTTTATTTAGTAAATATTCATTTGATGTAGATATATATATCTTTCTATTTTTTTTGTATTTATTTGTTTCTTTCATTATATTATTGACAACTTCTTCTAAAAATGCTAATCCATCAATTAGAATATTATTCTTGTCATTCTTTTGTTTTTTTTTTGAAAAAAAATTATTTTTAATTTCATAATGTGAGTGAACATATTCTAAAAGAAATTGATTGTTTAAAATTTTTGTTAATAAATTTTTTAAATTTATCTTTTGTTTTTCCTTAAAACTATATTTATTTTTTTCAACTAAAATATTTTTTATTGATAATAATTTTTTGTGATTTAATTTTAAATTTAATAAATATTTCTCTTCATATAAAATTTTTTCTTTTATATACTTTTCATCATTTTTATCTTTTTCTTTTAAAAATTTTAATTCATTTTCCAAATTTAAATTATTTTTAGTATTAATATATTTCATACAATAATTAATTATTTTTAATTCTTTATTTATAAAAAATTGTTCAAATTCAAATAAACTATTAAAAATAGGAGGATTTTTTCTAGGAATATATTGTTTAAAATTATTATCATTTGTATCATCATAATAAACAATTTTTTTATTTATTTCAATTCTTTTACAATTATCCATTCCATATTCTATTAAAAGTTTTTCATTAACTTCATTTAATTCTAAAACATTGAATTTTATTTGCAATAATAAATTTTTATATCTACAAAAATACATTTTTTTATTTTTCAATCTATCAACATCATATTGAATATAATTAATTTCAGATTTTAATTTATTATAATTATTTTTATAATTATTTAATATTTTATTTTCTTCTTCAATTATTCCTTTTAAATTTAATACATTTTTTGTTAATATTTTCATATATTTTTCTAAAAGTATTTTATTTGTTTCTATTTTATATTTTATTAAATCTAATTTTGAATTTTCATTTTCTATTTGTTCTAAAATATTATTATATTCATTATTTAAACAATATCTTATAATTTTATTTTTCCTTATTTCACGAACTGATTTATTAAAATTTCTCAATGTTCCTCTTAAAAATAAATTATTTCTTTTTTCATTTTTTTTGCTTCCAATATTTGGAAAAAATTTCATTATTTTAGTTTCATTAATATAATTTTCATTCAGATTATTTAAATTTGTTAATGAATTATTACTTGAATTTTGTGTTTTTGATAAAAATGAATTTGTATTAAAATATTTTGTTTTATTTTTATTTTTAAACTTTATTTTTTTTAATAATAATTCTTTTTCCTTTCTATTATCATTAATCTTTTGTTTATATTTTTTTATTGAATGTGAAAAATCATATGATTTAATTTCATCATCACTATTTTCACTTTTAAATGATGATAATTTATTATTTGTTGATAAGTTTTTTAAACTAAAATTTTTTTTTATAATATTTTTTTGTGATAATTCTTTTAAAGTATATTCGTGATTATGTATTGATAAAATGTTCTTTTTTAAAATTGAGTTATTTACTTTAATATTACTTTTATAAAAATTTGAGCATGAATTTATTGGTGTAAGTGATTTAGTACTTAATACTATTTTTAATTTTGAAATTTTTTGATTACAATTTAATTTCATTTAAATTTTTATTTTTGTATTATAATTATATATTAAATTTTATTTAGTAAAAAAATATAAATAAATTAAAAAAAATAGAACAATATATTTCAAAAAAAAATGATTATTTATCATCTTCACAATTAGGAATCCAACAATGTTCTTTGTTCATTTATTTTTCTTAAAACATAATTTTGAATAGCATCAAGTTCATTAGGATTTGAAATATATCTTCATAAATTAATGATGCTGAAAAATTTTTTGTCAATTTTTATATTTGATTATTATTTGATGATTGTTGTAAATATATTTTTAATATTGTCAAAAATTTTTTTTAATAAAACATATAATATCTGTTCTTAATTTATTTTTTATATTTAATTTATGATGATGATATATATATAAAATTTTATTAAATAAATATACAATATTTTCATCAACAATTTCAATAAATTCATTATCAACAGAAATATATTCTACAATTAAATTAATTATATCATAAAACAATTAAAAAAAAAAAATAAATGATATTTTAACGAATAAATTTTTAAAAAAGAAAACCCTATAAAAATTATAAAAAAAATATAAAAAAAAATAAAAAATAAATAAAATAATAATGGATAAAAACGAAGATAAAACATCAAAAGAAGTAACAAAAGAAACATCTCCTCATCATAATATAAGAAAGAAAAAGAGTGTACATTGGGATGAAAAGACTTTAGAACAAAATGAGATAGAAAACAAATTATATCCTTGTACAATTCCAATAACAGAGCCAAAAACACCATATACACCATATGAAGAAGGTGATGATGAATATTTTAATAAATTAAATAAAGTAAATGCAACAAAACCAACAGAAGAAGTATTAGATAAAGTAATTAATAAATTAGAAAATAAAGTAATTGAATCAAATGAAAATAAAAATGAAAAATTTATTCAAATTGAAGTAATTGAAGCTGATGGAAGTATTAAGAAAGAATTAGCAAAAGATGATCATATACATACTAATAAATTTATTAATAAAAGAGATAAGGCTTATAGAAATGAATATACTGAAGCTAAAAAATTTTTAGAAGAACATAATGATGATATTGGCATTGATGGAAATAAAAAAGATTTAATTGAACAAACTATGGAAAATACTTTAACTAATAAATTTGTTGGTATGGCTGAAAAAAAAAAAAGAGAAATGATTGAAAAGGAAAAAGAAAAAGATAATGAAAATGAAAATAAATAAATTTTTTTTAAGAATGATTGATTATTAAAATTAATTTAAGTAAATTGAATAATTAAAAAAAATTAAGTAAAGGAAATATAAGATTAAAAATATTTTATTTTATTTTTTTAAATATTTTATTTCTTTTTAATTTTTAATGTATGAGGTTATGGATTCAAAAACAAAAGAAATTATTGAAAATAATTTAAAACAATATGGAATTTCTAAAAAAGAAATAACAATTGAAAATTATAATAAAAAACCATCATATGTAAAAAAGAATTATTTTGAAAAATTAAAATATCAATTTCCAAGTTTAGGAAAATATAATTTTTCTAAATTTTCAAGAAATTTAAGCTCAGATATTAAATCTCCTTTATATGAAGATAATAGTTATTTTAATAAAAAAAATTCTCATTTATTTATTAGTAAGAATATTCTTCTTGATAATAATAAAATAAATAAAAAATTAACTAGAAATAATTCTGATTTTCAGTTTTTAAAAAGAAATAAAAAATTAAATCAAAACACAAATAGAAATAATAATTTTATATTATTGTATAAAAATTATAAAAAAGAAAATAATAAAAATGAAAGAAATATAAATGAAAATTTGTTAAAAAAAATAAAAAAAAAAAAATATCTACAAAATAATTATTTTGTAAGAAATATTAGTTATCATTCTGAATTATTTGAAAAAATAAATGATTTAAATTCAAAAAAAAAAGAATATAATACTATAGAATTTGATGATAAAAATTGTTTTCAAAAAATTAATCAAATTCATTTTATAAAAAATAATATAAATAATAAAAAAACAATTTATAAAGGGTTTAATACAATTAAATTTGAAAAATTTAATAGAACAAAATCTAATAAATATTATCATGATATAATTAGAACTGAAAGAATTGTTAAAAAACTTTTATATGATTAATTTATATTATAATAATTATATGTATTTATTTTTTTAATCTTAAAAATCTTTCTTAATTTAATTTAAATCTTATTTAAATATATTTTAAATATTATTATATAAAATAAAAAATAAAAATATTTTATAATAAAAGTTTAATAAGTTTTCAAAAATAATTATTTATAGTATAATTAAAATAAATAAAATTAACTATTATTACACTTTTTTAAATAAATTAAATTAATTATTTAAAAAATAAATGAGATTTAAATGTATAAATTAATAAAATAAAAACTTTTAATAATATAATAATTAATATGAAAATCAAAATAATATAATTATTTATTATTAGAAACTCTACATAAATAAGTGTTATTAAAAATTTGAATAAATAAAATAAGTAATAAAGTAAATAATGAATCAATTATATTCTATTGACACAAAATTTAAAAAAATGTTAATGAAAACTATACATACAAATATTCTTTGGAGAGCAGAAAATATATTAAAAGAATGTGAAAATTCAATTAATATATCGAACGAAATGTATTTTAAATTATTTATAAGTCTTTATGAAATTTTAGATATAACAAATAATCCTCCAAAAGACAAAAATGACTATTCCAAAGCATTAACTTTACAAAAAAATATATTAGATAAAATGTCATTGTATATAGAAAAGAATATTGAATAGCTAGCTAGTATTAAATTTTAGATTTTATTTATATTATTATATATAGTTAGAAACTTAGAATTAGGTATTTATAAATTTCAATGTTAAATAGATATTTATTTATAAAATTGAAATATTTAAAATAAATTGTTTTTTCTTTTGTAAATAAACTAAAATTAATTATAAAAATATTATCTGTTTTTTTCATAATAATAAACATTATAATTTTCTAATAGGTAATATATATATATTTTATTATTAATGATAATTATAAGTTTAATAAAAGAGTAAATTATTAATTATTTTCTAACGGCTATATTAAAAAAATTTATTCAATACAAAAATTCTTATAACTTTAAAAATTTAGATAAAAAGAATCTTTAACTTTAATTAAAATAATTTAGAAGTATTAAAAAAGTATTAAATGAAAAAAGAAAACCATAAATAAAAAAAGTTTGATATTATTTAAATTATGATAACAAATTTAATCTAAAATAATATTTACTTTTATTTTAATTTGATATTACTTAAAATTATACAAATTATTGATTATTAATATTTTTTATTAAAAATAATTAATAAATATAAAAACATATATTCTATAATTAAATATCCCAAAGTTTTAAATAATGATCATATGAATAAGAAATAATTAATCCATTATTTAATTGTGTAATTCCAACAATATATTGTTCATGTGCATTTTTAATAGTTTGAATTAATTCAAAATTATCATTTCTATAAATTCTAATATCTTTACTAACACCTCCAACAAGGAAAATTTCTTTGTTTTCAAGAACACAAATTCCTAAAATCCAAAATTCATTTTTAATTTGTTTAATAATTTTTTTTTCTGATATTGAAATTATTTTCATTAAACAATCTCTTCCTCCACCAATAATAATTTTATCATTATTAATTCTTGCTAAAGTATTTGCACAACCACATACAGTTTTATCAATAAAAAATAAAAAGTTAAAAAAAGGTAAATTATAAAATTTTGTTCCATGCATCCCAGAAGCAATTAAAATATTTTCTTTTTCTAATAATAAAAAAGAAGCAAATAAAAATATATTTGATATGATTGTAATATTTTGATATTGATTATTATTTTTATTTTTTTCCCATATTTTAATTGTTTTATCTTCTGAACAAGAGAATAAATTTCCTTTAGAAGAATATAAAATTTTTCCAATATAATTTTTATGTGCATTTCTAATTTCCTGATTTAATAAATATTTACTTTCATTATTAGTTTCTCTTTTTATGTAAAATTGTATATTTTTATCAAAGCAAATTGAAAAATTATTTTCATCTTTTATACTCATATATGAAATAGAATTTTCAATTTTAATTATTTGTATAATTTCTAATTTAGGATTATATATTTTTTTGATTTATCATTTGATATTGATATAATATTTCCAGAAGGGAAATATGAAACATAATTTATTTTTTCATCATGAGACTCAATTGAATTTATATTTTTTAAATCTGAATTTATTAAATAATAAAAATTATCTAATTTATTTAATTCATTATTTATTATATCTAATTCTGTAAAAGTTTTTATATCATTTAAATTTTTTATAAAATATTTTTTAAAATTATTATCATTATCATTTCCAAATATTGGAGAATTTTGTAATTTTATTTTCTTTATCCTATTAAAAAATGAATATATGTATTTTTTCATTATATTATTTTTTTCTAAATTTTGTTCTATATCTTTAATTAAATTTTCAATTGCTTTTAATTCAGGAAATGTTAACCCAATTTTTGATAAAGAATAAAATTTATGTGGAGAATGATTATTGAAACACAATTGGCAAAAATTAATTTTACAATCAGAACAATAATATTTAATAATTTTAGAATGAAAATTACAATTAAAATTAAAATTATTATTTTTATTTTGAAAAAATTTATGATTAAAATATTCATCCCATGATATTCTTTTTTTTTCATCAATTATCAACATTTTTGATAATAAATTATTTAAATCTAAATTTTTTGAAAATTTAAATTGATTTGATTTAATTTCTTTTAAAATAATATTTATATTTTCACTCTTAAAAGGGAATTTTTTAAATAATAAAAAATATATTATTACTCCTAAATTCCAAATATCAGTTTTTTCATTAATACTTTTATTTTCTAAATATTCAGGTGACAATGAATATATAGAATTACTAATATTATTTTCATTTTTAAAATAAAAATCAGATAATTTTAAAGTTATTTTATCTAATTTATCAATTGATAATAAAATGTTTGAAAACTTTAAATTTTCTAGACTAATTTTTTTTTCTCTTATAATTATTAATGCATTATTCAACTGGGATAAAATTAATTTTATTTCTTCAATTGATAAATCATTATCTCTTTGAATTAAATAATCTTCTAAATTAAATAAGCATAAATCCATTATAATATAATAATTTTCATAATCTTCATATTCTTTAATTATTGAAACAAAATTTTCTGAATTTAATTCTTTTATATTATTTATTATTTGACAGAAATTATCTTTAGAAATTTTTTCTTTTTTTATTTCTTTAAGAGCATAAAATTTATTAGTCTTTTTATCTTTTACTTTATAAGTTATTCCTAAAGAACCAATTCCTAATGTTTTTTCTTTTATGAAATCATTCCAAATATTTTCACTGAGCATTTATAATCAAGTAATAACTATAAAAAATTAATCAAAAAACAAAATATATAAATTTCATAAACAAAAAATATATTTTATTTTATTTTTTTTTAATTTTTTTTGTTCTTTTTTATTATTAAGATATCTTATTTATTTGGATTTATTTTTAAGACTACCAAAGAAATAATAATCTTTATAATTATGATAAGTTTTTAAAAAATCAAATATTATTGTATCTAAATTTGAAAATATTTTTATTTCAATTCATTAATTTGTTTAATTATTTCATTATTATTAATACTTGAAAAAGATGAATAACTCATGAAAATAAAAATTAAAAATTAAATTTTTACTTTAAATTAAATAAAAAAAAAATTTAAATTTTCAAAAAAACATCATTTAATTCAAAAATCTTAATAGCAAAATCAATATCATCAAGTCTTTTTTCAAGTTGAGATCTTTTATTTCTAATTCCAACAGATCTTAAATAATAATCAACAGGAAATAATCTTAATTCATTAATTAATTCTTCTTTAATAATTTTTAAATTTTCTAAAATTAATATTCTATCACCTTCCCATATTTTAAAAGTTCCTTTTGGATAATTTTTTTCTTCTTCAACTAATCTTTCATATTCTTTTTCAATAAATTCTCTTACTCTAAATTCATAAATATATTTTGGTACATTTCCTTTATTTTGAGGAATTGTAATTTTATTTAAAATTTTTTTTATTTCATCTTGAGTTAAATTATTTTTTCTTTTTTCTTTTATTTTTATTATTTCACAATTTGAAGATAAATTATTTAAATTTTGAGGTGCTAAAAATCTTTTATCTGATTTTAATAAATTTTGTAATTTTTTATTGTCATAAATTGTATATCCAGTTTTTTTATAAGAAGATTTTGGTCTTTTATTTTTTTCTTTTTTTTTTAAATCAAAATAAAATGGATTTTTTTTCATATAAGTTACTGTCACTGATGGTGGAATATTAATTAATGTTGAATTTTTTGATAATTGTCTTGAATAAGAATTTTTTAATACTTCATTATTTGATTTTTCTCTTGGGAAAGGAGAATAATATGTTTTATTTTGTATTATTTTTGTTGCCATGATTTTTTTTTATAATAAATTTATTTTATTTTTATGAAATTAAATTATGGAATTTTTTTAAATTTTTAAAATGGAAAATAAATTAAGTAAAGAAAATAAAAGATGTTTTCAACATTGGTATTTTAAAAAAATTATAGATGATATTTTTGAATCAAATGGTAAAAAAAAATTAGAAGAGATTTTAAATGAAATATCAATTTATTTTGGTAAACCATTTACTCAACAACTTATAAATAATATTTCTGTTTGTAAAATGTATAAATTTTTTTGTGAGGAAATGTCAAATTTTGAAATTTATGTTATTAAATATAGAGGATTTAATTATTTATTTTATGATGAAGATTCTTTATGTTCTTGTAATGAAAGATTAAATAATAATGATAATTATTTTTGCCAACATTTTTTTTTTTTTAAGATAATGAAATATTTAAAAATATATTCAATTAATAAACTTTCTTCTCAGCAAATGAATGAAATTTTAGATTTAAAATATTCAAAATTAATTTTGTAATAAAATCAATACAATTTTAATAAATATAAATATAATTATCATTTTATAAATCAAATAAATTAAAAAATTTACAAATTATATCCCCGTACCCACATACATTAAATATTAATCATTTTTTCTATATTTTTAAATTAATATTTAATTTTCTTAATTATATTTAAAATTTTTATTTTGTAAAAAAAAATTTGTATTATAAATACAAATTATAATGAAAATTGAGCTTAACATAAAATAAAAATTTAATATTTTAAAAAAAAAATTTTAAAATTAAAAACATAAATTTTATTTTATAAATAATAAAAAAATAATTAATATTTAATATACGTGGGGATGGGGATATCTTTATATAAATTTTTTTAATAACAAAATAATTTATTTATTTAAGGAATAAACATAATGAAAATAATCTTATTAAATTTTTTAAACTTAAAATCTCTATAAAATGAAAAAAAAAATTCAAAAAAAATAAATTAAGCCATTTCAGGAATTTTTTGTTGTTCTTGATATCTACTATTAAGAGTACTAGCAGAGCTAATAGTTCCACTTGGTATATTACTAAAACTTCTATCAAACTGTGCACTAGCACTATTAGATAAAATTCTTGAATTATTATTATAACTAGGAACAAAATTATTTTGTTGATTAATACTTTGTGAATAACCTAAATTACTATTAAGTGTATTTCCATTAGCAACGCTCATACTATAATTTAATTTACTTTGAGGAGAAAATATTTGATTTTGATTAGTAAAAATTTGACTTGCACTTTTTTGAATTTCACTCATTCTAGGTGCATTTTTAATATAACAAGAATTTTCCCTTACTGGAGGACCACCTGCATAATCAACATATTTTTGTCCATTTTTCTCCATTTGTTCTCTATATTCAGCTTCTGAAGGATAAGCATCATAATTATTATTAAGATAAGCATTATACATTCTATGATTACATCTATTTATATTTTTTTGAACATCTTGAATATTTATATCATAAACATAATTTTTTATATGTTGATATTTAGGATATACTGAAGGTGGATTTGGATTTATATTACCAAATATGTTATTATATATTACATCATGCTTTGATGGACGAAACATATCTTCTTTTGTTTTATCTGGAATATGATATGATTTCATTGATGCTACTAATTTTGTATATGCATCTGTATTATATTTTTTTAGAATATCTTCATTTTCTTTTATTAAACGAGCTTTTTCTTGTTCAATTAAATATCTTCTTGCTTCTTCTTGACGTTTTTGTTCTTCTAAATCACGTAATTCTTGTTCTTTTTGTGCTTTATATTGTTCTAGTCTTATTTTCCATAATCTTTCTACTTCCTTATTAAATTCTATTTCTTTTTGTTTTCTCTTTTCATTCATTAATTTCTCTTGTCTAGCTTCTTCTGCGAATTTAGCAGCTAATTCTTTTTTAAATTCTTCTTCTAATCTCATTTCCTCTTCTTTCCTTTTTTCTTTTTCTTTCATTTGTGCAATTGCACTAGCAAGAACATCTTCTTTCATTTTTTGTCTCTTTAATTTTTCTTCTAATTCTTGTAACTTCCTTCTTTTATTTTCCCTTTCAATAGCTAATTCATTCCTAACATTTTCCCAATAATCATTCTCAGCTTCTTGTTTAGCTTTTTCTTTACTTAATCTATCAAAAATTCTATCTCTTTCAGCTTGAAGAGCATCTTTCTTAGCTTGAACTCCAGCATCTCTTTGAGCTTTCATTTCAAGATATCTTCTTAAATTTTCTTCTTCAATTCTATCATCTTCTTCTTTTCTTTTTTTTCTAGCTTCTCTATCAGCAAGACTAGCTTCCATATAAGATTTATTAATAGCTTTTCTTCTTTCAAAATCATCTCTTGCAGCTTTATCTTCAAGATAAGCTTGTTTTAATGCTTCTTCAGCAGCTAATCTATCTCTTTCATATTCTTTAAGAGCTTCTTGTTTTAAAAGTGCTTTTTCTTTCATTTGTTCTTCATTAGCTCTTCTTATTTCTAACCAAGCAGCTTGTTTACGTGCTTCTTCTTCTTCTCTTTTTTTATTATCTAATTCAGCTTTTTTAAAAGCTTCTTCTTCTTCTTGAGATTCTTTAATTAAATTTTTCATTCTTAATAATTGATTCTGTTCAATTTGACGACAAAGAATTTGATTTCTTTTTGCTTGATTAATTGCAGCTTGAACATCACGAAGTTCATGATCATTTTCTAATAAAAGACGACGTGTTAAACTTTCACTACGATATATTGCTTTTTGATCACTTATTCCTTTACCAAATATTTGTTGAAGATCATCTACATCTACATTTGTTATTGATTTTAATGTTAATGGATTTAAACCATAGGTTTCTGTTTTTGGATATGTTGGATAATAGTTTGGTGGTGGAATTGAGTAGTTTGGAGAATAACGATTTACTGTCTTTGTTGTTGTTGTAGTTGTTGTTATTATTTGATTTGTTGACATTTTTTTTTATTTTTTTGTTTTTTAATTTTGTAACTTGTTTTTTTTTATTTTTTTTCTTGATTATTAATTATAATTGTTTTAATATTTTTAAAAAATTTATTTATTTAGAATAGTAGTTTATTGATTATATTACTTTTATTTTTTTATATAATGAAAAGAAAAAAAAAATTTAAATTTAAGAATAAAATTTTCATATTCAAAAGCAAATATTTTTTTTTTTCAAAAATCACATGAATAAAATTATATTTACATCATTTTAATAAATAAAATTATAATATTATAAAATTAATAATACATCTCCTAAAAATATTATTATAAACAATAGTTAAAAAAAAATTAATTGAATGGAATTATTTTAGAGGGAAAAAAAGAAAAATGTCAGAAAATAAGGAAGTCACATTTAATTCAAATAATATAAATGAAACATTATTTAATTCAGAAGAAAAGAAAAAAAAAAAAAATGATTCACCAAGACAATCAATAAATGAAAATAATATTCAAACATCATCATCATCAAATGAAGAAGAAAATAATAAAACAATTGAAAATTTTAATAATGGAAGATGGACTGAAGAAGAGCATAAAAAATTTTTAGAAGGAATTTTAGAATATGGAAATGAATGGAAAAAAGTTCAAAAAGTTATTAAAACTCGTTCAAGTACTCAAGCACGTTCTCATGCTCAAAAATTTTTTTTGAAAATTAAAAAAAATTTAAATGAATTAAATTGTAAGAATAATTTAAATATTGATTTTAATGTAACTATTAAATATATTATTGCTACTTTAAGTGATGATAAAAATAAAGAAATTGTTTTAAATGAAAAACAAAGAGAAAAATTATTAAAAATTATTTATTATAAATATAATAATGATAATGATAATTTAAATGATGATAATTTAAAAATTAAAATTGAAGAAAATAAAAATAATTTAGATGTTATTTGTAAAAAAAGAAAAAGAAGTAAAATTAATAATTCTAAAATTTTTAATATTTCTAAAACTTCTTCTCATAAAAATTCTTTTGAAAGTAATTGCAATTCTTTGATTGAACAAAAAAATTTAAATTTAGATTTTGAAAAAAATGATTATGAAATAAAATGTTTAATTGATGAAAAAAATAATAATCATGAAGATAAAAATATTGAAGAAAAAAATTTTTATGTTAAAAACCCTTTTAATTTAGAATTTAAAATATTTAAAGAAGAAGAAGAAAATGATTTAAATAATGATATTTTTAAATTTGAAATTAATGATAAAGAACATAATATGAATTGTTGTGGATATAATGGAATGGATTATTTAAATTTTAATTGTGATAATTGTTGTCCTTTTGATATTTCAGAAAATAAAAATAATTCTCATAATAATTTTTATATAAAACCTTGATATAAAAAATATTTGTAAATTAATAAAATATATTATTAATTAAAATAAAATGATTCATACAATTCGTTTTTTTTTTTTTTTGAAAAATAATATAATATATTTTAATTTATTCCATTTTTGAATTGTTTCTACATTAAACTATTTTTTACCAATATTGAAATATTAATATTTATTTGTTTTTATATATAATAATAATTATAAATAAATTATTAAAAAATTATTATAATATTAGTTCTATTTATTTATTAAATTTAAATTCATTTTATTCAAAGATAGATCTAATTAAAAAAATCATTTTCATAAATCATAATAAAATTTTAAATAAGTATTCTTTTAAAAATAAAAAAAATAAATATTTTAAAAATATAAATAACATTAAAATTATATAATTAATATTTTTTAGAAATAAAAAAAAATAAAATAAAAAAAAAATAAATGGCAATAGTATTTGAACAAGAAAGAGAATTAGATTTAAATCAAGGAAAAGAAATAAATGAATTAGGGCCAGGACAATATTTACCTCAAACAATTCCAAAAAAAATAATAGAAAATGCAGCTCCATTTTTATCTTCAGAAAAAAAAACTAAAAAAAGAAATGAAATAACTCCAGGTCCAGGTGAATATTTTCATGATTTATCAAAAGAAAAATTTGAAAAAATAAAAGAAAATTCAATAATAGAAATATATGAAAAAAAAAAATTATTTAATATTCAAAATAAAATATTATCAGAAGATGATCCATTATTTATAAATCAATTACAAACAACATTAAAATTAAAAAAAAATTTTGAAAAATATGGTTTTTTAACAAAAGAAAAAAGATGGAAAGAAAAAGAACAAAATAATATTTTAGGTCCAGGTTCTTTTTTTGATGATAAGAATATAAAATCAAAAAAAGAAATTGAAAATATAATAAAAAAAACAAAAAATAAAATATTTAAAAATAAAAAATATTATAATAAAAATGATAAAATAGATTCAATACCAGGAAAAAATAATTATGGATATAATATAGGAAAAAATGGAGAATTAATAAAAAAAGAAAATCCAAATAAATATAAAATATTTTCTGGAGAAAAAGGAAATTCAGTTGGACCTGGAAATTATGATATTGAATTACCTGAACAATGGAAAAAAAAAGGAACAAATTGGTCAAAAAGTAAATTAAGTAGATCATATGATAATAAAAAAAAAATTCATAAAATAAATGAAAATATAAATAGTATAAATTGTAATATGGGGAATTTTAGAGATAATGAAAAAAAAAATTTATTTTCTGATAATAATATTATAGGAAATATTAATTATTTTAATATTGGAATTTATAGAACTTATGCTTTAAATCAACTTCAATCAAAAGAAAAATCTATAAAGAAATTATTTCCTAATAATAAAAATAAGAGTATTTCTTATATTCCAAAATCAAATTCTCCTGGTCCAGGTTATTATTATAATGATAATTTACCTAAAAAAAAATTTAAAGAAAATTTTTTTGGTTCTAAATCAGAAAGATTTGGTAATGGAATAAATTCATATAATTCAAGTAATAATAGTAATTTAGGACCAGGACAATATTTTATAAATAAACATAGTGATGCATTTAAAAAAAGACATTTAAAAAAATTTTTATTATCTCATTCAATTCCTTTTATGTCAATTACAGAAAGATTTAATTTTTCTCATTCAACAATAAATGCAAATTCAAAAAATAATAATAATTTAAGTTTATTAAAAGTAAAAAATCAAAAAGAAAATAAATTAATTCAAAATAATTCATTTGATTCAACAACTCAATCAAATTCATCAAAAACAAATAATCAAATAAAACAAATGCATGGTACATTTTATAGTAAAGAACCAAGATTTAAAGAAAATGATAATAAATTAAAAGAAAGTAGTTTAAATCCAGGACCAGGATCTTATATAAATCCTTTTTCAAATACAGGAAGTTCAAATACAATTAATTTTAATGGTAGATTTGTAGATATTAGAACTGGAAAAAATTTACTATTAAATAATAAAAGACCAAAAAGTTATAATAATAAATATGATTATTTTATTGAAAAAAATAATAATTTGATTCCTAGTGTTGGTAAATATAATCCAGGAATTAATTTAACAATTGAATATAAAAATATTAAAAAAATGAAAGAAGGTAGAATTGATATTGGTTTTAATTCTAGTGTACCTGGTGATAGAGGTGAATTATATTCTTTTCAAAAAAATGAAAATTTAGGACCTGGAAAATATTTTAATAATGATAATGATAATGATAATAAATATAAAAATTTTGGAAATTCTGCTTTTGGAAGTTCTAGTGAAAGAGGATTAATTGATAATGATGTTAAATTAAATAAAAATAATTCAATGAGTAATTTAGGTCCTGGAAATTATAATTATTTTGATAATTATTCATGGGTTAAAAAATCTTTTAATATAAAGTATATTTAAATTTTTTTTTTTTTGATGATTTTTTTTAAATATTACATTGTGTAATTAATTAATTAATTAATAATTTTTTTTTTGTTTTTAAAAATATTTTCGTTTTTATTTTTGAATATTTTTAAATAACTTCTCATTTATTATAAAAATTATTATTACTTGATTCAAATCTTTTAACAGAAGAAAAAATTCTTTTTAGTATACAATGTTCAGTAGATAACATTTTATTATTAAAAATATTATGATAATGACAACCACATTCACAATCTTCTTTAGCAACCATATAAGCAATCATAAAAACCATTTTAATATTCATAAAATGAAAAGTACTTTTAGCAACATTATTTTGTTTATTTAAAGGATCAACAATAATTAATTCATTAGTATTATTAAAAGGAAATTCAATTTCATTATCATCTTCTTGAATAGGACCAATTGGATAAGAAATAATAATAAATTTATTATAATCAAAAAATATTCCATAATGACCTAAAACATTTAAAAATGTTTCTCCTAAAATATTTGGTGAATTATTATCATATTTTTTACTATCAATTTGACTTTGAATAAAAGAAACTACCATTAAAATTAAACCATATGAACTTAAACCTCCTGTATAAGGATTATTCAAATTAGAATTATTTAATAATGTTTTCAAAGCTAAAATAATTGGTTTTAAAACAATATAATTATCTAAATATGATTTTATTAATTCAACTGTTTTTAAACCAAAATGACTTTCATTTTGAATAGAAATATCAATATGAAAATTAAATTTATCATTTGAAACTAATTTAATAATTGGAACATTAGTATTTTCAATAAATAAATGTGATTTAACCCAATTTTTTGTTGTTAATTTAATATATAATTTACTTAAGAAAAATTCTTCATAATGACCTTGAGAATATGAAATAACAGTATCAATATCACTCCAAGGAAGACATAATCCAGTACAATATGAACCATATAAATTAACTTTGTAATTTGGATTTATTTCATTTACACAATTTTGAAGTTGTGTTAAAATTTCTGATATTATTGGTTTTTTATGGGATATTATTTCTTCTATGTATAATTGATAATCTGTTAAATCTTTTTGTAATGATTCTATTACATATTTTTCTGAATATGATACATTTGAAAATTTTAATTTTAGGTAATTTGATTCTAAATTTTTTTCTTTTTTTGGATTATTTATATATGAATTTATTTCTTTTATTGATGAATTTAATTCGTTTATTTTTATTTTTTGGGAATCTACATTTTTTTTCTCTGATAATAATTCTTTTTCAATCTTTGATATTTTTTGATTTATTTGATTTGTTTCTTTTTTATTACTATCAATTGAATTTTCAAAATTTTTTATGGTTGTGCTTTTTTCTTTGATTAATTTTGTTATTTTTGAAATTTCATCTATAATTTCTTCATGATTTTGATTTATATTTATATATAAGTTATTATTATTATCATCTGATAATGAAAGATATGAAGGGAAACTTTGTTTTTGAAATTTTATTGGAATTGTTAATTGATTTTGTTGTTCTTTTTTGGTATTTGAATAATTTATTTTTGGTTTTTCTTCAATAGTATTCATTATCAGGAATTTAAAAATTTAAATTAAAATTATTTTTGGAGAAAAAGATTATATTATTCTTATTTTTTAAATTACAATTTCAAAGGGATGAAATCATAATAAATGATAATATTAAAAAAAAAATATGTAATAAATAATGATTAATCATAATAGATAAAAATTTATCAAATATTAAATTATCAAAAAAAATAAAATTATCAAAAAAAAAATATATTCAAACTATAGTTTTTTATTTATCTTAAATAAAATAAAATTTCATAAATGATAAATAAAACTTGTATTATTATTATATCTTAAAAAAATGTTAAATTAAAAAAGTAAATTAAATTTATATTACCTTTTAATTTTATAATGATTAAATTTCAATGTTAATATATCCCCATACCCACATACATTAAATATTAATTATTTTTTTATTATTTTTAAATTAATATTTAATTTTCTTAATTATTTTTATAATTTTTATTTTGTAAAAAAAAATTTGTATTATAAATACAAATTATAATGAAAATTGAGCTTAACATAAAATAAAAATTTAATATTTAAAAAAAAAATTTTTAAAATTAAAAATATAAATTTTATTTTATAAATAATAAAAAAATAATTAATATTTAATGTATGTGGGTACGGGGATATAAGATTTATCTTTAATTATAATTTTTTTATATTTTGATAATAATAAAAAAATGTTCCAAAAATTGATAAATTTATATCATTTCAATTTATATTTTTGTTCTTATTATAAAATTAAAATTATTAAATACAATTAAAATATTTGAATTAAAACAAAATAAAAAAAATAAAAAAATAATTTAAATATATATAAAATACAAAATTAAATAGCAAAATAAATTTAAATATCTTTTCCACTTTTAGGTTTTTGATTAAAAGGCATTCCCATTCCTCCATTTTTAATAGAAGAATCATACATATTAGTAAAAATCCCAGTAAATTTTTTAAATCTATTAGAATTATCTTTAAACAACTTAGAATAATCTTCATTAAAATTAGTATTAAAAGCCATAGTCAAATCATTATATTCAGCAAGTCCTTTTTTTCTATTATGAATATTAGGATTAGTAATTTTTCCACTACTAATATTAATATTCTTAACAGGAATAAAATTAATAATATTATATTGTTCATTAGAAACATTATTCATAGTTTCATAACCAGAATTTGGAACCCAACCTTTTTTAGTTTCAGTTTGAATAGAAAAATCACCTTTCATTTTTAAAAAACTTTTATCTTCTTCAATTTTATGAATTTTTGGTACTTTAATTGCAATATGATCAGTTTTTAATGAATATTCTCTATATTCATCAATATTTTTATTATTATAAAAAGGTGGAAAATAATATCTTGTAAATTGTTGTTTTTTTGGTAAATTTTCATAAGAATTAATTCTTGCAATAGTTCCCAATGACCATTTTTTATTTGGAATTTGTGTTTTAAAATTTGAAGGATGTTTTATATCAAATGGTATATATAAATTTCTTTTTTTTATTTGTTTTATTATGTCTTTTGAGTAAAAGTTTTTTAAAATATTATCTGGATTAATTCCTGTATTTGCTTTCATTATAGGAGGAAAACGACGATATTCTAATACTGGATGATGAGTTGGATAAATTTGAGGTGATTCTAATGTTGGAAGATTTTTTGGACGAAAGAAATTTGTTGATGTTTTTGAATATGTTTTTGACATGTTTATGTTATATTTTTTTATTATTTTATTTTATTTTTATTTTATGTTTTATTTTTTTTTAATTATTTAAAGTTTTTAATAAATGAAATTTAAATTTAAATATTATGAGTAGTGATTTAGAAGAAAATGAAATGTCTAATTCAAATTTATTATATGAGAATATTCCTCCTTTTAAAGAAGAAACTAATTATGTTGAATTAATGATAATAATAAAAAAATTATTAAGAGAAACAAAAGAATTTGAATGGATAGAACATGTAAAAGCTATAAATTATCTTAGAAGACTTAGAAAATATAAAAAAGAAGTTTTTGATAGAGTAATGTATGATTTAAATATCTTTGAAATTATTTTATCATATTTAAATTCAGTAAGAACTACTTTAAGTAAAGTTACTTTAGTTTTTATAAAAGAACTTTTTTCAGAATATGAATTTGAATATAATAATAATGATGAACAAATTGAGTTAATTAAATTTATTCAATTTATTACACCTAAATTAATTTTAAAAGCAAATTCTGAAAAGTCTTTTTTAAAAGATGAGGCAATAAATTGTTTAAAAAATTTAAGTAAAAATATGACTTATGGAGATACTTTAATTACTCTAATAAAAGTTTGTATTAATAATAATGGGAATAGTATTTGTGAATTATGTTTTAATTTTATTCAAGAACTTTTAACAAATTTTGATATTAATTATTTAATTTATTTTGATTATTGGAATGAATTTTTTGAAATTTTGATTAAAATACTTAAAATGAAAAAAGAACCTTATATGAAGAAATCTATTTTATTAATCAATTCATTAGAAAATTTAATTGGAAAAGATAATTTTGAAAACATTTTAAAAAATAATTGTAATGAAGAGGAAAAAAATTTTATTTTAAAATCCATTAATAATTCTTATTCAAAATCATATAAATTGAAAAAAGAAAAAAATAAAGAGAATAAAATTAGTGATTTAATCAAAGAACAAAGAAATCAATTTAAAAAACAATCATCTCAAGAAATTGAAATCAAAGTTCTTGTTCCAAAAAAAAATTAAATATTAAAAATAAAAATGATAATTAAATTTTAAATTTAAAATGTTAATTTTATTATAATAATTTTTAATTTTTAAGAATCATGTTTTATTTATCAAAAATAGTTTTTGAAAAATAATTATTAAATTTTTAATTTAAAAAATGAATAAATTAAAATTATAAATTATAATTTGATGAATTAATATAAAATAGTTTGAGAAAATATATTTTAATTTTCATAATCCATACCAGTTTTGAATTTACAATAATTTAAACATTTTTGAGTTTTTTCTTTTAATTCTTTATTTTTAACTCCATTTAAAATTAATTCAAATTGTTTTAATGCTTTATATTCATTTTTATGTAAAAAATATTTTCGAACAGTATTTTTAAATAATAAAAAATAATATAAATAATTTAAAGATTCTGATTCATTTAAATAATATTGTTTGAATAACATTATATTTTCGAAATAACTGATAATTTCTTTAATTATATAAAAGTCTTCATCATTATATGATATATTTTCATTAATTAATATATCCCATATATCATTAAGAAAAATCAAAATTTTTAATTGAAGAATTGGAATATTAAAAATTTTATTTATAATTCCAATTGTATACATACTTTTTTTTATTGTCAACAAAAAATAAGATAAATAAACTCTATTAATTTTATTTTTATTTAAATGAATTAAATCAGATATTATTATAAATGTTGAAACAATAGTTTCCATTGGATATGTTAAATGATTACATATATATAATAACATAAATAATAACTTATTTATAAATTCAATATCATTATCATATTTTTTTATTAAACTTAAGAACTCTGATTCACTTAAAAAAATTATATTATTATTTTTAATATCCAAAGTTATATTCCTATTTATTTCTTCATTTACAGAAAATAATATTGATTTTTTATCAAAAGGAATTGATTTAAAAAATATTTCCATAAATTCTTTATATTTTTTTTTTACTGTTTCAAAATCCATATTCGTTTTCTTAAATGTAAATTTTAATTTTATTAAATCCTTTTTATCAAATAATTCATATGCTAACGAGTAATTTAAAAATTTATTGAGTATTGGTTTATTTTCAAATATTGTATTATCTTTTTTAATAAGAGATAAAAATAGAATATTTTTGATATCAAAAATACCATTAAACATATCTCTTTCAATTATATTAATTATATATTTTCTTTGTAGAGGATTATATATTTGCTTAAATATTTTATTATTTTCTTTTTTTGAACCCAATATTATTTTATCAAATTCATTTTTTATTTTATTATATAAAATAACTGAAAGCCATTCTGCAATAATAAAATTAAATACTTTATTTATTCTATTTTCTTCTTCATCACAATTTTGAATATATTGATCTATATCCCAAGTATCAATATAAATTTTTCCTGAAATTTTACTTAAACAAACCAACAAATAGTTATATGTAATTTTATCTAATTTTCGGGCTAAATATTTTTTAATATACTTAATTATTGCTTCATCAATATTTTGTTCTGTTTTAAAAAAATGTATTGCAGTATATATTGAACTTAAAAAATTTTCATTTTCAATTTCTGATGATTTATTTGTAATAAACTTCAATTTTTTATTTTTTAATTCTATATCTAAGATATATGGTTTTCTAATACTTGGACGAAATTCATTTAATGAATCATAAGGATAAGCAGTACTTATACTAAATGGAACTATATTATATAAACTATCATAAACAGGCTCACAATTGGGTTTATTTAAATGAGGATTCAGTTTTCGTATCATTTAAAGTATTAAATAATTTGATAGATTTATTTAAAATAGTTTTATGATATAATTAATTTTTATAATTTGAAATATAAATAAAATGATATTTATTAAAAATATTTAAAATTATAAAGATATTATATACTTTTGCTAAATCTCAAAAAATTATTTAAGAAATTTTATTTTTATTATTTGTATAAAAGAAATATAGTTATGTTTTATAATTAAATTAAAAATATGATAATATAATATATTTATAATAATATAATTAAATAAATGAATATTTCATTATTCATCTATTTATTTATATTGAATTTAATATCAAAATCAAATGAACAACAAGAAATAACAAAAATTGAAATAAATAAACCAATAAAAGGTGAATTATCTAAAAATAAATATGCATATTATTCATTAGAAATAATAAAAGAAATAACACATCCTGAAGATTATTTAATAATAAAATTAGAACTTAATTCAAATGAAATTTTTTCAGATCCTAATATGTATATATCAGATACAGAAAAATATCCTTCACCCGATAATTTTAATTGGTCATGTACAAAATATGGAAATGATATAATTACAATACATAACATATATATTAAAAAAGGAAAAATATTTTATATATCAGTAACATGTGATAATAAATGTAATTATACTTTAACAATAAATATTAATCATATTATAACAATAATTCCTCAAAAAATATCTTCATTTAAGATAAATAAGGGAAATTCAATGTTATTTAATTTCAAAACAAAAGTAAATGATTATGAACATTTATCATTTCAATTTTTATCACAAGACTTATCACCTTATATAATTTATATTTCAAATAATGATCAACCTTCATCTTCAAATACATTTAAACTTCGTCCAGCTTGGATAAATGGTTATATTTTTGATGTAAGAAAAAATGATAATAAATCTTATTGTATTAATTGTGAATTTAAAATTTTAATTCAAGCACCAAAATATGATGCAAATATTAGAATGTTATTTTCTTACATTGATAATGATATTATTATTAGTAATCATATTCAAATTTTTGATTCTATTGTTGATAAATATGTTAAATGTTATAAATCACCTATGAATCAATTTAATGATGAAATAGATTCATTTGTTCTTTCTATTACTTTATTTACTGGAAGTTTATTTTTGAGAGAATATGGATTTATTGAAAATAAAGAGAAGAAATTTGAAAGTTTAAATGAAGATAATAGTCATCATATTATAACAGAAAAATTAATTGTTATTCCAAAAGAAAAGATAAATAAATTTAAAGAAATACAAAAAGAACTTCCATATTATAATGATTCCTTTTTCCATTATTGTGTAAAAGTAGATAATGAATGTAATGAAGCATCATATTTAATAGGAGGATATTTTTCAAGTAATACTGAAACATATCAAAAATTAAATATGTTAATGATAGGAAAAAGTGTAAAAGGTTATTTACCAAAAAATCAAGTAACAAAATATAAAATATTAGATTTATCAAGTAATTCTGATATTTCTTTAAATGTAGATATAAGAGTTGGAAATCCAATTTTATATGCATATTTCAATGAAAATTCCCATAAAAATAATCCAATTATAAATAAAGGATACATTGATAATTTAATAAAAGAAAATAAAATTCTTTTTAGTACAAAAACTTTTAATGGTGCTTCAATAAGAATTTTAACTAAAGATAATATATGTCATAAAGAAAAAAAAGGAATAGAAACTGAAGTAGAAAAATTAAAATGTGCAATTTATGCAATAGTATATTGTGATAATGAAGAAAATATAGCATGTCAATATAGAATTACTGCAGTAAATAGAAAAAGTTCTTCTTATATTATTCCTAAAACATTGTATTATGGTTCTCTAATGAAAGAAGAAAAAGATTCTTATAATTTTGGTATTTATGATGAAAATATTGAAAGTGTTACTATTGTTTTAAATACTTTAACTGGTGATACTTCTTTAAATGTTACTGTTTATTCTTTTAATAAAAAAGAAGTTATTAAATATTCAAAAAAAAGTGAAATTTTTGAACCTTTGGTTTTAACTATTAAAGATAAAGATTTAAAATCAGATGAAGGAATTCAAAATAATTTTGATATTATTATTATTTCTTCTATTTATTCTACATATTCTCTTTATTATTATACAAATAATAAAAAATTGAAAAAAAAAGATTATCAAATTAAGGAAATTGATTTAATAAGAGAAAAAAGTGGATTTATAATGGATAATATTTCCAAACAACAATTATTTATTGTTTATATGTTTGAAATTAATGAAAGTCATAAAAAAAATAAAGAAGATTTAATTATTTCATTATCAAAAGCAAGTACTGAAGATTTTAATTTATATTTATTTGATAAATTTAGTGAATTTGAATATAATAAAAATCTGGAAACTAAATTAATTAATGTAAAAGGATTTAAAGCAAAAAATGATTATAATAATATGATTGTAATTGAAAATTCAAATAAATTATTTAGAGTTGGAAAATATTATTTATTTGCTGTTAGAAAATATTTTCCTGAAAATAAAAAAACTAATATTATTCAATATGATAATATATTTATAAGAATTTCAATGAAAAGTTCACAATTAATTTTATTTGAATCTTTAATTCAAACAGAAATTTTATATACAAATTATGACTATCAAAGATATTTATATAAGCATATATTAGAATATCCATTTTCATTAGCAATAAATTTATATTATGGAAAAATTGATATATATATTGATTTTAAAGAAATATCTAAAGAAAGAATAAAAAATATTCAAAATGAAAAATTTTATTTAAAACATTTTAATATTGAAAAATATGATTTTATAATTATCTCATATGAAACATTAAAGGAAAAATGTATAAGCGATTGTATAATTAGTATTTTAGTTAAAAAAGTAGATAATAAAAATTCAAAATATGATATAATTGCATATAGTAAACCAGATACTCCAATATTATTAAATCAAGGGAAATTAATAAGAAATGAAATACATATTGATGAAGAACAAAAATATATAATTAAAGATTTACCAAAAGAAAATGATGGTAAAGTAATGATTAAATTTCAAAAAGGTGAAGGAAAAATTTCAATGACATACTATTGTAAAGAATATAAAGAAAATGGAGATAAAATTAAAAATGAATATCCATTTTGGTATGCAAATAATTCTCATTATGGGCAAATTTTAAAAATTCCTTCAATAGATTCAATAAAAGATGAATATAAAAATTGTTATTATCAAATTAATATAATTGGAATAGAAACATCATTTTTTAAAGAAATAAAATATACAATTATATATAATTATATTACAGAAGAAATAACATTAAACAATCCAATAAAATCACATATAAAACAAGGAGAAATTCAATATTTTACATTTTCAATTAATGAAGAAGATAAACATTTATATGTTTCTTTATTTTGTTCAGATGGTGATGCTGATTTATATATGAAATATGGTAAAGATTTACCAACTTTACAAGATTATCATTGGTATTCTTCAAATCCTCAATTTGATTATATTTCAATTGATAAAAATGAAAATTATTTTATTTCAAATGGTTTAAATAATATTGGTGGTATTTATACTGTTATGGTTTATGGTTATACTGAAAGTTCTTTTTCTATTTTTGTTACTACTCATCCTAAAAAAATTATTACTTTAAAAAGTAATCAACCTTCAATTTGTAAAAGTAAAGGAAAAAATATGATTGATTGTTATTTTAGATTTGATGATTTAATTAATTCATATCAAATTAATGATATTGATATTATTTTTAATACTAATTTTTATTATGGTTTTGGAGATATTTATGTTAATTTAGTTGATAATTCTCAAGATGATATTATTGATAAATTTCCTTCTAAATTTAAATTTGATTTTTCAAATACTGAAAGAAATAAAATGAACTTTTTAAAAATTCATATTGATAAAAATAATCCAAAATTAAAATTAAATTCTATTTTATTAATTGGGGTTGATTGTATTGAAGAATGTTTTTTTGAAATAAATACAGCAATTTTAGAAAAAAATAGAAAATATTATTATTTAGACCAAAATAGGAAAAATTTATTTTATTTTGAAGAAAATAAAGAACCATACACATTAATATTTTATTTAACTAAAGATATAAATATAACATATGAATTATCATCATATACAGGAGAAGCAGAAATTTTAATATATCAAAATATAACAACATTTAATGAAACATCAAAGGAATTTAAATATGAATATATTCATTTAGCATCAACTAAATTAACAAACAAAAACTCATATTTAAATTCTATTTATAATAATACAAAAAATATAAATCAAAATATATATTTTAAAATAACTCCAAAAACAAATATAGGATTTTTCATTCAATTAAACTATGAATCTCAATGGACAAGAGTACCAATTGGTAAAGAAATAATATATCAAATAACAAAAAATCAATTTAATGGTTATTTTGATTTATTTAAAGAATATAATTCAGTTATTATATCAATTAAATGTAATGATGAAGATGCAAAAGGTTCAATTTATGCTACATTAAATGTTTATCAGAGAAATATTGGAAATACAGATGGTAAAAATAATCCATTTAATTTTCTAATTCCTAATTCTGAAAATGCTTATTATAAAGGAAAAACTGACCCAATTTTTAATACTGCTAGTATAAGAATAAAAGGAATTAAAAATGATGAAATTATAGGAAATGATAGAAATGTTAGAGTTTTATTTAGTGTTTATATTACTTCTAATTATACAGAAAAATCTATTTCTGTTATTATTTCACCTAATGTTAATTTTTATAAAAGAATTGAAATTTCTCCTTTAAGTATTTATTATTCTTTTGAAAATATTACTGATAATGAAAAATCAATTTATGAATTAAAAAAATTAAAAAAGAATGATAATACTTTTGTAGTTGAGTTATCTTCTTGTAAAGGAAATATTGAGGCTTCAATTACAGATAAATTACAATATTATTTTAAATATGAAGAAAAAGAAAATAAGAAAAATATACGAATTGTTAATTCAAACAGATATATTTTATTATCATTTAATATGACTTCTGAAAATTATTATCTTCATGTTAGAGGAGTTCAAAATGAAAAAGATAATTTAAAATGTGAATTAAATAAGAAAAAATGTGTAACTGAAGTGAATTATATGGTATATTATTATACAACAAATAATAAACATTTTTTTCAAACTAATAGAAAAGCATATTTAAAATCATCAAAAAATGGAATAGGAAAAATAAAATTAGAAATGATTAATCTAAATAAAAAAGATATTTATGGTAGAATATATCAAATAAATGATATAAATTATAAATTATTTATTTCTACTTCACCATATGATTATTCTAAAATGGATTCTTTATGTTATTTAACTAAAATGTCTTCATTACCAAAAAATGTTGATCATAATATAAAAAAAAATGAAATTTATATTAGTGGACTTAAAAATGGTGAAGTATATTTTATTAATGTTTTAATTGAAAACCCTGAAACTGGAGAATTATTTATTTTTCATCCAATTATTGTAGAAGTTGATTCTTTTAATTTATTATTAATTGGAATTACTATTTTTATTATTGTAATGTTAGTTATTGGAATAATTTATTATCAAAACAAATATTTTAAGGCTGAAAAAATTATTGAATATGAAAGAGCAGATATTATGAATATGGCAAGAATTCCTCAAGTTGAAAATATTACTGAAATGGCTAATATTATTAAAAATAAAGAATTTGAAAAACAAAAAGAAAAATATAGTAAATTAACTGATACTGATAATAAAATATAATAATATTTTTTTAATTGTAATTATAAATTTAATATTTTATAATAATATTGATTTTTAAATAAATTAATTATAAAAAATAAGTAATATTTAATATGTATCTCCCCAGTAAAAAAAAAGATGATTTTTTCCTAAAATTAAATAATACAAATGAAATTGAAGAAGAAATAAATAAAATATACAAAGAAGAATATAATGAAAATTTTGAAGAAATATTATTAAAAACAGACAGTGATTTTATGAGATATATAAGAGAAAGTGTAAAAATTTCTTTAGAAGAAAAATATCCAACAGAAGCATTTGATAATGAGATTTTTAGAAAAATTATAAAAACAACAGAAAAAAATATATATTTAAGAAATTATTTAATCGATAAAGAAAATTTAATAAATACTTTAAAAATAAAAAATAAAGGATTTATTGAAAATGGTCAATTATTTATATCATTAAAACATTGTAAATTTCAAAATGATATTCCAATACATGATTGTAATGAAAATAATAATTTTATTAAAGTAAATGAACCAAATTCAAATAAAATTGATTCTTTAATATGTACAAATTGTCTTAAATGTTATAAAATCAATTTTATAAAATTATTTTGTGATTTTTGTCAAATAAATTTCTATTCAAAATTAATTGAAAATGAATATAAAAATGAATTAAATCTTCAACCTGCAACATGGGAAAAATATCATTGTCATTTAATAATAAATGAACAAATGGGTTGTATAAAATGTAAAAAAGCAAATTTATATTTAGATATAAAAACAAATAAATTAATATGTTTAAAATGTGGATTTAATAGTGAACCAAGTTCAATAATTTGGACTTGTGTTAAATGTAATCAAGATTTTCATTCAAATGTTAAAATATATAATGAATATAATTTTAAAAGCCTATCTTTAACTATTAAAAAAGCATTAATTGATAAAATTTCAGCTGTTCCTAAAAAAATTCCTTGTGGACATAATCCAAATTTAATTCATCATAATAAAGATTGTTTAGGTAAATTATATTTAACTAATTTTAATGGGAGAAAATTGATTGTTTGTAGTAAATGTAAAGGATTTGTAAAATATAAAAAATTTATTTTTGAATGTGATGAATGTAATTTAAGATTTAGAAATGAAATAACTGAAAATGATATTTTAATGGATGAAGAAATTAAAAAAAATATAAAGGAAAAAGAAAAAAAAATAATTGATGAATTTTATAAAAATATTATTAAGAAAGATTATGATTTTAATAATGAAGAAATTTCTAATACTAATGATATTACAAATAATACAGATAATAATAATACTAAAGATTCTTTTTTTCTTAATAGTAATTCTAAAAAAACTAAATCTCTATTTTCTTCTATTAAAGAAAATGAAGATTTTTTGGAATATGATATTAAAGAAGAAAATGATAATAATAATAAGAAAGAAAATATAAATATTGGAAAGGAAGATGAAAAAAAATTATTAAAGGATGAACAATATATATTAAAAAAAAAAATAGTAAAATCTTATATTAATGAAAAGAAAAAAAATATAATTCCATTATTTGATTTAGATGATTATGAAATAATTTCACAAATTGGAGAAAGTAAGAAAAGTAAAGTTTATTGTGTAAGAAAAATAAATGAGAATCAATTTTTTACAATGAAGAAAAAATTTATTAAATCAAATAAAGATTTACAAAATTATTTAAATTTATATAATTTACAATATAGTTTTTCAAAAGAAAAAAATATAACAGAAATTTTAGGAGTTAATTATAATGATGAAGAAATTAGTATTTTAACAGAAACTGGAATAAATTCCTGGGGAAGTGAAATAATAACAAATAAAAAAATTAATAAATTTTATTCAGAAAATGAATTAATAAATATTATTTATCAAATTAGTATTCCTTTACAAAAATTAGAAAAAAATAAATTATCTCATTTTTATATTAATCCAAATAATATTACATTATTTAAAAATAATGTTTATAAAATTACAGATTTTGAACATTTAGTAAATCTATCATCAAAAAAAATTGTTCAAAATGATAATAAATTTATTAGTCCTAATTTATATAAATTATATCATTCAAAAAATACAAATGGAAATATAGATTTAATTAAAAATGATGTATATTCTCTTGCTTTATGTTGTTTATTTTGTTTAAGTAAAAATAACGAAATAAATAATTTATATTCAGATTTTATTAATATTGATAACAATAATATTATAGAACAGAATATAAAAAAATATATTAATAATGTTATAAAAATAAAAAAAAATGATACTTTTTATTCTGATAAATTTATTAATTTATTGTGCAATATGATGAATCTTGATGAAAGTGCAAGATTTAATTTTACAACTATTATCAATTATATACTAAAAGAATATAAATTAGAGAATTATTAAAAATTAATTTTTTCTAAAGATAATATTTATTTATAATATTATGTAAATCTATTTATTTATCTCATAGTTTTGTTTACTCTAGAGTTTTATTTATATATACTTTTTAACCTTAATTTTTTAAGTAAAATTTGAAATCTTTAAAAAAAATTAAATACTATTAAATATCTTAAACAAAACAATAAAAAAAAAAATAAATTAAAAAAATAATAAATTTTTTTTTTAAATTCCCTTTTTTTTTTTAATTTCATTTAAATAATAA
>JAEEGK010005298.1_pt1 | contig 31208 bp, 50 predicted proteins | sample 8958771 | NCBI WGS metagenome assembly JAEEGK01 (sample SAMN16246547, study PRJNA631951) | gut metagenome | biome: gut microbiome; feature: rumen; material: SC-attached | host: Bos | place: Iran: Karaj | collected 2018-10
CGGAGCCTTAGCCACGGGGACTTTGTGATCGCCTTCCCAACTGTCGGGAGTAGTTGAAGGAGGAACAGTGTAATTGATGGGCTGCCCACACCACCAACAAACTGCTTTGACCTCTCTATCCCTCTCATATGCTTTTGCCCTGATAGCCCTCCACCGGGAGGAGGCACGTTTTACACTCATAGTATTTATCAAACAAATAAGACGCTCTCGGAGGAAAGCGTCTTACTCAGAAGGTACTTATGGTCTATTCTGTTCACATTTTCACAGTGACATAATAACATTTATTTTTTTCTCTGGTGTGTCGATTTTGCATTTATCTGTTGCACCGGTGCAACTCGGGCTTATTTGTCATCATCTCCCTTTCCGGACTGGAACATTGCCACGCCGGCAATTATCAACAACAAGGTCACAATGACATAACCTAATCTGACTAACATCTCTTCACTCATCTCTCAGCTCTCTCATCTCCTTGAACTCACATTCCCATTTTTCACAGGAATAGTTACCACGGTCATCGGGCTTGTAGTGCTCACAGATCTCACAGTTTCTTTTCTCGGTTTCGTATTCGTAATCGTCTCCCATGTCCCTCACCTCTTCAATGTTCTCAGAGAGCTGCCCCAGGTATCACTCTCCTGCTTGGTGGTTTCTTTCCGTTCCTTTAGTGCTTCCTTGGCCTCATCAACCCATTCTTTACTGCAGAGGACTGAATTGTTCTCTATGCAGAACTGAGTGACCTCATCCAGAGTGGGCTTCTTCTTGCGGTTCTCTACGATGGTGGTGATGATCACTGCTACTGTTAAGCCTATGACTATGAGTGATAATATGATTGTTGCGTTCATGAGGTTCCTCCTTCCTCGAACGGTGTCCTGCTTGACTTTTCATCGATAAACACATTGACTACTCTTTCTCCGCTCCACTCGAGCTTGCGATCATCTACGTGTATCGTTTTGTTGGGATTGTCCTGCAGGTATATTTCCAAGAGCTGACAGCACCTGTTCACCGTCTCATTGCTTATGCTTATTCCTACGTTGAAAGTTACATCCTTTAAGTCTGCCATGCTATTTATCTCCTTCCTGCTTGTAGCCTTCGGGTAAAGGCATCCATGCAACTACATTGTCACTTGCACATTCATCATCGACATACCACGGGGACAGTCCTTCTATTGGTATCGGTCTTGCAATGTAATCAGCTGTCATTATGTATTGGAGTCCTTCGTCATATTCATTTACGATATATACCAAATATCTGCCGGTTTCCTTTGGCGGATCATTTGCGGGCGTCCACTTTGTTATGGGTACCCACTCTCCGTTGTTCTCGGATAAAGCCTTGTTTAATTTATTGATCGTGTGCTGATAACTTGCCGCTTCTTCGTCAAACAGTTCCAAGAGTTTATCTGCGAGAGCATCGGTACTGTATTCACTTAAAACAAATTCAATATGTTCTCTTGTCATTCTGTTCCTTTCTCTCTTTCTTCTGTAATCCCAACAAGTTCCATGAGCTCTAATCCATCTTTTGCTACATTACGCACAACGGAATCTTTCCCGTAAAAAACTATCCGATCATCCTTTTCTTCTATTGCCGCAACATTCAACAAAACTACTGGTGATATCATTCTGTTCGCTTTTACTCGGATTTGCATCGCTCTGTTCCTTTCTCCCCTACGGGATAAATTTCTTCATACATCTGCTTGTATATGTCTTTAGGGACGGTGAACCTGACTAACTCTGTAAGGTTCTCGATTGTATATCCATGCCTACGGCACATTGAATCTCTCAACCAAAACATGTTGAAATACTTTTTATCCGTTTCCGTATAGGCTATGTCTAACCGTTTCCCATCCGTGAGATTATAGGTTTCAATGTAGATGTCGGTGCCCTCGACTATTAATGCACATTCATCGTCTTCGGTAACGTAGCCTCCTGTTTCGTCCCAATAAATTTTGTGTTCCATTAGTCCCCTTTCTCCCATGTGGGTTCTCTCATATCTGCTCCACAGTTAGGGCAGAAGTTAAATTCATTATCATAAAGTTCACAATCGCAACAAGAACACTTGAAAAGATTTGAAAACTCGCCCGCTGTAATTCCTTTTTTTACCTTTTCCCAATGTCCGTGTATGTTGGGTCTTACGTCTGCAGGCGGTATGGAATCTAAAGCTGCTTCCTGTGCAGCATATATCCCTTTGCCTAGTTCATTTATTTCTTTTGCGTAGGGTGTTAAATCATGCTCAGATGTGATGGTGATGCTTATATTCACTCCTAAAGCCTTTTTAGCTTCTTCTCTGCTTATATACTCGCTCATGTCTCCTCGCTTTCCCCTATGCCGTTAAGGATCGTCATAAGTTCCTTGTGCAGCCTTGTTTCGTTCCCGTACTCGTCAAACATGTCTCCGCTTAAATCGGTATCTATCTTTGTCTTGATATCATCAATCAAGGCTTTCCTTCCCTGTTCCCAACCGTAAGCCTGTCCGTCAAAGTAGGCTTGTACTTCGGCTCGGTCTGAATTGCTATCAAGCGGAGTGCCGTTTCGAATCCCCTCTACCAGCCCTTGTGGGGCTTCGCAGAGTGAACTGTATATTTTTCCCGACTTAAGGTCTTCGTAAGTTGATTTTGATATCTCTATGATTAGCTTTACTGTTTCACTCATTCCTCTAATACCTCCTTAACGCGTCCGCCATGTTTGCGAATACATCACTCAATGCTTCTGCTGCATCTGCTAACGCCTCGGCAAATGTCTTTGTGATGTTGCTTATTGCCTCGTACATCCCTGTAAAGCTGCATATTATTGTTTTACGCACTACCCTTTTATCTTCCCAGGGATATGGAGCTCTGCCGTGAACCTTCTTGAACTTCTTTTTCCATTGCCGGTGATTCATTGTTATCCCTCCCATACGCTATAGCTCATCAAAAACAGAATTATTATGTGCCCCTTGATCCATCCCTTTGCGAACGGTGACAGGTGCCGGTATGTTTCTGAGAGCTTATAATATTTTTTCGCCCATTTAATCTCTGTCAGTACCTTTTTCCACAGATGCAGGTAATACCACCCGAGAATCATGAGCCATACATACCTGAATAGATTCTCCATCTGTCCCGTCTTTCTCCCCCTCTGTCGCCCCCTCACACAAAATGAAGATTGACCGCTACTTCATACACGAACCTGCTCTTGATATGTCCGTAAGTGCTCCTCTCTGCATCCTGCGGATATCTTGCTCCGTGCAAGATGTTGTTCCAGATCCCAATGTCATATTCTCTCGGGATATTGTTCCGGGCTTTTTCAATGGCGCGGATGATATCTAAATACTCTGCGTACTTTACCGCCAGCTGGAATGTCGGGTCTCCCGGATCTCCGCTGGGCGGTCCTCCTTCGCCTCCTCCACTCTTCGGAGTGATCATCGTTGATACTTCGTCTTTGAGCCTGTGATAGTCCCTGATCGTCCATAAGGTCTTGTGATAGACTGTAGCAGGGAGTATGTACTTTGTCTTTTTCCTCTGGTAGTCCTTCATCTCTCCTCCTCTTTCGGAATCAGCACTACTCTGTTAAACGGTTCTCCTTTTAGTTCATGCGCCCATGTGTTAAATGGGTTCAGCACCTGGCAATACTTCTCAAGCTCCGGAATCATATTGCTATATGTCATCAGCCACACTTGGTTTGTCTTGTCATCCTCCCGGATCTGATCAAGGATGTCTGTCCTGTCCTCTGTTACCTCGTGATAGAAGTAAACGACCTTCTTAGTCTTCTTGAGTCCCTTCTTGAAGCTGTCCTCGACTCCTCCGCTGTGCTTCCAGTAAAAGTACATCGTCCGCGTAATCGTTGATACTTTGACTGATGGATCTGCATGAAGCCCTAAGTGCCTTGCGAAGTCTTCATCTTCTGTTGCGTCCTTTTGTTCGTTAAAGCGAACATTACCGATGTAGGACCGCTTGAAGCATCTTGTGCAGGCTGATATGTTCAAACATCTGCCGTGTTCCGGAATACTGAACCTTGTATGCTTCTCTCCGTAGGATTCCCATGAATACTCTATGAGGTCGGGATTCTCGGGTATTTTCTGCAAGAGCTGAAAAACGAAGTATATCGGGACCATATCGTCTGAATCTATGAACTGGATATAATCGCCTGTCGTGCTCTCGATACCTAAGTTCCTTGCTGCGCTCTGTCCTCTGTGCTCTGTCCATATGTAGCCGAGCCAAGGATAAAACTTCATGAGCAGCGGAGGTTGTTCTGATCCGTCATCGATGAGAAGAACTTCTACATCTTCGGTTATCTGAGGCTCTAATACTTCCAAGAGCTTCGTGGTTTCAATCGGTGTGTTATAGTACGGGATTATGATTGACAGCTTCATGTCTCTATCCCTCCCAGTCTTTCTTCAAGCTCTCTTGCCTCTTCTTCGTTGTCGACATCACAGCTGTAATCTCTTATCGCTGTGTAATTCAGCAGGATCCTGTTAAGAGGCGTTCCCTTTATCACCTGCCAGAGCTCCCACGATACCGCCTCACGTTTGAAACGTCCCTCGAGGTCATATTTGTGACACTCTTCGATCTTTGCAAAGAACAGGTCCGGATTCATTACCTTGAAGGCCATCGGCTCTGACCATCTCTTCATGTATTCCTTCGCAAAGGGCGGGGCTGATGCAAAGAACATTATCGAATCCGTTTCCGTCTCTACGATCTTTCTGATTGCCGCTTCTGAGAAGTACACATCCCCGAAGATGTAACACACGGGAGTCGTGGAAGGATAAAAGGCTTTGAGCCACTTGTGCTCATTCTTGCCGTAAAGAAAATCGTTCTCATGGGTCAGGATCGGGACCCCGAGCCATTCAAACCTGTTGTCATTCGTGCTAATGGCTATATCCTCGACTCCGCACTTTCTGAGGAGCCTTATCGTTCTCTCTACGATACACTCACCTTTGACGTGTAATAACTGCTTGGGCTTCTCCCCGTAGGTGCCGCCGCACATGATGATATATCTCATTCTGATTCGCTCCTCTCATAAAGTTTGCAGGCCTTGCATGATCTTGGCTTATATCCGGCTCTGCCCTTTTCGCACTTGCCATAACACCTTGACGTTAAACTCGGCATCTCGGTGAAGTATTTACAAGATCCGCATTTGTTGGAGAGGTTTGTTCTTTCCATCTGTTCTTTCCTCAGATGCTTCTCTCCTTTGAATTTCCACTCCGCTTTCAGCTTCGCTTCCTCGATTTCGTAATATGTCGCGTTATCAGGAACTCTTACCTCTGCTGCGTAAACTAACATCCCTCTCCTCTCCGTTGCACCGGTGCAACTTTTGCTTTTATACGCCTGCTGCCTCTTTTTCGGGCTCTTGTCAGCTTGCCTTTATCCGTCTGGCCTTCTCCCTATAGCTCCGGAAGAGCTCAAGAGCCTTTTCAATGCCTTTGTTGTATGAGTCCACTTTATCGGACTCTTCCTTGCATCCGACCTGGATCATCTCCTGATACTCTTCAAAGGTCCTTTCTTTCTCATCGAGTAATTCTTCCTCGAACTCGTCCATTAATTCCTCGGGCATGTTCTCCCTCCTTCTTCGCTCTGTCGGCTGCCGCCTCCCATAATTCGTTTATCTGCTCGGGTGACTTCTCAGAGTATTTATGCGGTTCTTTCTCTCTGAGGACCCTTTCTATCGTGATCCACGCGGTATCAAATACCTTGTGTGAGTCTGCTTCTATCTCTTTGGCTTCGACCAGAAGATTCAGCGCCCATTCATAAGGCTTCGTGCAAATCAGAAGATCGTGCATCCTGCCGTTGAATACTGCATAGGCTTTTACTCTCTGAACCTTTATCCCTGCCATATTGCATTTGATCAAGAACTGATTGAGTGTCATTTCCCTCCTTTCCGGGCGGCTGCACCGACCGCCCTGGGTTATTTCCGTGATATATTCTCCGTTGGAGGTGTGCTTATAAATAATTCTTCCCGAAGATCTTCATGAAGTCTTTATCGGGGTACTGTTTCATGAATGCGGTCTGAGCTGCGCTCTGCAGGATCCTGCATATGTCATAATTGACATGAACTGCTTCCGGGTTATCAAGGTGATGCTCATGACAGAGGTAAACCTTCAGGCCGTACTTCTCAGAGTTTTTTCTTGATGGTCCCATGAACACATGATGCTCTTCGAGATTGTTCCTTCTCTGGTAGTCCTGATGGAGCAGTGCACAGAGATAACAGTAACCGTCTTCCTTGTTCTGCATGATTGACTTCATGATTCGATCTCCCAGCGGGCTTCTTTCTTCACTGTCAGTTTTATGGTTCCCTTCTGGGTGAGCTTCACTGTCGCTTTATATCCGGTACCGCTATCAGCGGTGAGACTTACAAGGCCGCTGTCTGACATCTGATTGATCGCAAACTTTACAACGTCCCTAAGTTCTTCGTGGTCCTTCAAGAGCTCATCTGCATTATCCTGAGCCTTAAGTCTCGATGCTTCCATTCTTCTGAGCCCCTGCGCTGCTGTGCAGTCACACAAAGCCATTGCTCTTCTCATCTGTTCCGCATTGCTCAGGCCTTCTTCTGCCTCAAAGGTCTGAACCTGTCCGCAATACTTACAAGGTGCACTGTAATTCATTTGATTACCTCCTCAATCTCTTTGATTGCTTTTTTCAATTCCTGTCTACACATGAACAGATTCTGGGTCTGAATCTGCTGTCTCTTGTTCACTCGGTCGACTTCCTCGTTGATCCTGAACTTTGCTCTGTTGATTGTGATCTGCACGTTCACGATCAGCTGGCCTCTCGGATCAACCTCATCTTCTTCGTTCTCGACGATCTCGCCCTTGACTTCCTCAACCTCCGACTCCTCATTTTTGAGGAGTCCAGCATCTTCAACCTCTTCGGGTTCGGGATCACAACACTGGCGTTCAGTCTCTTCATCGCTATCATCAGCAGGCTCTGCCTCGACAGGATCCGGCTCCTTGATGACTTTCTTCGGTGCTTCCTTCTTAGGCTCTGACTTCTTCGGTACCTCAACCCTCTTTGGTTGCACCGGTGCAACTTCGGGCTTTTCCTCTTCGATGGGTTTTCCGTAGATGTATTCATAAGCGTCCTCCGCCTTTATAAACGTGTGACCGTCTTCTCCGTTGCCTACGGGCATTATCTCCGCCCATCCGCTGATAATCTCTTCCCAGGAGTGGCTTGTCTTGACCTCTGACCTTGCTACCGTGAGCGATGCTCCCTCGTTTTTTACGATCAGGATCACTCTCCCCTCTCCGGCAACCCTTGCCACATATGTCTGCTGATCTATGGGCTTGAATATGTCTTTAACTCCATCCCATTCGGTGTTTTCTGAGAAGTAGTTCCAGATCTTGCAGAAAAGGACTGCGTTTTCTTCGCCGATTGCCTTTAATACTCTGACGAGAAGGGAATCTGTGGGAGGGTTCATGATATTCTCGAAGTTCTCCGCAAGGTGCATGACCTCGGTTTTGCTTCTCTCTACATCGATCTCGTTCTTTATTGCCTGGATCTCTGACTTGGTGTATTCCGGTGTCAGTTCCTCTGTGATTACCTCGGGGATCCTGAGCATGATCGCCAGCTTTGCATATCCGAAGCCCTTATACTGTTCAAGGAGTCTGTCTGAATTGCCTTCCTCGGAAAATCTGTCATTGATCCTGATGAATCTTGATACCATCGACTTATCAAGACCAAATTCCCCATTCGCAAAATCGAGGTAATCTTTATATCCCGAACCGATCAGGATTTCTGTGTCTCTTGCGACCTTGAGCAGGTACCCGATTCTTACGAATCCCTCTGAGGTCTTTTCCAGCTCCGTGCGGAGCTCCTGCTTGTACTGCGTGTAATCACGCTGATAGATTATTTCTTCCATGTACTCTCCTATGATGCTTTGATTTTTCTATGGGCTTCTCTGCGGACCTTTTCGATATCCAGGCTACTGATGTATTTTTTCAGCCATCTGTTTATTTTTCTTTTCTCGGGCTGATCGTTTAAGTAGCTGTGCCACTGTTCGACTTTTCCGTTTATGAGTTCAACAGTGATATAGGGTTTATCCGGCTTGTTTTTGTGTCTCAGGAAGCAGATAGTGCATCTCTTTTCATCGTGTTTTCTCAGGTAACCATCACTCCCTACGCAATGATGAAGGTATCTTCCTTCGTCCACTATCTCGCTGGCACTCGCTGCGGGTCTGATAATGAACTCTCCGGATTCATAGTGGTAAACCTTATCAGCTCCCTTGAAACGCTGTCTGATATTTCCAAACTGTGCCTCAGCTTCTGCCTTCCTCTCTTCGGCTGCTCGCGAATCTTTCTCAATGACCACATCGTTATGCGCCTGTATAAGATCGCGAGGGAAAACATTTATTGAATCCGTCATGTCATACCCAAGTGATGCTTTCATTTCCAGGTAGTCACGATATTCTCTAGCCCACTCGCCTTTGGTTAAACCCTGCTGCTTGCGGATGTAGTTTGCTATCTTTATCGGGGTTGAGTAGCTGATCAGCTTCGTAAGCTCTCCTTCTGTTAATCCGTACTCAATGAAGTCCTGAGCATAATCTCCGATGTTCCCTACCAGCTTCTCAATGCGGTAAACCATCAGCGCACTTATCTGGTCTTTTTTCTCCTGCTTTGCTAGATCTTTGAACCTTCTCTTCTCAATCTTGAGATAATCCCAAGGAGTTTTAGCTCTGCCGTTCAACTTGTAAAATGAGGAGTATCTCATATTCATCTTTGCGGCGGCTATCTCAGTGAGTCCTGCTTTGATAAGAGCTTCGAACCACTTATTGTTGATATACGCCTGCTGCCAATCTGCAATGGTGTAATATCTTCCGATGGTCTTATCTACTAATGCCTCCCGTGTCATTGAGTACTGCATCACGGTGCCCTTCATGTTCTCCCATGTTTCCGGGAATATATGCCCGCAAGTCGGGCCATTGTAGCTATATCCCATCGTTGAAAAGCAATAAGTGCTGTTCCATTCTCCGTCATAGTATGAGTGCCAGAACTCTTTATAGAGCTTCCTCTTCATCCCTACCGGGAAGTGGTACCGCATCATCTCAACAAGTACGAACTGTTCATAAGGCTTTTCTTTGTCCGGTACCGCTCTGAGCACCGGTCTGAAAAATCTGAGGATGTATCCGCCGTTCGGAAGTTTCTGACCATACCAGAGATCCACATCATTGCAGATTGCATTTCTGCGGTTCTTCTTGGAGACCAGTTTCCCGATTGCTTTGCACTTCGGGCATTTGACGAAAGCGCCTTTGGGCTCCTTCAGGAACTCTTCAACCTTCTCGGTATCTTCTTTCACGAACTTGGAACCACAGTGGCAACATTCAACGTGAAGATTTCCCTGCTTTCTTGTGAAAAAGAATGTCCTTCTTCCGTCGAAATTTTTCTCGGCCCATGTCCTAAACTTTTTGGGGATCCTCGGAAGCATCTTGTGAAGTACCTTCTGTTCTTCTTCTGTCATGTTCAGCCCTCCAAGTAGTATTTCTTTACGATCTCCCTGACGGTTGCTTCTTCCGGAATACCGAACTTGACCTGACCACCAAAATCAATGTCTGCTGCTTCGATGATTGCTTTGTCTACGCTCTCCATCAGCTGTTCAGATGCTTTGAGGATTGCTCCGAGTGCTCCAGCAAGGCTCTTGTCGCTTCTTCTGACCGCTACTGCGAACTCTTTTGACTCTGAAATGCAGAGCTGAATGTATCTGATCCAATCGTGCATGATGCCGTTTATGGTGAGTGCCTGTTCCTCAATGCTTATCTTTCCGAGTGCTGCCGATGTCTCTGAACACATCCTGTCCCATCCGCCGGTGATGAAGTCTTCCGCATCTTCGGGATCCAGTCCGTTTTCTCTTGCGATCTCTCTGATCGCTTCAGTGTCTCCCTGTGCGAGCTGGTTCTTTGCCGCCTCATTAATCTCGTCTGCTGAATTAAAATTGCCGTACTTTGTGAAAATGTCCTTTGCCATGTATAGACCCTCCTTCATTGAGTATTTATGCCGTTTTGGCATTATTGATTAGCCAATTTCTATATTCGTGTGTGACTCCAACCTTTACGGTCACATTCTGCTGCGCAAGTGCGGTACCGATTTCCTCCCACACTTCTGCATTCTTGATCTTTGTTCCCTTTGCGGACATATAATCGTTTTCCCGCCACTGAGGAAGCCAGCTCTCAACAGCTGCGCCCAGCCACTGAGAATCAAAGAACAGGTTAAGGTCCGAAGGGTGTGTCATATGCTTCAGCGCTGATCCAAGGATTCTCATCCACGCTTCGTTTTCGCTTGCCTCGACTGTCTCCTTGAAGGTCTTTGTCACCGGGCCCTGCGGAGTGATCGCCTCCAGGACGTATATCCCGACTCCTTCCTGCTTTTTCGGTCCTTTGATTGTCTGATGGATGTAAATGTTGACTGTCATGTGATCTCCTTATCATGTATCTCTGATACGGATAACCTGTGACGGGGTTCGTCCCGTTGAACAATGTTGACTTGATGATCTCCCAGCCTTTGGGTACCGGAGGCGGGTCTTTCCACCTCATGCTTCTGACGGTCTCCCTCTTAGGCTCCGGGATCTTGAGGTTCCTTGACCTCGTGTAAGATGCTGTTTTTGATGATTCGCCTTTTAAGAGATAATCCGCCAGCTGTTCATATTCACCCTCGTCATATAAGGGACTGAAAAACGGGTGCCCGTGAGGCCATGCCTTCTGGATCAGCTTCATCACATCCACCCCCTCGGGGTTATTAATCACAATATGGTGATGGACTGCTCCGCGGGATCCGATCTCTGTTACCCCGATATATTTCAGGTCTACCTCTGCCTTGCGGAACTTCTTTCTCAGCTCTGCGAGGAACTTAGCTCTCAGTGCGTTGGCCTCTTCTGCTGTCTCGGGTCTCCTATCCTTTGCATAGGTCAGGGTGACATGCAGATCTCCCTCCGAGAAGTTTGCCATGATCAGCCTCTGAACTTTTCTCCGCTTATTCCTCTCGTTCTGTCTTTTTATCTCTTCAGGTGTCCTTTTTCTTTTTCGCTCCCTCGGACATCCGGGAGCTCCATAATTCCCTGGGATATATTTTTGAATCTCTTTAACCTCTCCGAGGTCATAGGTGACTTTTGTGTACAAGATATTCTCCTCTGGGTGTTCGTAAGTTTAATATCCTAATGAACGAATAAAAGAGGCTTAAACCGTCTTTTTAAAATTGACTTTTTAAACCAGAGGACTTATAATAATTATGTCAACGAATTGTATAAGTCCTTCCACGAATCACCGCTTGCAGGCGGTGATTTTTTTATACCCATATTTCATGAATGATATTCACCTGCATATCCATAAAGTTGTACTGTGCCTGCTCTTCAGGCATCATAGGAGCGGCAAGGCCGAGCTCCCTCCAGTTCTTATGTCTTATCTCTGCTGCTACGTGATACTCTTTCACGATCCTCAACTCATAAGGTGTAATGAGCCAGTGCTTATGATCTCTTAAGGTTCCCCAAAAGCCTTCATATAAAAGCTCGTCATCATCCTTCTGTTTGATCCTGATGATGTCGGGACCGGTCATGAGATTCAGCAGGTCTTCTAAAACCACTCTTCCCATTTGACTACCTCTTTTCCTATTCCAATCGCGTAACCATATTCCTGATTACATCCCATTGACTTCTGCCAGCCCGGCATCAGTAGCAGTACGTCACATGCTCTGATGGTGTCGAAGCAGATCTGCATGATCTCATCGTATGTGATGGACTCCGGAAGCTGCTCCGCTATCTTCACCGGGTTGATTGCTCTCGCATTGTCTCCAAACTTCTGATCAACCTTTGCCTCTCCAAATTCGAAGCGAGTCTTATAGTCATCGGTACCGGTAATCGGTCCGCTTAAGTAAACATTGAGCATTTTCTTTCTCCTATCTGGTAAAGTAGTGGGCTCCATACTGGAAAAGCGGTTCCTTCCCGTTTCGGTACCCATATTTATTGAAGTAAAGAGCCCCTTGGGAGAAGTCCGCCCCTTCAAGGACAAGTGCCATTGCTTCGTGGCATTCCTCAGAGACATTCGGCCTCATTCCTTCTGTATAGAACTGACCTTCTGCGAAGATTACTTCTTCAATGCTGTCCCCGAATCCCGGAGCCTCTACTCTGTTCAGAACCACGTTCATAACCATTACCATCCCCCTGGTTCCTTCGCTCTCAGCTTCGGCAAAGGCTATCTGCTCAAGCAGATCACATTCTTCTGCGGTAAGGTTTCTATAGAAGGGTTCGGGTTCGACCTCTACATAAACCGTTTCGGTTATAATCTCGGGCTCCTTTTCGATGTATACGTATTCGATCTGCGGCTCAGGTGCCTGCGCTGTCATTGAGTAGTTATGGCTTGTATATGATCCGTAAGCTGCAATTCCTACTGCTATTCCGACTATCAAGGTGAACAGGACGTTAATGACGTTCTTCATTGCCTCTTCCTTTCAGAAATTCTGTAAATTGTTCTTCCGGTACCCTTGTGAGCTTCCCAATCCGGATGATCTCCCCACCGCCTTCCTTGTATTCCTTCAGTAATTTGAAGGCCATCGTCTTTCCGATTCTGAAAGTGGTTTGAATATCCGAGGGGCTTAACCAGCTCATGCCGCAAGGAACTCACTGGGATTTATCTCTGCTACCTTGCAAACGGCAAGAAATTCATCCGCTTTAAGTTCCTGCTCGCCTCTGATGCATCTGCAAAGAGTCTGATAATTGATATTTGCCTTTGCGGCGAGGGCCTTCATGTTGATACATCTCTCGGAGATGATCTCTGCAAGTCTCTGCTCTACTTTCATTTTACTAACACCCCTTTCCTTAGTAATATCTTGCTAAAATCGTTTGTGATTAATCGTTATTTGCTAATCACAGTTTGAATAATAGCATCTTGCTAAAAGCATGTCAATACTTTTTTATTAAAATTTGAAACTTTAGTTATAACGTGCTAAAATTCCATTGAAAGGAGGTAAACTGATATGGTAAATCAAGAAAGAGAAAGACTCGCCGCAAGATTAAAAGAATATAGGAAATTAATCGGATTATCTCAGCAAGAGCTTGCTAAAAAGATAAATACTCCTCAAACAACCATTTCCGCTTGGGAGCGTGGCGTTATTATGCCGGATGCTAACCAGCTTCCCGATATCGCTTCCGCTCTTAATATATCTTTTTCGGAATTATGCGGACTGCCTGATGAGAAAAACGAAGATCGTCTTCTTATAGATGCTTATCATAAAGCTGATGATGTAACCAAAAGGAATGTACGCCTGCTGCTTGGGCTCGGAGGTAGTGACAATGTGGATAAATAAGCGCGGCTATATGCAAGAACGTGTCATAGATCCTCACACCGGATTCCCGAAGATCATCTCTGTGAAATGTTCCGGGAACTCTATTAAGGCCAGAGATGAGGCATACAGAAACCTGCAGGATAAGATTAAGAGATTGTCCGAATCAGAGTTCAGATTCTTTCAGACTATAGATGTATATCTTTCTGAGATGCAGAAGGAATGGAAGGCCTCAACATATTCACATGAGAACTCCCACTTTAAACAGATTAAAGCCATCCTCGGTGATGCTTACATGAACAGGATGACTGCGGGCGCGATCAGAACCAAATTCATTGAATCCGGTAAGAATAACCACACCTTGAACGATTATCAGTATTCTATTAAGGCTTTTTGGAGATGGGCTTATAGAAATGATTTTGTTAAATCCTTGGATGTTGCGGATAAACTGTCTACTTTCCGCGACACTCCTAAGAAGGAGCGCATCCAGGATAAATACTTAGAGACTTACGAGCTGAAGAAGCTCCTGACTGCAATGGCAGATCCGAGATACAAACTTTTGAGCAAACTCATGGCATTGACCGGAATGAGGATCGGGGAGGTGCAGGCAATGGAAGACTGTGATGTCTGGGGTTCGATTATAAGAGTAAACAAGACTTATGACAGGACCAACAGGATCGTCACCTCTCCTAAGTCTATCGAATCAAAAAGAGAGATACACGTTCAGCCGGAGCTGAAAGAGTGCATTGATCAGATAAGAGAATATAAAGAAATGATAGGTTATGAGGGAAATCTCTTTTTCCCGGATGCAAACGGCAAGCGGCTGAATTATAGCAGCTACAATGATTATCTTGAGCTCATATCTCTTGCGGTCCTCGGAAGGAAGATCACCCCGCACATATTCAGACACACTCACTGCTCTATACTGGTCATGAGTGGCTTATCATATGAGGCAATCATGGCAAGGCTCGGACATGGGGACAGTAAGGTCACTAAGCAGATCTACACGCACAGGCTCAATGAAATGAAAGAGAAAGAGAACCGGCAAATTGATTCAATAAAGCTATTATCATGAGGGAAGCTCGGGCTTCCCTTTTTGATTGCTTGACCTGCTGCTATACCAACCTATTCAAAGCTGAGTATTTCCGCCATTTCACATGACAACGATTTTCATAATGGTTTAGTTCGTAAAAATTCGTGACCGTTCATATAGTCCGAAAAATCAGCACTTTTAAAAGGGATGCTCTTTATTGCTGAAGGTCATTTGCTTGACCTTTTGCTAAACTAAAAAAGGCTCCCCGTTGGAGAAACAGGGAGCCGTGAGGGGGATATATCGTTAGGCTAGACAGCCGAGCGACCTTATGAGATTTTGAGATACTGACCAACGCGGATAAGGTTCGGGTTTGCGATTCCATTGATCTCGGCAAGCCTCTTAACCGTGGTGTTGTATCTCTTTGCGATGTTTGATAAGGTGTCACCCTTAACAACGATGTATGCCTTATTATTTTCTTTTCGCTGTGTGACTATTTCATCAACACGCTTCTGAACCGTGGGATAATCATATCCCGCCTGGGTAAGTTTTGCTTTTCTGATGACACCGTTACCCCACAACCCCGCTAACACTTCATTTGCAAGCTGATCAACAGATTTACTCTGTACGGGTATAATAATAGGCTTCTGCTCCATCACGGGTGCATCAGCCCATTCGATGTATATGTCATCCTGGTCAACAGTAGTCCCCGCAATCTTCGCATCACGGATACAATTAATCGACCCGCCATATTGCCATATCTCTATGGGAGCAATGCTGTTCAGCTTGGGCGGTCTGCTTGAATACCTCGCCACCCAATGAGGGAACATCACAAGTGCATTGTCATTAAAGCGGGAATTGAAATGGCTTTCGGATGTATAGATTCCGCAAGCGTACCCGTTATTTATCATCGTCTGACAAAATGTTGCGATGATCTCGGTAAGATGCTGAAAGCCCTGGTTAAGCATCGGTCCTTCAACGTCATAGTACACATGGACGATATCTTTGCCTTGTAAATACTGTATGAAGTAGTTAGCCTCTTTTATTGCATCAGCCGTGGAAAAGGCGCATCCGAAGTAATACGCCCCGATCTTCATTCCGTTAGCCTTGGCTTGCATATAGAAATTGTCGAAGCATCCGTCCTTATAATAGCCCGAATCTGCCCCGCCCGCCTTTGCGATGCAATAGGTGAATCCCTCTTTCACCGCATTGGCAAGGTTAAAGCCTTTCTGCCATCGTGAAACGTCTATTCCGTATGCCATAACTCACGCTTCTTTCTTTAACTGTTTAAATATCTGATTAATACCAGTGGCGGCAAGTCCCGAAGCAATTCCGACCCAAAGAGCATTTATCGGGTCACTTGCGGGGAAGTCGGGCATGTGGATAATCAAAGCAACGATTCCAATCACGCCACCAGCGATTCCGCATATAACGGGAATCCACTTGTCATCCAACTTGGTATTCTTGACAAAAAGCCCGATAAGATAGCAAATACCTGTGATAGCTGTAACACTAATTAATCCGAGTTCCATGTTGTTCTCCTTTCTTCTTTCGTGTTTGGTAGTTCGAGTATTTGATTTTTTAATGCTGTTGCTATATCGTTACCGCCTAACTTATGATAGGCTTGATACATTTCGGAGATGTTCGTCTTGTCCTCGAGCGGGCAATAACCGATTGAGGTATATGTTCTATGTGCGCAGACGATTTCATTCCTCAGAAGCGCACACAATCCGTTTTTGAACTCCATGACGTCATCATATGAGAATTTGTTCTTTTTCCTGCCGATGAGAAACTGAGCAAACGACCACAGACCGTTTGAGCCGACGACAGCAATAATCAGTGTCACAACAATTTCCGCATTCATTCCGCATTAACCTCGCTTTCGGTCACTCTTTCAAATCTGTCTGTATTAGAACTTGTTAAAATATCTTTGATTGCTTCCCGCATTACACGTCACCCCCTGCCACAAAATCGCCTGTTCCGCTGTTATAAATATAACTACCCGACATTAAATCGAACAGGCAAGGCACATCGATCGGGTCTTTCACAGGAACAGCATCAAAAACAAGAACCCCACCCTTGTATATCTTGAGATAGTACAGACGTGCCGTTGATATGTGCTGATTATTCCCCATATATAAGAAATAAATGTCGTTATTGCTCCATGCTCCGAGATTCACCTGCGTTGAACCTGTGAAGATCGTCGCTCCGTTCTTCTTTGCGTAATAGTTGCCGAGTTCTACGTCCGCATATATGAACGGACTCAACGAATCGCCACTCCAACGTGCGCTGTCGAAATCGTAAAAGAACGAACCACCATAATTGAATAAACGCCAATCATGAGCGTCGTCCGCACAGTTTCCGAGTAAAACATTGCCCGTGTTTTCTGTCGGCATAATTCCCGCCTTCAAAACGGTCGTGAGGTCGGGCTGAATGCCTGTCGTGAGCCATTGTGTACCTGTTCCCTCGATGTATTCGATGAGATGTAAGTTGTGACTCTTAACATATTGCAAGACGATATATCTGACCGATATTGACGCATCGGTCTCGTTTTTTATTCCGATGTGATCAGTATTTGTCGTGACATTTACGTCTGCGCTGTTGTAATATGTTCCGTCGTCGGAGAACACCTGCGCATGGAGAATCAAGTCAATCACGCCTTTACTGATTCCCGTGTCCGTCCACGTCTGCGAAGCACATGAGAGCGATGTCAAGTCGAAAGTTCTTTCGTAGACCTTTCTACTGTCAATCCACTCTCCGACCTCTCTTTCTGTCAAACTATATTTGACAGAATAACCGCCACCGCCACCGCCACCGCCTAAGTTCTGATCGATGATTCGCATATTATTGTTGTGCTGTGTGCGGAAGTCCCCAACAGAGTCGCCATCATCGGGCATATATAAGTTGTAATTCGTTGTATATGTAGCCATCTCTTACCTATACTTAATAACGCTTAAATGGTTGTCGGTCTCATCACAAATGACGTAGTTGTCATTGACAGCGAGGACATTAAACTGACTTTCGTGGGCTAAAATAACATCTTTGAGGTCGGAAACAAAAACACCTAACTCTGTCGTGATTGCGAATCTTTTCTCATCGTTCGCCCTTGCGAATCTCTTAATCTCGAACTCCCCTCTCATCTTTCCAAATACCCTAACAGGCTTCGGGGTAACTACGTTCGGGGTATGGCTTCCGTTATATTCCCCGATTCTCCATGCAGAATAAAATAAAGTCGGGAGATATAACTTTCCGTTCATTCCGAATCCCCACATTGATATATTAGGATATCCCGCCGAACCGCTTTGCAAGGCGGTGTCTGCCCACTGAATATTGCCGAAAGTGTCGCAAGCGTAGATTGATTTGTAATGATTAAACCATGTAGGGTGATATAAATAATAAATTAACGACTTATTGATGAAATAACCACCGCCTTGATCGTTCGCTATATTTATCTGACTAAACGTGCTATCTGAATAATTGAATGTTAGGCTTGATATCACTCCATTGGTCGTGCGTGCGAGAGTCATTATATAAGTCGTACCGTCCAACACGACATCTATAAAACTAGTACCAATAATCCATGTGTTGAGGTCTGCGCTTGTTCCGCTTGCTATGACGGTATCAGTGGTTAAGTCGAACACCCACCAATCACCGCTCTGAACAGCAAAGCCGAGGTTGTTATCAACATTGGTTGCTTTGAAAAGTCTTAATCCGCTTTGTGCTGTCGGGATCGTGTGCGTTTCTTCTGTCCATGTCTCGATATCATATTTAAGAAGTCCCGCTGTATGCCCGCTACCGTGGCAAGCTAACCAAACATACTGTCCTGTGGAGTCGAAACACGCATCTGAGATATTCATTGCGTATCTGTCTATTTCTTCCTCGACTCCCTCACCCGAACTGACTCTTGTATCGTCATAACCTCTCCCAGATACGGAAAAGGACATTTTACCCTCTTTTATAATCGCACTCATATTAATTCACTCCATAACAAAGGCGAATCTGTAACGGTCATGTATACCTTGCAAGCGTGTATCCCTTCCCCGTAGACATACTGAGGGTTTGAACAATGGAAGACTCTCGTCCCGTACATTGCTTTCTTTTCCGTGACACTCATTTGAAGGTCAATGTCATCATCTACCACGACGCGAACGTTGACTTCTGCCGTTGCGGAAAGTTCCGCTTCGAGAGTCAGAATCATCTCAAGATTTTGCCCGAATGTCTTTTGCTCGTATTCAATCTCGGTGACTAGGGTTTCGGTGCTTCCGACCGTCATATCTTCCGTTGAATGATTGAATAAACGCCAACACGATTTATCTCCAATCTCCTGCCCGTTGGAATATTCAGCTGCAAGCCCGGCCACAGTTTTTGAAAAGCGGTCCTGTGCATCTGCCAGGATAGGATTTTCACCAGCACACACTACGGTCATGTCACCGTTAAATCCGTATGTGATCTGGGTGACTGCTCCGTAGTCATAAGCATCGGCCTGATTGCCTGTGAAGGTAATCACATCACCGGGATCCAGTATAGGAATAATTGCTACGCTACTGTTGAACGGGACATAATAGATACCATCCCAAGCATCGATTATTTCCTGCAGAGCGTCTTCTCTGTTCTGATCGTTACTGAACTGCAAGAAGGGATTCGTGCCAAGGTCAAGAACCAAACCGCCCGTGTTAGTGTTGCTCACATACTCCTGAACTCCGTCATTCTTATAGACTGCGTAAAGTCCATCGTATGTTGTTCTGTAATCTGACAAGTCGGATGAATACCTAAGAATCTCTGATACGGTCTCAACCGACGTTGAAGAATACTGAACGATGTATAACTTTCCATCACGACCTATCAAGGCGTTGCTTCCGAGATATGCCGCAAGATATGAAAGAACATCTCTCCAAGTCTCCGCATCTGTTACACAATCTGCGAAGCCTGTCTTTCTTTTTCCGTTCGGTAAAGCCTCAATCTCTGCCTGGGTATTTCCGAGTGTCACTCCGCAAAGTGTGCACATCTGGGTGAGCCATTTATACGGAGTCTGTACAGTGTTATATGATGCAGCTGAGAAATTTACATCCTCAAACTTAATCATATTGTCGCTTGCTGAAAGATTGATGTGATCGGCGGTCTGTGAAGCGCTGATAACAGTGAACTGTCCCATCGGGATAGTGTCTGATGCACCTGTGACAGTATTCGAAATAGATATCAAAGCCCCATAGAGCTCATATCTTGAAACGCCGGGAAGAATCAGCTCAAGCGTAAGTCCTGCGATCCATGCCTGCCCGATCTTGAGCTTCTGTGTAGACAATGTTCTTGTGATAGAACTACTGTCAGGTGACATATTGTCCTTAGTGAAGGTGTATGTGGTACCACCGACAGTAGTAATGGTACCGCTCCATCCCAGCTCTACCGTATCTGATATGATTGCTGATATATACTGTGCTGATGCTGAGTACATCCCTCGCTCCTTACATCGATGTTATCTCAAATGATAAATTCCATTCGGGTGTAGTGCTGTTGTCCTGCACACAATCCGCTGAAAAGTCTTCAATGAATCCGTAAAAGGTTTCAAGGGAGCTTGTTCCGGGATTGTAATACTTAACCGTTATCGTCGAATTGCTGACATAAGCGGTGTATAGTGTGGTATACTCCGATTCATTGGCGGGCATTGATACCGAGATATGAGGGACACCCAAGCGCTTAATGTAGCGCCTGAGTGTTCCACCTTCTGTTTCTTTCAATGTCTGCTTATTTGACGGATGCAGGTTATAGGATCCTTTGTTGATAGTAACCTCGGACCCGTTAAAATATACTTTTACACTGCTCATTTATCTTCCTCCTGACATGAGGTTGTATCTTGACTGAGCGTTTACGATTATCGTGTCGAGCTTTTCCTGCCCGATATAAACATTGATCGGTAACGGTGCTGCTCCTACGCCTGCTGCCTCGACCTGCATTTCGTTCTCAGGAAGCTGAAGGACTGATGTGAGAGTTCCTTCAAGCTGCGCTTTTGAATCCTCAAGTCCTTCGCAGAACAGATCGACCATGTCGGGCGCATAACAGTGGAAATCCGAGAGGGGTCCCTGATCCGGTTCCGAGAATCCGATGAAGTCCTTTATCTTCTGAGCTACTGCTTTCACTGCATCGCCAACAAGGTTAAGGGCTCCTTTGATACCGTCAACGAAGTTCTGAATGAGGTCTTTGCCCCATGTCTTTGCTTCTTCGATCTTCTCCATGATGGCATCTTTTATGGTTGTGATGATGTCTGCTCCCCACTGAGCGACAGTTACTAAACCGTTTAAAATGCCTTCACCCAAAGTTGAGATAACTGATGTTGCGGCCTGCAAAAGCACTGGGATTGCGGCAATTAGGCTTCTTAGTAAATTTTCGATAATGATAGGTGCTTTTTCGAGGAGCACCGGCAAGGCCTTCAAAATGCCTTCCGCAAGAGCTACAATTATCTGTAACGCTGCTGAAATCAGCTTTGTGATTGTATCTGGATCAGTCAGTTTTTCAACAATCTGCAGTACGACCTCAACGATTGCGGGAATGATGACTGGGAGATTGTCAATTATACCTGATGCCAGTGTTAAAAGCAGGTTGATTGCTACATCGATCAGAGTCGGTAAATTATCCAAAATAAAACTTGATATGGTTCCAAGTAGCTGGATTGCGGCTTCTCCCAGGGCTGGTAGATTGTCCATGATGGCTCTACCAAGAGATTCAACGATGCTCATTCCGACTTCAAGAATCCTCGGGAAATTGGCTGTCATCTGCTCAACTATCGTGTCTATTCCTGCGGTGATCTTTGCGACACCCGAATCACCTTCTCCGGTGAACAATTCGGTAAGACCATCCATGACGGAGGTTATTCCGGGAAGGAAATTTCCCATCATGTTATTCTTGAGGCCTGCCATGCTTCTCTGCATGGTATCAAGTGCATCCTGATAATCTGCAGAGGCTTTGACTGCATCGTCTGACATGATCAGTCCAAGGTCTTCAGCTGCCTGTGCAAGTGCCTGTGTCTCTTCCACACTCTGATTAAACAGAGGCGTTAAGTTCTGACCGCTTCGTCCAAAAAGGTCATTTGCAAGTGCTGCTCTCTCAGTGGAATCTTCCATCTGCTGAAAGCCTGATATAACGGACTCGAAGACCTCCTCGCGGGACATGTTGCTGATGTCCTCAAGGGAAAGTCCCAGAGCTTCGAACCTTGCCTGTGCATCTGCACTTCCGTTCCTTGCATCGTCCAGCTGATTCGTCAGGGTCTTCAATCCTGTCTGCATTGAGTCTATATCGACTCCGGACTGACCTAAGATGTAATCCCATCTCTGAAATCCTTCGTAGGATAATCCGAGGCGCTGGGACATCTTATCGATGTTATCTCCATATTCTGCAACCTCACCGGCGGCATCTGCGAAAGCATCTCCGGCTTTGATTGCGGCGGCTCCTACCGCTGCGGTTGCAGCTCCGGCATAAGCAACACCTCTTCCCAATCCTCCCATGAAATTCGATCCTGCTGTCCTGCCGGCATTACTTACGCCGGGAGAAGATGCGGCCTGCGTCAATTCACTTGTAATAGTCTGCTGTGCGCCTTCCATCGTGGGAACGATGGTCACAACAGCTCTTGCTACTTCGATATTGTTAGCCATTGCTTCTCCTCTTGCGTCTAATATTTACGAACATCTTCCGAAGTTGCACCGGTGCAACTGGCTCTTTTCCGTACTTATCGCCGTTGTGCTTTAACCTCGGATATGGTTTAGGCTTCTTTGCTTGTTTCTTAGATCCGAAAGCTACGAGGTTAGCGTTTATCATCGCCAACATGTCATAGATATCAGCTAAGATCTTGTTTGTTTTGAATGTTGTGGTCCAATCGTGCAATTCGGGTTCCATCTCCTTAGCCACATATGAATCGGGGCCAAGGTTGCTTATAAAAGAAAGTAGAGCGTCCCAGCTAAGGGAACGCCCTACATCTTTTAGTTCATATCCTTTGCACAATAGATCACACTCTAACGCCTTGTGATGTTCTTCAGCGAACACTGCAAGGCTTAAGATTCCCCCGGCGTTACACCGGTCTCAATCTTTGAAGTTTCGCCCCAGGCTACCATGATCTGATTGAAATCATTTGCTGTGAGCTTTGCGTATACATCCTCGGGGATGTACTCTTTTAAGAAATCGACAAAATAGTCAAGTTTCTCATCTGTGGTCTTTGCTTTCTTGATAGGCATCAGGACCGCCATAGGTATAGAACCTGCAAGCGGAATATTGAATGTCTTATCGTAAGCATTGACTTTAAGCACTTCTCTGGGCTGTTCGAGTGTGATTTCTTTCATGCTTTATCCCTCTTCTGATATGAAATGGAGTCCACCTTCCTGTGCGGTGATGGTGGGAGTCCAGTTGATTGTGTTCTCAGGTGCGAAAGTGATCGCATCAACTGCGGTGATCTGTCCGTTTGACATACCTACTGCCATAACATCGTCACCATCTTTCATGATGAAGATGTAAGCCTCGGGATCAGGAAGAGAACCTGCGGAAAGGTCACAGTCGATGGTCTTTCCGTGTGATCCTGCTGCGGGAGTAACGGTCACATTAGATGCACCGACTACTACCTTAAGGCTGTCTTCGGTGGTATCCATGATAGGAGCCTGAACAGTCTCGGTATGCTCTGAGAGAGTGGATCTCTTGATCACGTTCGCCCAGTTGCGGATATTGTTGACGGACTTGTCTGTCGTTACGGTGATACCGTCATGAGTGACATCACCGATCATTCTCCATGCGGTGATGAAGTAGGTGATGATAACTTTCTCACCGCCGGTAAGAGTGGTTCCTGCCCAGGTAACGGTTGTTCCGCTTACTGAGTAATCATCAGGATCCTGCTCAACACCATCGATGGTGAATGAAAGGATTGCATTGGCTGACTCGCCAAGGGTGAATGATACCTGTGCGGAAGTTGCGGTGAACTCGTCTGTGCTGGTTCCGTCACCGTTTTCACCTACGATGTCAGTGGGATAAGTGGGAAGTGCGGTTCCTGCAGGTGCATGGAATGCCATGCCGGTTGCAAGTCCGATTCCAAGTTTTGCATTGCTCATATTGTGTTTACCTCCACGGTTTCTATGTGTGCGAGAACACGGAGACGTGCCGTGCACATTGCAAGTTCGGGTCTTACGGGGTCTTTGCCCCATGATCCCAGGTTGGTTATTTCTGCAAACCTTAATCTGGTCTGCTGGCTGTGCGCTATCTTTACAACTAAAGCAGCGGCATTCCTTAGATTTTCAAGTGCTGTCGCGTCCTCTGATGCTCTTGAATCGAGAGTTACATCAAAATAATCGACAGTGTTCTCTGTGGTTCCTCCGACCGCTGTGACAAGGATCGAAGGGACTTCGAAATTTGCGGGAAGAGGTCTCGCATATGTCTTGATGTAATCTTTCAAGGCAAGTCTGATTTCTTCTTCTACGTCTATGCTTCTGTCTATTTTCATGTTACTGCCCTCGACAACGATTTCATTTCCGCTTCATCAGCTGACGCTTTATAATCCATCGCCGCAACTCTCCCGATCCAGCGTCCGCCATATCCGTATTTGCTCATCATTGAGCCCTGGAAGACTTCAGCTTCAAACCCTTCGCTATCAGGATCTGTTAAGTTGCCGTTTGCTTTTAAAGCAATCTTCTCAGCTTCATCAGAAACGATGTCCTTAACACCTTCACCGCAAAGGATTTCTCTAAATCCGTTCGAGTTGAATGTGATGGTCATATTTGTCATCCGGAATACCTCTTAAGATTGAGCTGGATGTTTGATACCCTCCCTGTGGGAGACACCCAATTCCTCGGGATGCCGTTGATCTCATATACCTCGCCATCGGCTTCAATATGATCTCCGGCTTTTACATCCGTTCCGCTCGGTACATAAACTGTCAGGCCATCGCTCAAACCCAATACACGCCCATCCTCTGAAAGAGTAGTGGCGGCGGGCTGTATTGAACAACCACCCACAGTGACGGGCTTCGCTGTGTTTTCCCAATCGGGAACCTCAGAGCCTCTTATTGTCTTGGTACCGGGCCTTATTATTTTGATTGACTGATTGCAAAATGAAAGCATTAGAAAACTCCTTCCAGCCTATACGGATGGAGCATTGCGGCATTGTTCTCGATAACACGATCATAGGATCCGTTAGTCCACGATGAATTGTAGGTGATTGAAACACCGCCCGCTGCTTCTGATGTAACTCCATAGGACTTTGCGAGTTTCAAAGTGGCCATATCTGCGACCAGCTCCTTAAGTGCATCACTATCTGTCACTCCTGCTGTGTATTCAATCTCAATCACATCTCTGCGATCACTTATCGAAACATCATAAACAGTCAGAAGACCGTTTGTCTGGAATGAGTAATCTGTCGTAGCATCTCCATTGATAGTTACCGAAGTGATTCCGGTAAGCATCCTGGTGGGAAGCTGTATAAGCAGATCTCTTCCTGTTGCGATGATCCCACGGTTTTTGATAGTCCATGAAATCTTGCAAGACTGAGCCCCAAAAAGGTGCCATCCGCAATAATTCTGTAAAGCAAGTGATGCCGCTTTGATACTGGGCTCGATACGTGTATCTCCGACATATTTATTCCCGGTATAGGTATTAAATTCTGTTACGGTTATCGCTATAGGCAATGCCTCAGCATTTACAAGCGTATATCCCCAGTTCGTCAGCAAATTCATTTCTTGCTTCCTTTCTTATTCTTTGCGGGTGTGACTGCTTTGTTCTTGATTTCTTCGACTGCTTTCGTTTCGATTACTTCTTCAACTGCCTTTTCGACCTTGACAGCCTTTTTGACGGGTACCGCTCCTTCGGGTGCGTTTCCGTCAAACTGTCTGATTGTTCCGTTAGGCATTCTGTAAAGTTCCATATTGCCTCCTTCAAAAGAAGGGGCGGTTATTACACCGCCCCGTCATTATTATTCTGCGCTGAGCAGATATACACCGTTGAGGTTCTTAACTGCACAAGCAAGTCTCTCCTCACCTACGAGGGTGACTCTGTTGTAGATTGCATCATCCTCGTTCTGCTCATAGAGCTTGACATCAACGTCATTGCCCTTGGTCCAGATCTTGACAGCCTGCTTAGCAGAAATAAGTACGCTGCCCTGAGTAACCTCTGAGCTCTCAAATACAGGAACGCCCCAAAGGAATACGGGAGCCTTGTACTCGCCGTTGCCGTATGCTCCATAGAAGAAACCGCCGCCAACGTACTGACCGTTAAGGTCCTTAGCTGTCTGAAGTGCATACATGTCGAGAGGGTTGATGATGATTGAATCTGCGTCCAGCTTTGCAACTTCCTTGATCTGCTTGATTGCATAGAGAACGCCATCCTCAAGAGTGGTTGCAATGGAGCTTGATCCTGCGCCGTAGGTTCCTGCGAGGATTCCAGAGGTTCCTGCTACGGTGCTGATAATGGTAGCATCCTCAACGTTCTGAACCTCGAAGATAAGAGAGTTCTCAACTTCGTCAGCAAGGAAAGGAGCGTCAGTTACGATCTCGTCAGTCTCCTTGATGTAAGCAGCAATCTTAGAAAGAGGAAGGGTGATTCCGGTGAAGCTGGTGCTGTTCTGAGGCTTCTTAGCATTCTCAGCAGTAACAGCGGGAGATCCTTCGTAAGCGCCCTGTCTGAAGTAGGTAACTGCGTTTCCGCTGATTCTGGTAACAGTGAAGAGGTCTCTTGCCCTTCTCTGTGCGGGCTTAGTAGGCATCTCTCTGTCGATGTCTGCAATCTGAACTCCGGTAACTACGTCAGTAGCTGCCTTGCGGTTCATCTTAATGGTTCCACTTACGCTCCATCCCTTGACGGAACGATCTACTTCTGATGCCTTCTTTACGAAAGAATCAAGTGCATTCATTTTCTTTTCCTCCTGCTTGATGGGTTCTACTGTTCCGATAGACTTGAGGACAGCTGCTTTCTCTCTGTCCTTTGCGATCTCTGCTTCAAGAGTTTCGATCTCAGTCTTGAGTGCTGCGCCCTTTTCGAGTGCGCCTTCTGCGTCATTCTCGATGTCGGGAGCAAGTGCTGCGAGCTCTGCCTTCTTGGCTTCGAGCATTTCAGTCTTATTCATTTCTTATTCCTCCATAGATTTGATGTAGGTGAGCAGTGCATCTTTTTCGGGATTGCTCGCTTTCTGCTCCTCCGGTGCCCCGTTGGCTTTAGGCTCGTCCTCTCCCTGATCATCTGCGGTATCTAAAAGCGCCTGCAGAGCGCTAATAGCATCTCTAATAAGAGCTTCATCCTTTGCGCTGTTTCTCTTGCCTGCCTTCTCCTCGGTGTTATCTCCAGACTGATCATTTAAGACAATCTTGTCGATTTTTTCACCTCCGATATATATCGAAACAGTGTTATTGTCATTCTTGATATCAGTGACTACTGCGGTCTGATTTGCAGGTACTGGTACAAGTGACACCTCATAGAGTTCCAGCTTTGTGAGTTTCTGGAAAATGCCCTGTTTCTTTTCTTCCTCGGTGGGTGCTTCTGAACCGAGAACGGAATATGCAAAGGAGAACTGCCATACGATGCCTTCCTTGACAAGTTCTCTTTTCTCCTGGGCGGCGGGTGTATTGAGGAATGATGCTCTGACCTTCAATCCGTAATCATCCTCATAAGCCTCAAATACTGCTCCGATGATCTGATCAAAATCATGATTGAAGCAAAGAGGGAAGGGATGGCCTGACGCTTTTCTCTTCTTCAGAGTGTCAGTGAAAGCTCCCTTGATAACGATATCTCCGTATGAGTCGGGGGTTTTGGTCCATGTTGAGGCGTAGCCTTCAACTACTCCATTCTCCCCTTCTTTAAGTTCGAATGACTTATATAATCTTTCCATCTCTTACCTCCTTGTGATGGTGATCTCGGTAGTGCAGTTACATCCGCACGTTCCATCAGGTCCAAGTATGTCATCGCCGGGCCAGTCGGCTCCGTTTGAAAATCTCTGGTCTACCGGAACGGTCTCCCCGTCCATCATTGCATGATCTTCGCGGGGATTTTCTCCCGTCACCCATGTCTTAAACACTTCTGCTGAATAGCCCTGATCCTTGGCCTGATTACACGCTTCACCGATAGCCCAGCAAGCCGCTGTGGTTGCGATTGTCATTCCGAGAAGGTTCGCGTCCTTGTCTTCTCTGACTTCGTAAACGTGCTCGATCTCTTCCTCAAGGTCTTCGGGATCACTCTCGATAACTTCATCGAGTTTCTTTTTTGTGGCTGAATTGATTGCTTTTGCTCTGCCCTCAGCAAGTGCTTTGAGATAGTTGACCGTTTTACCGGAATAGTATTCGGTACCGAGTTCCTCGGCTATCTCTGTGCCATGCTTTGTGGCAATCTCGAAGATGACAGGATCGATGTCTTCGGACAGTTCATTGTTCCATCTGTTCTCATCCCACCATTCTTTACCGGCTCCGATCTTAGGGATGATGCTCTTTGCTTGCCTCTTGAAAAACTTCTCGATCACTGCTCCAAGGGCTTCGCTTTCTTCATCGTCAGCCTTGCCTTTGATGTGCGTACTCTCTGCGGATTTCTTTGAGATGTACCGCATCTTCGGAGCTTCTTCCCCGACTGCAGGATTATCAATTCCGTTATTTACATTCAAAGGAACGATGAGCTGATCGCCTCCATCTACGGGAGGAAGGTTCGAATCTGCTCTTGCTTCGTTTCTGGTCATGTAAGGACCACCGACAGCACTCTGAAGCATCGATGCTCTTTCCTCGAATGAGCCTTTGAGCTTTTCGGTAAGATCAAATTCAACGTAAGTATTCGGATCCGCTCCGAGCATCGGAAGCAGGAATGTGTTTATCCTCTGCTGAAGCATCTGAAGCGTAGGTCCGAGACAATCGGAATAGAGCGCTCTCGCGTTATCTTTTGCCGATGCGAATGTCTGAGTGTTTGTGTGCCATATGAGCGAAGGATTTACATGATATGCAGCGGCAACGTCCTCGCGGGACAGTTGCTTAGTCTCTGCATACTGTGCTTCCTTTGCATTGAACTGATAGGGCTTGATCTCCATTCCGTCTTCAAGGAGAGGAATCTTTCCTTCATTGCTTCCGCCCTGCCCCCATCCTTCGCGGAATGCCTGGATCCATTTCTTTCTGGTTTCATCATCCCAAGCAGCTACATCTTTAGGTCTTGAGATGTAAGCGTTAAATCTTCCGGAAGACCTCCAGATCTTTGAGCGGAACCTATCAGCCTGTATCTGTTCGCTTAAGATCTGCTTAAGCGATGAAACAGGACTAATGAATCCTCCGGGCTGTCCGGGACGGTAATACTTGAAGAATGTGAAATCTGTAGCGGGTATTTTGACCGCCGGAGCATTCCCAATCGATTTAACGGTGATACTGCTGATTGAATATGCTGTGTCAAAATCAGAATCAGTGATCCATGCACGGGGAATAATTCTCAGCTGATGACCTGATTCATAATCGGGATCAGGAAGGTGCCACACTGCAGCCGCACCATTTAAGAAATACTCAATCATCAGCGCATTGATGAACTCATATTCCGTCTGATTTGCGTTAGGTCTCCAAAGAGTTCTTGCGGCATCAGATGTTCTGTCTCTTCTTCTCTTGGTCTCTGCGTCACGGATATAAACCTTGAGGGGAAGCTGTGACACGCTATCAGCAAGGAAGCTGACCACGGCCTGAACATTTGCCTGGGAGGCATATAATTCGTTGGGTACCTGCCCCTCTACCGAGGGAACAGAATCGGAGGATTCAACCCTCACAACCACGTTATTTTCTCCCAAATATCTTCTTAAAACTCTCTGGATTAGCGCCATCTTTTTGCTCCTCATACGAACGCAAGGCTTGATCCGCTTGCGTATGACGATTCGTAAATCTTCCCTTTGGTTTCACTTGTTCTGGTTGCTCCGGTGAATGCCATGATGCAAGCATATAATGGAGCTATATCATCGGGGGATTTTGTTCGGTCGGGAAGTTTTACTCCGCCCCCTAAATTTCTTAACTGCATTGTCTTAGCTGGCGCATCCATAATAGGCTGAGGCAGGTGGAAAATCCGCATTCCGCCTCTATGTTCTTCCGGTACCGATGAAGCTATTCCATCCCAGAACCTTCCCCATCCGTTTGTAAGATCGGGTCCTGAGATTGCTATCCTGTTTATGTTTGGAATCGTGCAGATCTGCTCTGCAAGCCCCGCAACAGGCGCTCCACGTTCCTGGAAGCAGAGATTCATCGGGCCTCTTAAGGCTCTTGCTCTGAACCAATCAATCGCCCAGTCGCATCCGACTCTTCTCGCTACAACCTCGATATGATAATTGCCATCTTCTCTTAATCCGCAAACTCCGATTGCAGTCCATCTTCTATCAGCTGACATGTCGATGCCGTAATATAAAACGGACTCCGGAGCGATGTTTGACTTTTCATCAACTCCGTTTTCCCACGCTTTATCCGGGAAAGGTGCAGGGAGAATGGTTTCAACCTGCTGACACATCGATTCTGATCTGAACTTGTTCTCCGGAGAGGTTGCTCTAAGTGCTAATAAAGCTCTCATAGTCAAGCGACCATATCCCAGTGCGGGATTTGCCTGAGCAAGTGCTTCGGGATCATCAGTCTTGGCTCCGTCAGGTGCCGACCACTCGAACAGCCCCAAGGTATCGGCATCAACTTCACCACCGAAATCCTGAGCATCTGTTCCCTCAATGATTGCGACCGCTTGACTACGAAGCTGTCTGAGTACTACCGAATCGGGATCACCCGCGTTTGAAAAGCAGAAGATTATTCCGTTCGGCTTTGCATTCGTTGAAGCGGCGGCAGCTGACCAGGTCTCCCAGTCTCTATGCTCACGGATCTCATCGAGCATGACCATATCGTTTGAATCTCCACGGCCTGCTCTTCTTGTGGGCGCTCCAACCTTGTAAACTCTATTTCCTGAAAGTATCAGCCTCTTGCTTCCGTTAGTGCGGGACACTTTTTCAACTACTCCCGCAAGCTCCGGAGTCTCTTCCTGATCTCTGACAGCTGCATCCCAAACCTCTTCCGCCTTATCAAGAGACAAGGATGTGCCGAAAACGGAGCTCACTCCGAGGAAATTTAAGAAAAATGATGCTAATACTTCGCTTAAAACCGTTTTTCCGTTCTGCCTGGATATCAAAAAGACAACAGTACGGAATCTGAATCTCCACTTTTTCTCAAGATCGCCTACTATCTCAAGAGCATGGATCAGAGCCCATTCCTGCCAAGGATATAATTCTTTGTGGAGAATCACCCTTGCATATTCAATAGCCGCAAACCCTAAAGAAGTCTTAGGGGTTAATTTTCTGAGTGGCTTAGTGAATAACCTCGGCTCTGTGTACCCAAATAGTACCTTTGCTGCTTGTTTTATTTTCATTACTTCGCTATTTTGAACTTCTTCATGAGTGAATCCATGTCAGAAACCTGTGTAGGCGCTTTGTTTTCTGTCAGGATCATCTGTAAGCTGTTCAAACTGGTGGCATAATCACGAACAGTCGCTCTAAATTCCTGAATCTCAGGATTAGCACGAATAACTTTCTCTCCGGTACCGACTTTTACTCTCTGAGCGAGCTTCATCTTTCCGTATTTCGGGATTTGCTGCTCAATTTTTGCTTGAATCGCAAGCACTGCATTTGCCAGTGTGACGACCTGCGGCTTGATGCCTTCCCGGACATTCGAACAGAGTTCTTCTGCGGGGGTCAAAACATGTGGAAAATCGTTCGTTTTTTCCACTTTTTTCGCGGTTGTTGCTTTTTTGACCGTTTTTCTGGTCGAAGTTGCCTTTTTTACGGGCTTTTTCGATGATGAAGTTGTGCTGGTTGTTCCTTTCCTGCTCGTAGCCATTTTGCACCGCCTTTCATGCGCCTTTTAAATGTGTTTTCTTTCAACTAATGCCCCAGAAATCGGCAAGGCGTTCCGACTTTCGCTCCGTCGAGCTATCTGAGGCACTAAAAAAATATTTGAATGTTTCGGGGAGGGAAAACAC